>OBVM01000127.1_pt1 | contig 56726 bp, 50 predicted proteins | sample 1476051 | NCBI WGS metagenome assembly OBVM01 (sample SAMEA2579986, study PRJEB22360) | human gut metagenome | biome: human gut; feature: human-associated habitat; material: faeces | place: Denmark | collected 2008/2010
TACCGACCTCCCCCCCCCCCCCCAGGGGGTTGAGCCGGCAAGCCGTTATCGTCGGTCTTGCGCTCGCCGTGATCGGCATGATCGCCGCCGCGTTCGATCTCATTCCGGTCGTCGTCGGCGCATTCCTCCAGGAGGCCATCGACGTGGTGAGCATCCTCTGGGCCCTCACCGCCCTGATCGATCGAGATTAGGGGACACGGCCCGCCGCGTACCGCGACATGGAGCCGGCCGTCGCACCGATCGCATATCGGTGCGACGGCCGGCTTGTTTTTTGTCGTCGCTCTTCTTGCGTTCATGCTGTAAGGCCCGTTCCGGGCGATGCCGATGCCGCCCGTCTCGAAGCGCGGAACCGCGCCCGTCGGCATCCGGGCGAAATCCATCCCCGTGTATTCCCTTGTGAACACAGGGTTTTCGGCGTCTCGTTAACGAAGACGTCATACGTGAGACGTTTTGGAAACACAAGGGCAACACGATGCGCGAAAGGGGTTGGGATAAATGGGCATGTAACTGCTTGGGCGTCGTACGAGAGAGGAACAGGCGTATGGCGAAGTTGGGAATGATGCGACCGGTCGCGGCCGCTATGGTGCTCGCCGCGGTGGTCGCCTTGACCAGCGGCTGTGGCTGGGGCCGCACCGTGGCCGACAGAAAGGCCATGGAATCCGATGGCTCCGGCACTCCTGCGCAAAGCTGTGTGGATACCAGCGCAAAGAGCATCGCCATCGGTTTCGTGAACTCGCTGAGCGGCACCATGGCCCTCTCCGAGAAGACCGTGTCCGATTCGCTGCATATGGCGGTCGATGAGATCAACGCCAAGGGCGGTGTGCTCGGCAAGAAATTGGAAGTCGTGCAACAGGACGGCAAGTCCGAACCGGCGGTGTTCGCGGAGAAAGCCAAGACCTTGATCGAAAAGAACTGCGTGGCGGCGGTGTTCGGCGGATGGACTTCCGCGTCCCGCAAAGCCATGAAGCCGGTGTTCGAAGCGGACGATGCGCTGCTGTTCTATCCGCTGCAGTATGAAGGCATGGAGGCCAGCCCCAATATCTTCTATACGGGTGCGGCGCCGAACCAGCAGATCGTTCCCGCTCTCGACTATCTCAAGGAGCAAGGCCGCAGAAGGCTGTTCCTTGTGGGATCCGATTATGTGTTCCCCCAAACAGCGAACCGCATCGTGCGCGCCTATGCGAAACACAATGGCATGCAGATCGTCGGAGAGGAATACACGCCGATGGGTGCCACGGACTTCAGCACCATCGTCAATAAGCTCAAGGCCTCGGGGGCTGACGCCGTGGTCAACACGCTGAACGGTGATTCCAACGTCGCGTTCTTCAAGGAATACAAGGCGTCGGGTCTGCAGGCGGACAGTCTTCCCGTCATCTCCATGTCCATCGCGGAAGAAGAAGTCGCCTCGATCGGCTCGGACAACGTCAAAGGCCAGTTGACCGCATGGAACTACTACCAGACTTTGGGCGACGGGGAAAACAGGACCTTCGTGAAGGATTTCAAAGCCAGGTACGGGCATGACAGACCGACCTCGGATCCCATGGAATCCGCCTACACTTCCGTGTACCTGTGGAAGGAAATGGTCGAGAAGGCGAAGAGTTTCGCCGTGGATGACGTAAAGCGCGCCGCCGACGGCATCACGTTCGATGCCCCTGAAGGCACGGTCACCGTCGATGGTGAAAACCACCACATCTACAAGACGTCGTATATCGGCCGGATTGGCGATGATCGTCTGATCCATACCGTGTGGAAGTCCGATGGCCCCATCAAGCCCGATCCGTATCTCAAGGCGTATGCGTGGGCCGGGAGCCTGCAGAGCCCGGGTTCGGATTCGTCCAAGTGAGTGAAGGGAGAAGGAGGGATGAACATGCTTGCACCGCGGATTGTCGAGGGACTACCAAGCGGCTCGATATGGTCCCAGCAGGCCCGATTCGTATCTCAAGGCGTATGCGTGGGCCGGGAGCCTGCAGAGCCCGGGTTCGGATTCGTCCAAATGAATAAAAGGAGATAGAGGGATGAACATGCTTGTACCGCAGCTGGTCGCGGGATTGTCCAATGGCTCGATACTGCTTCTGGCGGCGCTCGGTCTGTCGTTGACCTTCGGGCAGATGGGCGTGATCAACAACGCGCATGGCGAATTCATGATGGCCGGTGCGTACACGGCGTATGTCATGAGCACGGTCTTCGCCAGCAAGACGCTTGCACTGGGCCTCGCGCTGGTCGCCGGTTTCGTGGTCGCGGGTCTGCTCGGCCTGCTGCTGGACGTGCTGCTGCTTTCGCGTATGCGCACCCGTCCTTTGGACACGTTGCTGGTCACATTCGGCGTTTCGCTGGTGCTGCAGCAGGTGGCGCGAGACATCTTCGGCTCCACGGGCGTCTATGCCCAAGCGCCGGAAGCGCTGACCGAGCCGGTCACGTTGTTCGGGTACGATTTCCCGGCATCGAGGCTGTTCATCTTCGTGGTGTCGGTGGTGTGCGTGGCCGCATTGTACGCGGTGCTGAAGTTCACGCCGCTGGGACGCCGTATCCGTGCGACCGCCGAAAACCGCGATCTTGCCGAGGTCTCCGGAATCTCCACCGCAACGGTGGATCACCTGACCTTCTTCATCGGATCCGGTATCGCCGGTATCGCCGGTGTGGCTTTGAGCCTGCTCAACTCCATCAGCTATAACTTCGGTACCTCGTTCATCGTGCAGGCGTTCCTTGTGGTCGTCGCCGGAGGCGTCGGACAGCTCAAGGGCGCCGTCATCGCATCCTTCGCGCTTGGCCTGTGCCAGTCCGCGATCGAGTTGCCGACCTCGTCGTCCATCGCGCAGATGTCCATTTTCCTGATCGTGGTGATCTTCCTGCAGTTCCGTCCTCAAGGTCTGGTCGCGGTCCGTTCCAGGAATCTGGCATAAGGCAAGAAGGGAGTGCATGTTATGGGATCTGTTGCCGCATTCGTCACCAAGTACCGTTCATGGATCGGTTCCATCGCCGCCGTCGCGTTGATCATCCTCGCGCCGATGGTCATGAGCGCGTACAGTCTGGGGCTGTTGTCCAAATATCTGTGTTACGCGATGGTCGCGGTCGGCATTGGCCTGGCATGGGGGCAGGGAGGCATGCTGACCTTGGGCCAGGGACTGTTCTTCGGACTCGGCGCCTATGTGATGGCCATCCACCTGAAGATCGAAGAACTCGGTCCAAACGCGGTTCCCGACTTCATGGCGCAGTACGGCATCGACAGACTTCCCGGATTCTGGGAACTTTTCCGCAATCCGGTCGTCACCATCATCGGCGTCGCCGTGGTGCCGGGCGCCGTTGCGGCGGCCCTCGGTTGGGCCGTGTTCGGCAGAGGCGTGCGTGGTGCCTACTTCGCGATCCTTTCCCAAGCGTTGGTCGCCGCGTTCGCCGTGCTGCTTGTCGGCCAGTCCAAGACCACGGGCGGCACCAATGGCCTGAACGACTTCTCCGGTTTCTTCGGCTACGATTTGACCGACCCGGCCAACAAAAGGATGATCTACTACATTTGCGCGTTCTGCGTGCTGGGCATGGTGCTCATCGCCGATTGGATTCGTCATTCATTCATGGGCGAGCTCATCATCGGCGTGCGGGATCAGGAGAACCGCATGAAGTTCCTCGGCTACAATCCCGCTTCCATCAAAGTGTTCACGTTCTCCCTCGCGGCCGTGTTCGCGGGCATCGGCGGCGCCATGTTCGTACCGGTCGTCGGCATCATCTCCCCCTCCGACATCGATGTGATTCCATCCATCATGATGCTTGCCGGCGTGGTGATCGGGGGAAGAAGCACCTTGCTCGGTCCGGTCATCGGCACGCTGATCATTCGATTCGCCGAAACGCAGCTCTCCGAGGCCTGCCCGTCCGTTTGGACGTACGTCGAAGGCGCGATCTTCATCCTGGTCATCGCCTTCGCCCCGATGGGCCTTGGCCAGATCAGGAACTTCCGTCCATGGCTGGCCGGAAGGCTCGGCCATGATGGCGTGAAGGCCACGGTGCCGAACGAGGCGGCAACGACCACAAAGGCGGTGAACGCATGAGCGACGAAAACAAGACCGAGGGCGCCGAGCTGGATCAGCTGCGCGATGAGATGCGCAGGATGCGCGATGAAGCCAGACGCTTCCGCGATGAGGCCGCCAGGATGAAGGCCGAGATCGCCAGGGAGCGCCAGGAGCTTGCGAGCCAGCTTGCGACTTTGGACGCCCAGGGCGGCCAATGGAACGACTACCTCGAAATCCGTGGATTGCATGTCGAATTCGACGGGTTCGTGGCGGTCAAGGATATCGACCTGACCGTCATGCACGGTGATCTGAGGTTCCTGATCGGTCCGAACGGCGCCGGGAAGACCACGATCATCGATGCCATCACCGGACTGGTGCCGGCCGCAGGCTCGGCCATGTTCGGAGGGGAGGAGCTTATCGGACGCAAGCCGAACGATATCGTCCGGCTGGGGGTCGGCCGCACCTTCCAGACGGCCTCCGTCGTGGAAGAGCTGTCCGTGCTGCAGAATCTGCAGCTCGCCGAAGGCCTGCACAAGAAGATGTCGGAATTATTCAGAAGAACCGAGGGAACGTCGCGCAACATCCAGAGCATCATGGAAGTGTGCGGTCTCGTCGGCGATGCGGATAAGACGGCGGGTATTCTGCCGCACGGCAAGAAGCAGTGGCTGGAGATCGGCATGCTGCTCGTGCAGGACGCGCGTCTGCTTCTCCTCGATGAACCGGTCGCCGGCATGACGCCGGCGGAACGTCAGGCCACCGGTGAACTGCTCACGCGCATCAGCCGCAATCGCACGGTCGTCATCGTCGAACACGATATGGATTTCATGCGTCAATTCGCCGACTCGGTCACCGTGCTCAATCAGGGGCGGATCCTCGCCGAAGGCAGCGTCGAGGACATCCAGAACAACGAGGAAGTGGTCAGAATCTACCTTGGCGGAGGAGAAGATCGATGATGGCAGAGAACATGTTGGAGATCAGGGGGTTAAGCACAGGCTATGGCAAGGTGTCCGTGGTCAACGACATCGACGTGTCCGTCCGCCCCGGTGAGTGGGTGAGCATCGTCGGCAACAACGGCGCCGGGAAGACCACCCTGTTGAAATCGGTGGTCGGTCTGCTCCCGGCGACCGGTGGATCGATCACCTTCGATGGCGTGGATGTCACTCGCGTCGCGCCGAACAAACGCATCCGCATGGGCATGGCGTTTGTTCCGCAAGGCCAGCAATCCTTTGGGCAAATGACCGTGGACGAGAATCTGCGCGTGGTAGCCGACCGTTACGGCGCCGAAGCGCAGAGCCGGTATGACGAAGCGATGGAGGCGTTCCCCGTGCTGAGGGAGTTCGCCGACCGTCGTGCCGGTCTTCTCTCCGGCGGCCAGCGCCAGCAGCTATCCATTGCCAGGGCGTTGATCACCAGACCGAAACTGATGATCCTGGACGAGCCCACGGAAGGCATCCAGCCGAATATCGTGGCGGAGATCCAACGGTCCATCCGTTCGATGGCCGAAGACAAGGGCATCGCCGTGATGCTCGTCGAACAGAAAGTGCAATTCGCGGTCGAACGTGCGGATCGCTACTATGTTCTCGCCGCAGGCCGGTTCATCGGCGCCGGAGATGGCGGCGCCGGCGCGGTCGGGGAGGCGAAGGACGCCATGCGCGTCTGACGTGCCGGTCGCAGTCGGGCGGGGATGCCGGCCGCTCCACGGGCCCGGCAGTCCCGCCCGCGGCTTCGGCCGTGATTCGCGGAAACATGGTTGTAGCCGTGACGTAATACGCGGTCCCTATGGTTGCGCCCATAACGGATTCACGGATGGACGGGTCGGCGCGCGGTGCCCGATTCCGGTTCCCGTGACCTGCAAGGAGAGTGTTAGTGAAAGGTCTGCGACGAATCGTGAAGGCGGGATTGCCGTACTATATGGGAACGGCGATGCTGCATATTCTAGGCATCGGCATGCTGCTCATGGCGGCCGGAACGGCTCCCGTGCTGCTCGGGTTGGGAATGCTCGCCTACACGCTGGGTCTGCGCCACGCGTTCGATGCGGATCACATCGCGGCGATCGACAATACCGTGCGCAAGCTTATCCAGCTGAAAAGAAACCCGAACGGCGTCGGATTCTTCTTCTCTTTGGGTCATTCGACCATCGTGTTCCTCATGGCGCTGCTTCTGGGATTGTCGTCCAAGTGGGCTCAGGCGCATATGGCCGCGTTCCAGCAGATCGGCGGATACGTCGGCGCCACGGTCTCCGGAATGTTCCTGATTCTCACCGCGGTGTTCAACGCGGTCGTGCTCGTGGACATGGTCCGGGTCTTCCGCTCCATGAAAGGCCATCGCAAGGATTACGACGACAACGCGTTCAGCGCGATGCTCGACTCGCGAGGTTTCATCAACAGAATCTTCGGCAGGCTTTTCGCCTTCGTGACCAGAAGCTGGCATGTGTATCCGATAGGGCTGCTCTTCGGACTCGGATTCGACACCGCCACCGAAGTCGCGTTGCTGGCCATGTCGGCCGGCGCCACGCAGTCGAACATCCCGCTGTACGGCACGCTTTGCCTTCCGATACTGTTCGCCGCGGGCATGAATCTCATGGACACCACGGATTCGGTGATGATGTCCAGCGCATACGAGTGGGCCTTCGACACGCCGGTGCGCAAGGTCTACTACAACCTGACCATCACCTCCGCTTCGGTGCTTGCCGCGGTGATGATCGGCGTGGTCGAACTGTTGCAGGTCATCGCCACGGCCATGAATCTTCGGAGCGGATTCTGGAACTGGGTGCAGGGAATCGACTTCAATTACCTCGGTTATGCGATGGTCGTGCTGTTCATCGGTTTCTGGCTCGTCTCGGTGCTGATCTGGAAATACGGCAAGGTCGAGCAACATTGGGCGTGACCATCGCCGCCACGCGATCCGCGGCATCATCGACGTGCGGGCGAGGAGAATCCTCCCGCGCACGCGCAACGGCAACACTGTGAGGCAATCAACGACAAGGGGTCGAATATGAGACTGGCGCCAAGGGAAACCGACAAGCTGCTCCTCCATCTGGCGGGGGAATTGGCCAAGGAGCGAAGGGGCAGGGGGGTGAAGCTCAACTACGCCGAGGCGATAGCGCTCATCAGTTCGGAGGTGATGGAACGTGCCCGCGAAGGCAGGACCGTGGCGGAGCTCATGCACTATGGGCGCACCATCGTATCCGCGGATGACGTCATGCCCGGTGTCGCCGAGACGATCTCCGAAGTGGAGGTGGAGGCCACCTTCCCGGACGGCACCAAACTGGTCTCCATCCATGACCCCATCGAGACGACCGAGGAGCTCAAGCCGGGTGAATATATTCTCGCCGATGACGATATCGAGCTCAATCCAGACAGCGAGCCCATCGCGCTTGATGTGACCAATACCGCGGATCGCCCGATTCAGGTCGGTTCCCATTTCCACTTCTTCGAGGTCAACAAGTATTTGAGATTCGATCGCAAGGCCGCATACGGGAAGCATCTTGACATCGCGGCCGGCACCGCCGTGCGCTTCGAACCCGGTGAATCCCACAGGGTCGAACTCGTCGATTTCAGGGGCAGCCGTGAAATGCACGGCTTCAACGCGCTGACCGAAGGAAGGCTCGACGATCCCAAGGTGCGCGAGGCGGCGTTCGCCAGAGCCAAGGAGCAGGGTTTCCTCGGCTTCGATGAGGAAACGGAGGACTGAACATGAGAACCATCACCAGAAGCGACTATGCGGGCATGTTCGGGCCGACCACCGGCGATCGGGTGCGCTTGGGGGATACGGGTCTGTTGATCGAGGTCGAGAAGGATTACGCGCGTTATGGCGACGAATTGAAATTCGGCGGCGGAAAATCCTTCCGGGACGGCATGGGGCAGTCATCCGTCCAGAAGGACTCCGAATCGCCGGACACGGTCATCACCAACGCGCTCGTCGTCGATTACACCGGCATCTACAAAGCGGATATCGGCATCAAGAATGGGAAGATCAGCGCGATCGGCAAGGCCGGCAACCCGCAGACCATGGACGGTGTGACCCCGGGTCTTGCAGTCGGCGCGTGCACGGAGGCAATCGCCGGTGAAGGGCTCATCCTCACCGCCGGCGGCATCGACACCCATATTCATTTCATCGCGCCGCAGCAAGTCCGCACGGCTCTTGCCGGCGGCGTCACCACCATGGTCGGCGGCGGCACCGGGCCGGCTGACGGCACCAACGCCACCACATGCTCGCCGGGCGCGTTCCACATCGCCCGCATGATCGAAGCCGCCGAAGCCATGCCGGTGAACGTCGCGTATCTGGGCAAAGGCAACGGATCATCGCCGGAACCATTGCGCGAGCAGATTCGTGCGGGAGCGGCCGGATTGAAGATCCACGAGGATTGGGGCGCGACCCCGGCCGTCATCGACACATGCCTCGGTGTCGCCGACGACATGGACGTGCAGGTGGCCATCCATACGGACACCCTGAATGAGGGAGGATGCGTCGAAGACACCATCGCCGCATTCAAGGGCCGGACCATCCACACCTATCACACCGAAGGGGCGGGCGGCGGCCACGCGCCCGACATCATCCGCGCGGCCAGTTTCCCCAACGTGCTCCCGAGCTCCACGAACCCGACCATGCCGTTCACCCGTAACACCATCGATGAACATCTCGACATGATGATGGTCACGCATCATCTTGACCGCAATGTGCCGGAAGACATCGCCTTCGCCGATTCGCGTATTCGCCCCGAGACCATCGGGGCCGAGGATGTGCTTCATGACCTTGGGCTGATCTCCATGATGAGTTCGGACTCGCAGGCCATGGGGCGGGTCGGTGAGGTCATCACCCGTACCTGGCAGACGGCCGACAAGATGAAAAAGCAACGCGGCCCGCTCCCCGAGGATGCGCACGACAACAACCGCAACGACAATTTCCGTGTGAAGCGGTACGTGTCGAAATACACCATCAATCCGGCCATCACGCACGGCATCTCCGATTACGTCGGTTCCGTCGAAGTCGGGAAAATGGCCGATCTGGTGCTTTGGCAGCCGGCGCTGTTCGGCGCCAAACCGGAGATGATCATCAAGGGAGGATCGATCCTCCATGCGCGTATGGGCGACGCGAATGCGTCCATACCTACTCCCGAGCCGGTGCTGTACCGCGACATGTTCGGCGCGATGGGCAAGGCCTTGGGCTCCTCATGCGCCACATTCGTCTCGCAGGCCGCCCATGACGACGACATCGCCGGCCGGCTCGGTCTCGAACGGCAGGTGCTTCCGGTGCGCCACTGCCGTGGCATCGGTAAGAAGGATCTGAAGTTCAATGACACCATCGCGGATATTCAGGTCAACCCCGAGACGTTCCAAGTGAGCGTCGACGGCGAGCCGATCCACAGCGAACCGGTGGCGGAACTGCCGTTGGCGCAGCGGTACTTCCTGTTCTAGGCGTCGAAGAACGGGTGCCCGCGTCGCCATGCGTGAGGACGCGGGCACCCACACCGGAAAGGAGGGCCTCGTTGCCGAATCGTTTCCCCGTGTTTACATGCCCGCCCTTTTCGGCGTCTAGCGTTCTGCGTGACCATCACAGGCAATGCAAACGAAAGGCGGCAGCAGGCTCATGATCGCCAACCGCATCTCCGGCAACATCATTTCGGACACATTCTCCGACGGCAAGCTGAACGTTCCGATCGAATTCGAATGGTTCGAGGCCGATAAGAAGCGCATGCGCAAAGTCGCCGCCGACGGCACCGAGTTCGGCGTCGCGGTCGGCGCCACCATCGCAGACGGCGATGTGCTCGCCGAAACCGCCGACAAACGCTATTTCGCCCGTATCCGCACCGCGCAGCTCATCGAGATTCCGGTGCATTCCATGAAGGAGATGGGGCGTCTGTGCTTCGAACTGGGCAACCGCCATCTCAGCCTGAAGGTGGAGGACGGCCGCGTGCTGGTGCCATACGACCATCCGACCATGGAATACACGAAGAAGATCGGATTCGATCCGCGCGTCATCGAGGGCGGATTCGATGGATTCCTCATCGTCAAAGCGCATGCCGGCGCCGGCACCATCGTTCCGGGCACGAACAAAACCACCGGCGATCTGGCCGAAGAAGAGCAGGAGGCCGAACGGCATGGGCCCCACGCCCATGCCATCGGCGAACATCACCACGAGAAAAGCGAATACGAAGCCAACGGCGTATTGCATCGCGCCGACGGCATGCATTCGCACGATCACGGCCAAACCTGGCATATGCACTGATGCCGTCCGTACACATGAAGGAACACACGATGCCCCATGCCGGCTCCCCGGCTGATGAATGCGCCCTGCGTCATCTTGCGATGCTGCAGGTGTGCGACAGTGTTTTTCCCGTCGGCGCATTCGCCTTGTCGAACGGCATGGAGACCTTCGTGCAACGCGACCTGCTGCGGTCCTCGGCTGATTTCGAGCAATATCTAAAAGACTATGTGGAGGTTGCCGCATACCGCGAGATCGGGCAGATGGTGATCGCGGGCAAGATGGCCGCGGGCCGTGACCCCGATGACGCCGGTTTCGTGAACGGACTCGCCGAGCTCGACGCATTGTGCGTGGCCTTGCAGTCGGCGAGGGAGATTCGTGAGGGGCAGAACCGCATGTGCATGCGCATGATCAAACTCGTCGATCAGATGGAGGCCCAACCGTTGCAGCCCGTCGATTCAAGGCGCGGGCATGGCGTCGACCGCGGGGAGGCGTCCAAACGGGGAGGCGCCGCCCGTCCGCGCACCATTCCACACGTCGACCGGTACAAGCGACTCGTGGATGCGGGAACCTGTTTCGGCATGCACTCGATAGTCATGGGTCTGTATGCCGCCGACAAGGCGGCGTCGCTGCGGGACGCGGCCGTCACCTATTGCTACTCGCTGCTCAGCGCACTCACCGTCTGCGCGGTCAAAGCCGTGCCGATCAGCCAGTATGCAGGGCAGGTGGCGCTCAGTCGTGCGTTTCCCGAAATCGTCGCCGCGGTCGATCTGGCGCTCACGCTCACTCCCGATGACCTGGGTGTATCCGGGGCGTACATCGACATCGCGGCCATGCAGCACGAAACGTTGTACTCACGGTTGTACATGAGCTGAGCAGACGGAAATACCACAGTGTTGAAAGAAAGGAACATCATGAGTTATGTGAGAATCGGCGTGGCGGGACCCGTTGGCTCCGGCAAGACCGCTCTGATCGAGCGGCTGACCCGCAAGATGGCCGACGATTATTCGATATGCGTCGTGACGAACGACATCTACACGAAGGAAGACGCCGAATTCCTGATCGCCAATTCGCGCCTGCCCGAGGACCGGATCGTGGGCGTGGAGACCGGAGGATGCCCGCACACCGCCATTCGCGAGGACTGCTCGATGAATCTGGAGGCGTGCGAGGCGATGGCCGCGTCTCACCCGGACGTGGACATCATCTTCGTGGAATCCGGCGGGGACAATCTGTCCGCGACGTTCAGCCCCGATCTGGCGGATGCGACGATCTATGTGATCGCCACCGATGAGGGAGACAAGATCCCCCGCAAGGGAGGGCCGGGCGTGACGCGGTCCGATCTGCTGGTCATCAACAAGACCGATATCGCGGATCTGGTGCACGCCGATCTGAATGTGATGGCGCGCGATTCCGAGAGGATGCGTAACGGCCGACCGTACCTCTTCACCGATCTGATGAACGACAAAGGCGTGGACGACGTCATCGCATGGATCAGGAAATCGGTCTTGTTCGAGGACATGCGGTGACGGCATGAATCACGCCATCGCACGACCACGCACCGCACGACCGTAAGAGGGGCGTATGCCGGAAAGCACATTCCGCATGTCCACGGCGTTCCGTCATGGGCGCACCAAAGTGGACGACCTGTATTTCGAGGCGCCATTCAAGCTGATGACGCCGTTTCATGACGGCGCGCACACGGATTGCATGGTCATGCTCGCATCCCCCGGTTTCCTTGGCGGCGATGTGGCGCATATCGAGTGCACGTTCGGAGCCGATACCGATACGACGATGCGCACGCAGAGTTACGAGAAAGTACTCGACACGGCTGACGGCGAGGCGAAACGAACCATCGACCTGACGGTGCTGGACAACGCGAGAGCCGTGTTCCTGCCGTTCCCGGTCATCCCGTTCGCGCACTCGGTGTTCTCGAACGTCACGAACGCCCATATCGGTGCGCAATCGTCATTCATGTATGCGGATGTGGTCACCTGTGGTCGCGTGGGCATGGGGGAGCGGTGGAAAATGCGGCGGTTCAGCAGCTCCACTCGCGTCTATGTGGACGAGACGAGCGAGGAGGGCGGTCCCCGGTCTCGCCCCCGTGGCGACGGGGAGGAATCCGCCCCGCGTCTGGTCTTCGCCGACCGCCTGCTGCTTGAACCGGACCGCTTCACGTATACGGATACGGCCATGTGGCGGGAGTTCACCCACTGCGGCATGGCCTATCTGCACGTTCCCCGCCGGGAGTCAAGGCGGACGCAGATGACGGCGGAGGACGAGCTCGTCGAACGGATTCGTGCACTGGCGCACGATCGTGGGCCGAGAGGCGAGATCGGCGTGAGCCGCCAGAACGAGGGGATCGCGGTGCGTCTGCTCACCGACCGTGGGGACGACGCCTTCGGGTTCCTTGCCGAAGTCGCGCAATTGCTGCGGTAGATAACCGAACACTCGCGCACGGCGTGTCGAATAATGGGTTCTCGGGGGGGTTCTCGGGGGGGCTCCCCGGGCGAATGAGTGAACACCGAACGCCGCGATGATCATGCGGATGTGGGGAAGGGGGTCCGCACATCCATGAGATGAACCATGGCCCGGTTGTTCGGCTCTCCGGCCAATATAATGTTTCCCCAACGAAGGAGCGGCATGAATTACCTTGGAGGTCGCGGATGGGGCTTTCCGGGAGTGTCGGTCAGGAGTGGTGGGCAGTTCTGGGAATCGATGTGATTCGCGCTTCCTGGAAGGCCAGACGCCGTCTGCTGATGAGGAGAAAGCTGCTCTCCGTTACGACCATTGTGCTGGTGGTGTTGGGATTGGGGGTGATTGCCATGCCGTCCGTGTTGCAGGCAAGGGCCGCCGCGGCCCAGTCCAGCGTCGTCATGCGTTCGGAGCGTGAAGTCTCCGGCTGGTCGAACCAGCGGACGGAGGGCAAGCTCAAGGAGGCCCGTGCGTACAATCGCGCCCTTGCCGCCCACGGCCAGTACATCTTCGGCGAGACGCGCGACCCATTCACCGATTCCACCGGATCGGTTTCCGACAAGGCATACGAGTCGGAGCTCGATACCGGCGATGGGGTCATGGGCTCGATCGTCATTCCGAAAATCGGCGTGAACCTTCCCATCTACCACGGCACCTCGGAATCCGTTCTCGAACTCGGAGCGGGACACCTGTACGGCAGCAGCTTGCCGGTCGGCGGCGCCGATACGCATACGGTCATCACCGGTCACAGGGGTTTGGTCAAAGCACTGATGTTCACCCGTCTCGACGAATTGAAGCCGGGCGACGTTTTCCGTATCACGGTGATGGGGAAAACCCTCGGATACAGGATCGACCGTATCAGCGTGATCGAACCGTCCGATGTGTCGAAACTCAGAATCGTCACAGGCGAGGATCGCGTCACCTTGATGACGTGCACGCCATATGGCGTGAACACGCACCGGCTGCTCGTCTCCGCCCTGCGTGCCGATATCCCGGCCCAGACGTCCACTTCGATGGGCCATGGGCTGTGTCCCCTGCCTGCCCCCGTGCTGATGATGTATGCCCTTGCCCTGCTGGGCGCGCCCCTGATACTGCAACGCCCGATTGAGGTGTCCCGGCACAGCTCCGGCGTGATGATCGTTCATGCCCATGGAAGGGTCTCGAAATGAGAACGCCGATGAACCGACGGGGAAATCTCCTCGGGGGGGGGGTATCGCATTGGAGCCGCAGACGCGGGGAATAGGCCTCGCGTTCATCCGCATGTCGTAGACGGAGGCGATGCCGCCCCGCCCATTCCGGTCGTTCATACCCATAACGGCGTAAGCATAGGCGCCGACTGGCCTGATCGTCACAGATCATAGCAACAGGATTTCGCGTGTCCCGTATGTCACGGCGCGCGGCCCGTTCGGCCAGCAGACCGGGCGGTTCCATGACAAGAAGGAGAGTTCCATGAGGCTCAAGAACATCACGGCGATGGTGGCTGCCATCGCCACCGCCGCGAGCCTGGGCACCGTCGCCGTGGCCAGCGCCGACGCCCAGACCGTCACCACCGGCGACGCGACCATCACACTCAATGCCCAGACCGCCGGGCAGCTGACCGGTCACACGTTCAAGGCCGTGAAAATCGCGTCCTACGACGTGTACGGCACCGAGCCGAACCAGAGCGTCACCCTCAGGACCGAGGATGACGTGAAGGCGGAAGTCGTCAAGTATCTCACCGCCACGAGCCACTACGCCGAGGCGGACGGCGACCCGCTCGCCTGGGCGCAGCAGCAAGACGCCCCCAAGCTCGACCAGTCCGTCGCGAGCCCGTGGCTCGGAGATGGCACCACCCGCGGCCTTGCCGATGCACTCGCACCCCAAGCGAAGAGCGCCTTCACTCCGGTCATCAACGGCACGACCGCCACATTCACATTGACCAGCCCGGGCCTGTGGCTGATCGTGGACCAGGCCGCGACCGACGCAAGCAGCAGGTCGCTGCCGATTCTCGCCGGCACGCCGCTGACCATCAACGGCAAACAGGTGTCCACCGGCCGGATCGCCATGAAGAACCAGACCGCATCGGTCAGCAAGACCGTCGCCGACCAGACCGTCGCGGCCGGACAGGACGCCTCCTATACGATCACGACCGCGATCCCGAACTACGTGGGGTACAAGGTCCAGGGCTACCAGTTCACCGTGTCCGATACGTTCGACGCGAACGCGCCGCTGTCCTATAAGCCCGGCACCCTGACCGTCAAGGTCGGTGGCCAGGTGCTGACTGCCGACAAGGACTACACGGTCACCGGTTTCGGCGCCACGTCGAAGACCTTCACCATCGACCTGAACAAGTACATCACAGCCAATGGTTTCTTCGGCACTTCGGCGCCCAAGCCCGAGTCCACGTTCACGGACGCCGATCTGGTCGGCAAGACCGTGACCGTCGAATACAAGGCCACCGTGACCGGCAGCACCGGCAACGCCGGCGCGGCCAACAAGCCGGCGATCAAGTACCCGAACGATCCGACCAACAACGAGAACAAGCAGGAGGTCCCGGGCACCCCGGTCAAGGTCTTCAACTTCGACTACACCCTGCTCAAGAAGGATAAGACCACCAACACCACGCTCGAAGGCGCCAAGTTCGCCATCAAGCAGAACAAGGCGGACGGCAAGTACCTCGCCTACACCACCGGTAAGGACGGCAAGGGCGCCTGGAGCGAATTGGCCGCGAAGCCAGAATCCACCGCCACCGGCACCGCCGCCGGCGTGTTCGCCACCGGCCAGGACGGCAAGGTCAGGTTCCCCGCCCTTGACGAAGGCAAGTACACCATCGAGGAGATCGCCGCCCCGGCCGGCTACACCAACGTGGGCGTGTCCTTCAGCTTCGAAATCAAGGCCAACCTCACGGGAACCGGCGCCGCCCAGACCGCAAGCCCGACCTATGCGATCGACGCCGATAGCGCCACCGGCAGCGACAGGTGGGGGCTGGTCTCGAACGGCAACGGCGCCGAAGTGACCGTCGAGAACGTGAAGAGCATCACCCAGCTGCCGCTCACCGGTGGCGCGGGCACCATGCTGTTCACCGTGGTCGCGGTCCTGCTGATCGGTGCCGGCGTGACCGTCGGCGTCAAATCCCGCAAGACGAGCGCCATCGCCTGAATGATGTGACGGACCTTCCCCGATCGCGCCCTGTTCGGGAGATGTTCGTCCGGCGCGAGGTGGGTTCCCATGCATCCATCATGGGAACCCACCTCTATCGCATATGCCGTCGCGTGTGAAGAGAAGCAATGATGACAAGGGAATTCACCGACTCTGAAATCAGATACCTGCGGAGCCTGCGGGCGGTCGATACCGTCACGCCCACCAGAATCATCTACTCATCGGAGTTCAAGAAACGGTTCCTGCGCGAATACCTGAACGGCAAAAGCCCCTCCGCCATCTTCCGTGATGCGGGACTGCCGAACGTGATCGTCGGAAGGAAACGAATCGAACGATGCACGCATCGTTGGATCACCGTCGAACGCGAGAAACGCGCCGCGGCCGCGGGCGTCCCCGCCCCCGATCCCGATTCGGAGCATGTCGACATGCTCCTTGACGAGACCCGGAAACTGGTCGATGACCTCTCCTCCGCACTGCTGCGCGTCGAACGCATCATCGACATGCTCAAGCGCGAACACGACCAAGAGGCGAACCGGCCGGGCGGCGAGATGCGCCCGCATCCCCACGAATGATCCCTATCGCAACGGAAGGCTTTGCGCTAGGCTAGAGCGTGTGACTGAATCCGTGAATACTGAACTCCGCATTGCTGTAATCGGCGCCGGGCCGGCCGGCGTCTATTCCTCCGACATCTTCCTGCGCCAGCTCAAGAAGTTGGGTGAGGGACTCGGCCTTGGCACCGAAGCGCGCATCGACCTGTTCGAAAAACTGCCGGTACCTTTCGGGCTGGTGCGTTACGGTGTGGCCCCGGACCACCCGTCCATCAAGTTCATCGCCTCCGCGCTTGAGAAGACGCTCGATAACCCGAACATCCACCTCTACTGCGACGTGGAATTCGGCAAGGACGTGACTCTTGACGACCTGCTGGCCCGTTACGACGCCGTGCTGTTCGCCACCGGCGCGGTCAAGGACAAGCCGCTGAACCTTCCCGGCGCCGACCTTGAAGGCGTGTACGGCGCCGCCAAGTTCGTCGAATGGTACGACGGGTACCCCACCGGTGCCCGCGAATGGCCGCTTACGGCCGAGAACGTCGCCGTGATCGGCGGTGGCAACGTGGCCATGGATGTGGCCCGCGAGCTCATGCGCGACGCCGACGACCTCAAGGCCAAGACCGACATTCCGGACAACGTGTACGAGGGCATCGGCCAGAACAAGGCCAAGGTGCTCCACCTGTTCATCCGCCGTGGCGTGGCCCAGGCCAAGTTCAGCGTGCAGGAACTGCGCGAGATGGAGAAGCTGCCCGGCGTGCAGCTCATCATCAACGAGGACGACTTCGACTTGGACGACGAGACCATCGAGGTGGCCGGCAAGGACAAGCTCACCCGCCAGATGGTCGAGGAGCTGTTCGCCATCCGCGAGATGGCCGAAGACATGGAAGATGACGGCGACGTCGACTTCGAAGGCAACCTGGCCGACCGCAAGTACTACGTGCACTTCAACTCCGCCCCCACCGAGATTCTCGGCGAGGACGGCAAGGTCAAGGCCATCCGCGTGGAACGTACCGAGACCGGCGCCGATGGCAGGATGCGCCGCACCGGCGAGTTCACGGACTACCCGGTCGAGGCCGTCTACCATGCCATCGGCTACCGGCCCGCCGAAGCCCCCGGCATCGCCTACGACGAGCATGGCGCCCACCTGGCCAACGCCAACGGCGACGGCCGCATCACCGCCGATGCCGACGGCGGCGACGTGCGCGAACGGTTGTACGCCACCGGTTGGGCCAAGCGCGGCCCAGTGGGTCTGATCGGTTCCACCAAATCCGATGCGCTGGCCATCGTGACCAACATGCTCGAGGATCTGGCCAAGGCCGCTGAAGGTGGCCGTGTGGCAGCCGACCGCGACCCCGAATCCATCGACCGACTGCTGGCCGAGCGCGGCATTCGCCCGATCGACTTCGCCGGCTGGAAGAAGGTCGATGCCTTCGAGCGTGCCGAGGGCGCCAAGGAAGGCCGCGAACACAAGAAGGTCATCGATCCCGAGCAGATGCGCGAGCTCGCCCACGCCTGACGGTTCGCCCACGCCGTCCGGCACCCGTCCGTACCCGCGCCCCGTGTGGGCGCGGCCGGGCGGGCCGGGCGAATATTCGACATTGCGCTTGGCGCATATCCAGCAATCATTCAGCCTGCGACTTTAGTGTGTGCAATATGGATGCCAAAGTACGGGTGCACGGCCACTTCAACGGCCTGAAAACGACGTTGCTCTTTACCCTGATGTGGGCCGTCATCATGCTCATCTGGTGGGCCACGGGCGGCAGCAGGCAGACGTTGGGCGTCTATATCGTCATCGGTCTGGTCACCACGTTCGGCACCTACTGGTTCTCCGACAAACTCGCCATCGCCTCCATGGGCGCGCGGGAGGTCAGCGAACAGGAAGCCCCGGAAATCTACCAGATCGTGCGTGAACTGAGCGCCAAGGCCGGCAAGCCCATGCCGCGCATCTACATCGCCCCCACCATGAGCCCGAACGCCTTCGCCACCGGACGCAACGAACGGCACGCGGCTGTCTGCTGCACCCAAGGCATCCTGCAGATTCTCAACGCCCGTGAACTGCGTGGTGTGCTGGGCCACGAACTTATGCACGTGTACAACCGTGACATCCTGACCTCCGCCATCGCCTCCGCCATGGCCACCGTCATCTCCTACTTGGGCTACTCCCTGATGTACTTCGGCGACGACCGGAGCGACGACCGTAACGATTCCGGCGGACTCGGCCTGATCGGCGCGCTGCTGAGCATGATTCTCGCGCCAATCGCCGCCTCCCTGATCCAGATGGCCATCTCCCGCACGCGCGAATACGACGCCGACGAGGACGGAAGTCTGCTGACCGGAGACCCCGAAGCCCTCGCCTCGGCGCTGAACAAGATCTCCTATGGCGCGCAGTCCGAGCCGATGCGCAAGACCGCGGGCACCCAGTCCGTTTCCGCGATGATGATCGCCAATCCGTTCTCCATGGCCGGCTTCTCACGCCTGTTCTCCACCCATCCGCCGACCGAGGATCGCATCGCGCGTCTCATGCAGATGGCCAACGAAATGAACGGCACGCCGATCGCTCCGCCCACCTACTCCACACGAACTATTCGCTAAGTGCCTCCTACGTAGGTCTCCATCATTGTTTTTTCGTTGTTCATGGGTGAGCCACGTCTTTGTCGGGCAACTGTAATCGCTGTTTTCTAGCGTGTACTCGCTGATGTCGCTGAACCATGGAAACACGTGAGCGCATGAGCATGAACACAAGGAGAAAACAATGAAAAGACGTTACGCTGTACCTGTGGTGTCAGCTGTGGTTATGGTGCTAGCTAGCGTTCTGGCAGCTCCGTCCGCGCATGCCGAGCAGTCTGCAACATGGGATTTGCCGCGAGATAAGGATGTCGTGGCGCGATTCGGTTTCGGCAGTGATATTCACGTGGGGCGCGACAGCGGCAAATATGGTTCTGCTGTAGACAAGCTCAAGAATGCGTTGAACGCTTACCGCCAATCGGGCGTAGATGCGGTCGGTTTTTCCGGCGATCTTACTGATTCCGGTCAAGTCGGCCAGTACCAGACCTTGATGGATACGTTGAACACCGGCACGGATGATTCCGAACAGGTCATTCTGGCTATGGGCAATCATGAAACACTTGATGCGGGTGTGTCAGATTCGCCGCAACGTTTCAAGAAGTACACCGGGCAAGATATGAACAAACTGGTCGAAGTCAACGGCGTCGATGTCATCACGATGGGACCGCAGAACGAGGATGACGATTATCGGGCGGATTACGATTTCCTGAAGACTACGCTTGACCGCATCACCTCTCGGGCGAACTATGATCCGAACCGCCCGATTTTCGTGCTGACCCATCACGGCGTGCAGAATACCGCCTATGTGACCAACGAATGGTACGGCGAGTACGGTGCCGGTACCGACCACGACCTGGTGAAACTCATGCAACAGTATCCTCAGATCATTCAGGTTTCCGGACACTCCCACGCCACGTTGGAAGACGCGCGCTCAATTGATCAGAGCTTGGGATACACCAGCATCCAAGACGGTACGATTGGCGCCTATTTCGAGAATGAAAGCGGCAAGGTGGATCCTATTACCGGTACTGCCGCCACTCGGCCGGCCGATTCCGAGCTGGCCTCGCAGGGGTTGTTGGTCGATGTGTATCGGGACGGCACGGTGAAAGTGCATAGGATGAATTTCGCAACCGGCACGTGGATATATCCTGACGAACCATGGACCATTACCGCCGATGGAGCCAAGGCTAACGTGTATGGCAAGAATCGTCCAAGTACCCCGGCCATGTTCCCGGACGGCGCGTCGGTAGGCTTTGACACTGCGAAGACCACCGGGAACAGTGCTGCTGTCACCTTCCCGGCAGCCAAGCCCGCTGACGGCACGAACAACAATATGATTCACTCATATCGCATCACGATGACGCCTAAGAACGGCGGCGAGACGGTATACAAATCCGTGTTCAACGATTATTACTATGCCAAGGCTGGGGTCGGGGCTGCTGGAGCCGTGCCGACCCAGAAAAGCAGGTGGTCCGTTACCGTTAAAGGCCTGACGCCGCAGACGGAATACACAGCCACGGTCGAGGCGCTGACCTCGTTTGAAGAGGAGAACGGGGCTGCCGGTGCCGTGATCGCCAGCGGCCAGACAAGTGTGACCACCAATGAGGCCCCTGCTCCCAGCCCGATGTTCGATGTTGATTTTGGCAGTGGCTCGGCCGATGACTACTACGCTCACCAGTCCGTTAAGCAGGGTGGCGTTTCCGCAATCGAGGATAACGCCGAGCTCGGCCAGCAAGTGCTGCGTGTGCGTGGCGGAGATGGTGGATACCGGTACACGATGGAAGACGAGGACTACAACGCCATCGCCAACGGATTCACCACGGATGTCGTATTCTCGATTGCGGATGTGCAGAAGGACCAGTGTGTCTTTTCCAATCAGCAAAATGCGGGATTCGGCTTTGAAGTCGAGAACGGCAAACTGGAATTCTGGCTGAATGCCGGGAGTGGCCGAGCCAAGCCAGCAGTGGCTATTCAGCCCGATACTTGGTATCACGCCAGTGCCGTATACGATGGCAACACCGTAACGCTGTATTTGAATGGCGAGAAGGTTGATTCGGCGTCGGCTAAGAGCGGCTTGGTGATTCCGTCCAACGGCGCAAAATACTTCTTCATCGGTGCGGATACCAGCGGCTCTGGCGCTCCGGAATACCAGATGAAGGAAGGGTACGTTGCTCTTGCGCGCATCTCCAGCCAAGTGTTCTCTGACGATGAAGTTGCCGCATCATATACCAACGCGATGGGCGACGGCCCGGCCGCCAAGCAAACGGTGCGCCAGGCCTTGACTGCGGCTAAGCGTGTGGTTGAAGCTGGCCAGGGAAACTATAGCGATGCAACGTGGTCTGCGTTCGCCGATGCCTATACCACGGCGCTGGTGCGGGTCGAAGACTTCCGTGCCGCCCCGGCCGACCTCAGTGCCGCTGCGGTCGCCCTGCGTTCAGCACAGCAGGCATTGCAGGAAACGAATAGCGGAGATGACGGGAATGGCGGCAATGGCGGGGACGGTGGATCAGACGCTGGTGGCCAGGATGCTAATCAGCCAGGCGGTTCGCACGATTCCGATTCCGGCGCGGACAAGTCCTCCGCCAGTCAGGAAGCCAATGCTGCTGACCGTTTGAGCGCAACAGGTGTGAACACGGCTGGATTGTTGGCCGTAACACTGGTACTTGTTGGTGCGGCGCTGACGCTGAAAGTCGTTCGGCGTAGATAGGCCCGGAAAGGCAATTCGGGCATTGTCTAGCTGTGAATAACACCAAAGGCGTGTGGTGGAGCATTGTTCAAGTTCCGGCACACGCCTTTTCCAGGTAGAGAAGTCATGCTAAAGTGACTCTTCGTGCAATACGCCAAGAGTGTTGGCAGCGCACGTGCGGACATAGTTCATCGGTAGAATGAAAGCTTCCCAAGCTTTAGAGGCGGGTTCGACTCCCGTTGTCCGCTCCACTTGTCTCAAATGGTGAGACCATCCAATCATTCCAACGTTTTTTTTTAATCTTGTAGACACCTGCTCAATCACTTGGTCTTTTGATGAGATAGTGATTCCTGCGGACATGAGGGGAGGCTTCTAATGCGTGGTCAACAGCGCGCCACTAGGGTTTTGTTTGTTGCGCAGGGACTGAGTCTCGCTGCGATGAGCGTTGACTTAACGGTCACTGCGCTCGTGGGCAGTGAGCTGGCCCCGTTCGCGTGGATGGCGACGATACCGATCGCCTTGATTGCGTTGGGGACGGTGTTCGCCAATACCTTCGTCAATCGCCTCATCGCCCGCATCGGGCACAAGCATGTGTTCGAGGCTGGGGCGGTCATCGCCATATGCGGCGGAATCAGCTCGTTCTGCGCGGTATGGTTCCACAATTTCCCGCTTCTGTGCGTCGGCACGTTCGCGGTCGGCATCTATCAGGCGGCCTCCAACTACTACCGTTACGCGGCGGCCGATCTCAACACCGATAAAAAGGACCGGGCCGTGTCCGTGGTGCTGTCGGCAGGCGTCATCGCCGCGATTGTCGGCCCGTTGCTGGCGACGTGGGCCGAGGGACTGTTCCCCGTCCACTACGCAGGCTCCTATCTCATCGTAAGCGTCCTCGGCATACTCGCTCTGGTGACGGTGGCGATGTTCCCGGCAGACCAGCAGATCGGAGGCACGCGGCAGCCCGTTGGTTCGGCGCAGAAGGTCGGCCTGCTTGAGCTTCTGCGCCGCCCGCGCTTTCTGCTCGGCATCGCCCTGGGATTCACCGTGTGCTGCGCCATGACCATGATCATGGCCGGCGCCCCGCTGGTGATGGAACATGTGCTGCACGAATCCGACGGCACGCGCATGCAGGCCATGCAACTGCACATGCTCGGCATGTACCTGCCCATGGCATTGATTCCACTGCTCAACTCCAAGAAACGCTCTCACACGGTCTTTGTATCTCTTGCTCTAGGGCTAGGTCTTGTCAGCTGTCTGTTGGGTCTAGGTCAGAACGCTCCGCTCGTCGCGATGGCATTGCTGGGCATCGCCGTCGCCTGGGCACTCGGCTACAACGAGGGCACGGTGTTGCTGGTGAGCTCGTATTCCGCCGACGAAGTGGCGTCGGCCAGAGGCAAGGGCGAGTTCTTCCTCGTATGCGGACAGGTCATCGGCAGTCTGTTGGCCGGCTCCGTCATCGAATTCCTCGGATGGCGGACCATGCTGGCGATCCTGACGCTGCTGTTTGTGCTGACATCCGGTATCGCCATCAACAGTCGAAAGGCTATCGCCTAGCTTTAAATCGAAGAACCAATAGGAATCGGCGAAAGGTCTTGGAACGGGAATTCCAAGACCTTTCGCCGACTTTGCTTCTCAGTAGCTTGTATTCTTGCGATGATCAGCGGCTTTTCGGCATCGGCCAGGTAGGGTTCGACTCCCGTCGTCCGCTCCACTCGCTTCAACGCTGAGGCTGCAAAACCTAATCATTCCAATGATTCTCAATTATGTAGGCACTTGCTCGATCACACGATTTTTGCCGAATTGTTGTCATCGTGTTGTCACGAGAGCGCTTGACTGTTCAGGTTGGATGATTTCTCTTGGTAACCTATTTTTTGAATGGTTATGAGTAATTCTGGGATCTAAGAGAATTCGTGTCGCGAGACATCATCGCATTATCATCTGGTATGGTAAACGATTTTGGCCTAGGCAGGAAAGGAGTGCATTATGGCTGAAATAACCGTTTATCCAGCCACGCTCCGTTGGGCCGTTAAAACAAGTAATGCTGATCCTGCTGCTGTGGCTGCCAGACGAGGTTTGGCAGATTTTCCGGAATGGCTGAGTTCTAGTGAACCGCTTCGTCTCTCCTTCAGTAAGCTGTCGGATATAGGGAAGGCGCTGCAAATGCCATTCGGCAGTCTTGTGCGCTCCTCCGTTCCTGAGCAGCATGAGGATGAGTTGGTTCAGTACCGTACCATTAAGAATCACGGAGTCGAGCCGAGTAGAGATTTGCGAGACGTGATCCGTCTAATGCGTAACCGTCAAGATTGGGCTAAAGATGAGCTCTCTGCACGGGGGCTTGATGAGAACCAGCTTGTCGGCAGCGTTGCTTCTGACATATCCGCTGAAGAGCTTGGGAAGGCGATTCGTGAGAAACTTCAGCTGGATGATGCATGGTATGCGCGCAAAACTGTGGAGGAGCAGTTCCGATACATTAGGCAGCGAGCCAGCGAAAATGGTCTGATTGTGATGGTTGATTCCAAAGTGGGGACTTCTCACAGGCGCTTAAGCGTACAGGAATTTCGTGCATTTGTTCTCTTGGACCCGACGGCCCCATTGATTTTTATCAATCGCAATGATTCCTATTCTGCGATGCTTTTTTCGTTGCTTCATGAGATTGGTCATGTCCTGCTCGGAAGTAACGAAATCTTTAATGATGATTTTGCAATGGGTGAAACGCGGGTTGAGAGGCTTATTAACCGGGCTGTCGTTCAATCTGTCGTGGATAATCAAGATTTTTGTAGCTACTGGAAAGAGTCCAGCCGCAGAAGTAACGATATATTGATGATTGCTAATGAATGTGCGAGGCGCTATGGCCTTAGTGCGTTAGCGCTCACCATTCATGCCAGGTACTTGGGGCTGGCTGCTGATGAAGATGTGCAGACTGTGTCTGAAGAGATGCGGGAGCGTCTTAGTAAAACACGCAGTAGTGATGCAAAAGGCGGCAATCAGAACAACACGAATGCATTCCATCTAGATAGCGGTTTCGTTGGATTAGTGAAGAGCAGCATTGACCGTGGTTCTCTGAGTTACTCTGATGGTTTTTCTTTGCTGGGTGTGAAATCCATCCAGGCTTATGATGGCCTACTCCAGGTGAAGGGGATGGCGAATGAGTGATTTATTTTTGCTTGATTCAGATATTTTTATTAGCTCATTTCGTACCCATCATCCTTTTTCATATAAAGAATTTCATTCTTTCTGGCGTTGGCTAGAGAAATTGGCTTCTGAGGGGAAGGTGCTTCTACTTGATTCCGTTTATAAGGAAATAACGCATAAGAATAGTAAAGGCCAAATCGATGAATTAGGGCAGTGGGCTGAAGCTATTTTTAGTGAACGCCAAATTAGTCATAAGACCGATGAGATTGGTGCGGCTTATGCCCAGGTGCAAGATTATTTGGCTACATGTGGCTGTTATCGTTCTGCCTCGTATGCGCAGTGGGAGCCTGAAGATAAAGCCGATCCTTGGCTCATTGCTGCTGCCAAAGTCCTTCATGCCGCCGTCGTGACAAATGAGCAGGCGGTAAAGCCGACGCGTAATCAGCCTTTAAAAAGGGAGCCCAAAATTCCCGATGTGGCTGAAGCTTTGGGCGTGCATACCATGGGTTTGCGTGAATTTTATGACGCAAGTGGCGGTCTCACCCATAGTGCTTATCCGATACAACCGGCATTCTAGTTAAGGTCTGATTGACTTACATAGTTCCTGCGGTTGCGATCTTGTTGCTGATAGATGTTGCCACGTCGTCAAGATCGGTGTCGAATAGGTCTGCATAAGTATCCAGCGTCATGGCCGCGTTCTGATGACCCAACATACGTTGTACGGCCTTGACATTGGCTCCGGAGCTGATGGCGATAGATGCCGCTGTGTGGCGAAGGTCATGGCAGGTTAGCATGGGAACGCCGGAATCGCGCAATGCTCTTGAGTGCCAACCGTGGTTTTCGCGGATTGCTCGCGCAGGTGGCCGCCAGAAGGTGAGGTGAACACCAAATCCTCGGCATCCTTACCTTCGCATTGCTTTTTTGAGGGCCTCCATTACTTGCTTTGGAACGGGAACGTCCCGTATCTCCCATGTTTTCGGAGCTCCCTCAAAATGTTTTCTGCCAGAACGCACCCAACTTAGGCGCACCTTAAGTCGGTTGTTCTGGACATCCACATGCTTGACGCGCAATGCAGCCGCCTCGCCCCATCAGAGGCCGCAGAAGCCCAGCGTCAAGATTAAGCCCGGTAATTGCCGGATGCATTGGCAAGACTAACGTCGGTAATGGGAGTGGTAGCATCGGCAAACCCGGCTGCTCTTCGGAATCGTAGCAGGGCAAACCCAATCAGCGGCACGTCAATGCCGATAAATCGGGCAACCTACCGAATACCGGTGTTTCGGTGGTAGGTGTGCTATCGGTGATGGCGTTACTGTCCACTGCTGCCGTCGCCATCGGTCGTAAGGCGTCATTCCATGAACGCAACTAGCATTCGATTGGCTCGAGGGTAGGAGCATTCCGTACACAACGAGCAGGCTGTGCTTTGCAGGCGCGTCTGCCCGTTTTTCCATCGGCGGAGGTGTTGCCACATATTCGATATTCGCACTGATCCGTATCATAATGACTAATCGGTGAGGTAGGCACGGCTCATCGCGGCGTATGTCGGGTGCAGATAGATTACAAGTGAGGCGAAGAAGAAGGTCGCGGATGACGATGTTCGGTCCGTCGCCGGACGTCGCGTGCGTCGGCGTCACGCACGACGATGGCACCGTGTTCGCCCGCGCGCCCGATCGCGCGATGAGCCGACCATGGCCATGTACTTCTGATTCGTGCTCCAGCCGTCGGCGGGGAGGTGACGAGAACCGTAACGGCATGATCCGCCGGTACCTGTCCAGACGCTGCGAGATCAGGATGGACGTGGCGAAGAAAATCAGGGAGATTGTTGACGAGACCGACAGCCGTCCCATGCGCGTGCCGAACTACCTGACACCCAATGAGGCGTTCGTCGACGAATTGCTGGAATTACAGGACCAATAGAGGCGTTGCAGTTCTAAACAGACAACGAGGATGACGCAACTTGTACAAACCTGTGTTATCCTGTATACAGTTGTTCAATGTCAATGCCGATTGTATCAGCGTTGTTCTGGAGGTCGAAGATGACTGCTTACACCCGGACGGAACATCTGCGGCACGAGCTCGCCTCGCAGATTAGGAATGGCACACTCAAGCCAGGGAACAGAATCATGTCCGAAACGCGCCTGGCCGAGGAGTACCAGGTCTCCCGCGGCACTGTGCGCAGGGCCTTGGAACAATTGAAGAAGGCGGAACTAATCGAAACCCGTATGGGATCGGGCAGTTATGTGGCGTTCAATGGCGGTAGCATGAGCGGGCCGGACGGATGGACTTCGGCCTCGTTGCGTTCAGGAGCGCCGACTACAACAGAACTGCTGTCCATCGCGTTGGTTGATCGTCCTTCGTCGCTGGAAGGGGAGAGTGAGTGTGAACGCTTCTATAAAATTGCCCGCCGTCGGCTTTTCAGGTCGGCACCGGTCTCGTACGAGGTCTCATACTTACCTGCCATCCCGGCGTTATGTGGAGTAATCGAACGTGCGGGGGGTCTTATCGACGGTTCCATTTTGAAAACCATGGAACAGGCCGGGCTTCGGACAGCCTCCGGATATATGAACGTATCCGCCGATAGGCTCGGCCCGATTGCCGAAACGCTGGAAAAGACCCCGGGAACGGTGTTTCTGTTGTCCGAACGGCACAACTTCGGAGATGACGGCGCGCTGGTCGAATACGTGCGTTCGTTCCTCGATCCGGGCCACTTCACGCTGCATGTCACCACAGGAGAAACTGGAGGAAACCATGGTGATCGATGAACATCTGACCGAACGTGCCCGTGGCGCAATGATAGGTCTCGCCGTCGGCGACGCGCTTGGGATGCCTACCCAAAGTATGTCAGCCACGCAAATCGTCGAATATTACGGCGGTCTAATCCATTCGCTGATGGACGCTGTGCCGCAGCAGCCAATCGCGCCGAATATGCCGGCTGGGTCGGTGACCGACGATACGGAACAGGCATTCGTACTGGCCAATCGCCTTATCGAGGATGACGGTCGAATCGACAACGACGCGTACGCCCAAGATCTCCTGCGCTGGGAGATGAAAATGAAGGCGCGGGGCTCGCTCGATTTACTTGGCCCGTCCACCAGAGCCGCGTTGCAAGCACTGACGGATGGCGTCGAACCGGAACATACTGGTCGATTCGGCACCACGAACGGTGGCGCTATGCGCGCCACCCCAGTAGGCATAGCTTTTAGACCGGGGAAGGCTTTGGCCGAGGAAGCCTGGCGATCTTGCGTGGTGACTCACAACACGGTCCAGGGCATCGAATCGACCATGCTTGTATCCGCCGCCGTGAGCTTCGCAGTTGAAGGGAGACGTGATTTCCTTCAGAAGGCGTTGGAGTTCGTGGAATCGCAGCCGCCGCGCGGCAACTGGTCGGCCAAAGCGTCCGTCGTGGCTCGCGTGAAGATGTTCATGGAACGGGTCATCAGCGAAGGCGTCACCATATCCGATGATGACTTCGCCGTCATCCTCCGGCGCGACTGTGGCACCAGCGTGGAGGCCAACGAATCCGTAGCTGCGGCGTTCGCCATCGCAACCCGTTTCTTCGACAGACCCACCGAGGCACTGTGCTTTGCGGCCTCCCTCGGCGGCGACACAGACACCATCGCCGCGATTACGGGCGCGATGCTCGGTGCGTGGCATGGGGTGGATGGTTTCGACCAAGCTATTGTCGGCCAGGTGCTACGCCGGCTCAAGGACGACAACCGGCTTGACGTGAGCCGAACGGTGGCGGGACTACTCGCCTTGAGGGAACGGGAAGGCTGAACCATGGGACGTGGAGCCGTTATCTCGCTGGGGCAGGTGATTGTCGATCTGACCATGAGCGTCGGTAAAATCCCCCAACCAGGCGAGGATGTGTTCGCCGACAAGGTCGGAATCTGCGTCGGAGCGAGTTACAATACCTTGCATGCGGTACGTCAGATGGGCGTCGCAGCATGCCACGCCGGCGTCCTTGGCATTGGTCCTTGGGCGGACATGATTCGTGAAGTCTTCAAAAATGAAGGAATTCGTCACATCGGTTCCGATGATGTGGACAGGGATTCCGGATTCTGCGTAGCACTGACCGACGCCGCAGCCGAACGAACCTTCATCTCGACGCGCGGTGCCGAAGCCTACGGCGACGAAGACACCTTCCATAACATCGATCCGTCTGACGGTGATGTCTTACATATCAGTGGATACACCTTCGCGCATCATACTGGTGAAGGATTACGGGCTTTCATACGGCGGACCTCGGTAGGACGGAACTTCACTGCGTTGTTCGACCCGTCGCCGGTGGTGGCTCATATCAACGACGAGACGTTTGACGAAGTGGTCAGATACCGTCCGATTTGGTCATGCAATGAACGGGAGGCGGCTATTGTCGCGAAGCGTCTGGGATTGCCGGGCGACCGGTTCACGTCCCGTGCCCTAATCGAACAGATGGCGCGGTTGCTGGACTCCACGTTGATCGTCCGTATCGGCAGGGGCGGCGCATGGCTGGCTCGGCCGGACATGGATGCTGAACTCGTTCCAGGATGCCCGGTCCATGCCATCGACACCAATGGTGCTGGTGACTGCCACGCTGGTGTACTGTGTGCCGAACTGAGCTGTGGAATAGTGCTCCATGAGGCGGTCAGAACTGCAAATGCGGCGGCCTCCATTGCAGTGACACGACGGGGGCCGGCCACATGCCCTACAAGAAAGGAGGTGAGGGAAATGCTCTCGTCATGAGAGCGTTTGGTCAGTTTGACCATAAGATGATGTGCCCGCACGGTGTGAGAGCATGAGGGAAGGACGTTCTCACCGGTCTGGGCGCTTTCTGCAAAGTGCAACGAAGCAAAGGAGACCTTACGAAATGAGTAAGGATAGAGGAGCCCTCACTGTCGAGGAGCAGGGCATTGACACAATTTCCGAAGACGAGCGCAAAGGCACACCGGGCAGCTTGTTCTGGCCTTGGTTCGCGGCGAACATCTCCATGTTTGCCATGTCATACGGCGCATGGGCTCTGGGATTCGGTATCTCCCTCTGGCAGGCCACCATCATGGCCATCATCGGCGTGGTCGTATCATTCCTGCTGGTAGGCGTTATATCCATAGCGGGCAAGCGCGGCAACGCGCCGACCATGGTGCTTACCCGTGCCACCTTCGGAGTGGAAGGTGCCAAAGTGCCGGCTGCGTTGAGCTGGATTGCTACACTGGGCTGGGAAATTTCCCTGACCACCACTGCGGTGCTTGCTCTGTCTTCCACCATCACCAAACTCGGCTGGGGTTCTGGTGACGCGCCGAAGCTCATCTCCGCCATCGTGGTGGTCGGTCTGGTGGTGGTCGCCGGCATCTTCGGCTATGACTTGATCATGCACTGCCAGCAGGTCATCACTATCGTGACCGGTGTGATCACCGTCGGATTCTTCATCCTCGGCTGGGGACACATTGACTTCGCAGCCATCGGACGGATTCCGTCTGGCAGCCTGCCGGCCATGCTCGGCTGCTGCTTCTTCGTCATGACTGGCTTTGGCTTGGGGTGGGTGAACATCGCGGCAGACTATTCGCGCTATCTGCCGCGCAAGGCGTCTAATGGTGGCATCGTCTTCTGGACTACGTTCGGCGCATCCATCGCCAATGTGTTCCTCATCTTCTACGGTCTGCTGCTGGCTGGGTCGAACGCCAAACTCGCTGAAAACGTCGGCAACGACCCGATTGGGGCCATGGCGTCCATTCTGCCCACTTGGTACCTCATCCCATACACCCTTGTGGCTGTGCTGGGCCTCATGTCCGGATCTATCATGGACAACTACTCCAATGGATTGGCACTCCTGAGCTTTGGCGTCAAACTACCCCGTACGGCGGCCGCTGGGCTGACCGCCGCGCTCACCGTGGCGGGCGTGGTCTACGTGACCTTCTTCTCCGATACCTTTATTGGCCCGTTCCAAGGTTTCCTAACCACCCTAGGTGTGCCCATGGCCGTGTGGGCAGGCATGTTTGTGGCCGATGTGATTCTTCGCAAGAAGGACTACAGCACTCCCGACCTGTATGATCCGAACGGTCGCTACGGCAAGTGGAACGTTAAGTCGTTCATCATCCTCGCCGTCGGTACCATCCTCGGTTGGGGCCTCGTGATTAACACCGCCGCAGATTGGTTGACCTGGCAAGGTTATCTTCTCTTCCTGATCGGAGGCAAGGATGGCAGCTGGGCTTCAGCTAACCTTGGCGTAATCGTAGCGCTGCTGGTTGGTCTGCTCGGTGCATTGATCTTCCAGCGTGAGGACATCGCCAAGCAGGAGGCGGACCTATCAGAGTTTGAAACGACTCTGTCTGAAGCCAACTGACAAGCGGCGTAACTGTAGGAAAGGAGCGCATGATGATCGCAGAAGACGAGTGGCTGGTTGTCATCGACCGCCAGAAAGTATTTGCCGAAAGTAAATGGTCCACTTGGGCCTGTGCTGGAGGGAGCTACTACAGTACCGACGAACCGTTCGGAAGACTGGCCAAGGCGTTTGGCGACCGCGTGGTCTACACTCGCTACATCGCGCCGATTCCGCCAAAGGGCGCCTGGGTTGACTACTTCAAGAACTGGCCGCAATTCCTGGTACCGCCGGACGATCCGATGTACGACTTCACCGATGAGACCGCGGCGCTCGCTGAAGGACACCAAGTGGTGGACCGCACCACATTCGGCAAGTGGGGTTCGCAGTTGATTGGAGCAATCGGCGGAGCTAAGAAGATCACGGTCTGCGGCGTGGCCACTGACTGCTGTGTGCTCACCACCGTGCTCGCCGCCGCCGATAGTGGTGTGGCAGTACGCGTGCCAGCTGATGCCTGTGCCGGCAGCACTCCGGAGAACCAGGAGTTGGCACTCAACACAATGCGCTTGTTCGAGCCACTGGTCACGGTGACCGATACTGAATCAATTCTGGCATAGCAGCATTCGACACGCATTCACGGGCGAATGGGCCTTGCGTTGTTCCTCGAACCAACATATTGCGGAACAACGCGGGGTCTTCTTGTTTTGCTGCACCCCGTTGTCTAAATGAAAGTGCAACACCCGTTAGATTGGTAACTGTCTAGGAAACCAGCCCGAAGGGATGTTGCATCTATGGGAGAAGCATGTTCGCACCTGTCGGAAGAGGAGTGCAGGATTGCCTAGGGTGTGTTTACACTAGTTGGGTTTTTGGCTGTGTTTTTCAGGTAGATGGCGATGAGGATGGGCCAGGGGTTGGCGAGGAGGGTCTCGTCGAGCCTGTCGTGGCGGGTGGCGGCCTTGCGGTGGTGCTTCATGCGGTTGAAGACGCGTTCGACCATGTTCCGCCCCTTGTGCGCCTCCCTGTCGCGATTCCATGGGGCCGCACGGTTCCCCTTGGGCGGTGCGGCCGGCGTCAGGCCGAACGACTCGGCCGGCAGCCGGGTGGAACCCCCGTACGCGCGGTCCATGAGCGGGCGCGTGCCCATGGACCGCGTCGCGCTCGTTGCCCGGGCTCAGACGGATCTCGACGACCGCGCTCCCGCCGTCGGATGGCACGTGAACTTTGGTATTCCACCCTCCCCGGGAGACGCCGACGGACCGGGAGCCCCTTTTTCGGCGCCCCGGTCGCGTGCCGGTGGACCTTCACGCCCGTGGGGTCCATGGCGGGCACATACGACAATTATCACGCAAAACTTAAATCGTTAACAATGTCTGGCTCCCCTCAGAGAGGGGAGCCAGAATTAACAAACGAATCAACGGCGTGGGACACTAGCGCGCGGCGGCGAGATCCAGACCGGCCGCGTCGGCGACCCTGCGCCACCAGTCGACCAGCACCGGCATGGTGGCGTGCGCGTTCAACCCGCTGGGCTGGGGAATCACCCACAGCTGCGCGCCTCCGAACCGGTCGGTCTCTTCCGCGGTGAGGTCCTGCAGCCCCAGTGCGGCGGACTTATCGGCGAACGCCTGTCGGTACGCCGTGATGCCCAGTATCGCAATGGCCCGGGGATGGACCCTCGCGCACAGCTCCCGCAGCCGATCGGCGCCATGACGCAGCTCGGTGGTGTTCAGCTCGCTCGCTTTCGCGGTGGCGCGATTGACGAGATTGGTAAGCCCGATGCCGCGGTCAATCATCATGCGCTCATCGCGAAGGCGCAGGCCGTAACTGGCGTCCACCTGCCACGGCGTGAGCCCCGAGGCGAAAAGCGACGGCCAGAATCGGTTGCCGGGATAGGCGAAGGGTGCGTTGACCGCGGCCGTCCATAACCCGGGGTTGATGCCCACGATAAGCAGTTTGGGGTGCGGGCAGCGGATGTCGTCGACCGTGCCGTCGACGAAACCGGCGAGCTCGGTGCGCTTCGGCCGCCGGCCTTCCAGCGGAGAATGTCGAATATCGCTCACGGGTTCCATGGTAGTCGTGCCCCGCTTACGGCGGCATACCGCCATTCGGTGAGCTCCGCGCCTCGCGGGCAAGGTGATCTTGCGCACATTCGCCGCCGAGGCCTCCCCGACAATGCGATTCGTCACTCGGCGGCGGGATAATGGAAGCCATGACTATCGCAACTGCCGAACGCTATGCCGAAATGCTGGATGCCGCCCGCCACGGCGGATACGCCTATCCCGCGATCAACGTGACCAGCACGCAGACGCTCAACGCCGCGCTGCAGGGATTCGCCGAGGCCGAGTCCGACGGCATCATCCAGGTGTCGGTCGGCGGCTCCTCCTACTTCTCCGGCCAAAGCGTGAACGACCGCGTGGTCGGGTCGCTCGCGTTCGCCGCATTCGCGCACGAGGTGGCGAAGCGCTACCCGAACATCACGGTCGCGCTGCACACCGACCATTGCGCCAAGCAGTACCTGGACGGCTGGGTCCGCCCGCTGCTCGCGCACGAGGCCGAACAGGTCAAGCGCGGCGAAGAGCCGACGTTCCAGTCGCATATGTGGGACGGCTCAACTGTGCCGCTGGAGGAGAACCTGGACATCGCCGCGGAGCTGCTCGAGAAATCCGTCCGCGCGCATACGGTGCTGGAGATCGAGATCGGCGCGGTCGGCGGCGAGGAGGACGGCCATTCCGCGGAGATCAACGAAAAGCTGTATTCCACGCCGACCGACGGCGTGCGCGTGGCGGAGCGGCTCGGCCTCGGCGAGCACGGCCGCTATATGGCCGCTTTCACCTTCGGCAACGTGCATGGCGCATACAAGCCGGGTGTGGTCAAGCTCCGCCCGGAACTGCTGCGCGACATCCAGTCCGAAGTGTGGGACGCGGCCCTCGACGGCCGTCTTGGGTCGCTGGGCGCGTCGGCGGTGTCCACGTGCGCGCTGCCGGACATGCCCGAGCGCAAGCCCTTCGCGCTGGTGTTCCACGGCGGTTCCGGCTCCACGCCCGACGAGATCGCCCGCGCGGTGAGCTACGGCGTGGTCAAGATGAACATCGACACGGACACGCAGTACGCCTTCACGCGCGCGGTCGCCGGCCACATGTTCGCGCATTACGACGCCGTGCTCAAGATCGACGGCGAGGTCGGCAACAAGAAGCTGTACGACCCGCGCTCCTGGGGCCGCGAGGCCGAATCGGCCATGGCCGCCCGCGTGGTCGAGGCGTGCCGGCAGCTCGGCTCGGCCGGCAAGGCATTGAAGTAGCGAAGCGGCGGGCGGCACCGCTGACGGGCTGCGGTCATGTGATGAGATCAGGGCATTGATGGATTGTTCGCCAGCCGGATGGGGACTGCAATGAGCGCACCGGCGGAGGATGATCGTATCATGAGGCCGGATGTAATGCGCCTGCGGCAGTTGTCCCTGCATAATTACCGCATGTTCTCCGACCTGTCGATCACCTTCCCGGATCTGTCTGACGATCGCGCCGATGGCGATTGCGAGGGCGCCGTCGAGGTAGAAGGCGATCGAGGTGCCGATGGCCGTGGCAATTGGGTGACGGTGATCGTCGGTGAAAACGGCTCGGGCAAAACGTCGATTCTCGATGCCGCCATCATTGCCTTGGCACGTATCTGGTGAAGATCCCCGACATCGACAAACCGACATTCAACCGTACGGATGCGCGGCTGGCCCGTATCGAAATGCACAATACGTCGACGGTGGATTACCAGCAGCAATTCCCGATTTCGGTGAGCGCGCACGGCGATGTCATGGGGAATTCGCCGTCTTGGGCTCGTTCGCTGAAAAGCGCGAATGGTCCAAGTGGGCCACGCATTCCACTGCTTATTTGCACACGCAGGATCGCCGGGCACATGCTGGAGCGGTTCCCACGGTCCCGGATTCTGGGCCCCGACGACATGGACCGGCCGGTTGACGCCCATGTGGAGCACTATGTCCCTCGGCACCCCGGACCTTGGTATACCGGCAAGGGCAGGTCCTCCGCCGACGCGCTGTCGACAAGGTGCTGAAACTGAACGTCGAGCGGCTGCGGGCAAGGCGTGCCGGTGTGCAGCAGATGCTGTACGACATGCTTAAGGGTCTTTCCGATGAGGAAACGGAGGAATTCTGCGAGGACATACTGCGTTCCTTGGAGAGTGACGGCCGCCCTCCGTCGTTTGCCCCCATGCTGGTGCAGATGCTGGAAGACAAGATCGCGGCTCTGCGCGGACTGCCGGAGGCTGCCGTGCCGGCGCCGGACGCGTGAGGGCGCGCGGGTAGCTTGGACAGGCCGGCGGCTGCATATGGCGTGGCAGCGGTAGAGGCTGTACGGTAGTCTGTGTTCGGCGGAAAAGGCGATGTTGCGGAGGTGTGTTATGCCTGGAATTGTTCTTATTGGTGCCCAGTGGGGCGACGAGGGTAAAGGCAAGGCTACCGATCTGATCGGCACCAAGGTCGATTACGTCGCGCGCTTCAACGGCGGCAACAACGCGGGCCATAGCGTGGTAGTCGGCGATGAGTCGTACGCCCTGCACCTGCTGCCCTCCGGTATTATCAACCCGAACCTGACCCCGGTGATCGGCAACGGCGTGGTCGTGGACCCGGAAGTGCTCTTCGAGGAGATTGACGGCCTGGAATCCCGCGGCATCGATTGCTCCCACCTCAAGGTGAGCGAGGCCGCGCACATCATCGCGCCCTACCACCGCACACTCGACAAGGTGACTGAACGCTTCCTTGGCAAGCACAAGATCGGTACCACCGGCCGTGGCATCGGCCCAGCCTACGCGGACAAGATCAACCGTGTCGGCATCCGCGTGCATGACCTGTTCAACGCCGACCATCTGCACGACAAGGTGGAGGCCAGCCTGCACCAGAAGAACCAGATGCTGGTCAAGCTCTACAACCGTCGTCCGATCGACGTGGACCAGACCACCGAGGAGCTGCTGAAGCTCGGCGAACGCCTCAAGCCGTACGTGGCCAACACCGGCCTGATTCTCAACAAGGCGCTTGACGAAGGCAAGACCGTACTGTTTGAAGGCGCTCAGGCCACCATGCTTGACGTGGACCACGGCACCTACCCGTTCGTCACCTCTTCCAACCCGACCGCCGGCGGCGCCTGCACCGGCACCGGCGTGGGCCCCACCAAGATCACCCGCGTAATCGGCGTCTCCAAGGCCTACGTCACCCGCGTGGGCGAAGGCCCATTCCCCACCGAACTGCTGGACGAGTCCGGCGAATGGCTGCGTCAGCAGGGCCACGAGTTCGGCGTGACCACCGGCCGCCCGCGTCGCTGTGGTTGGTTCGATGCGGTCGTCAACCGTTACGCCTCCCAGGTCAACGGCCTGACCGACATCGTGCTCACCAAGCTCGACGTGCTCACCGGCCTGAAGGAGATTCCGATCTGCGTGGCCTACGACGTGGACGGCGAGCGTCACGACGATATGCCGACCGATCAGGCCGCTTTCGCCGCCGCCAAGCCGATTTACGAGACCATGCCCGGCTGGGACGAAGACATCTCCGACTGCCACTCCTTCGACGAGCTGCCCGCCACCTGCCAGGCCTACGTCAAGCGTTTGGAAGAGCTGAGCGGCTGCCGTATCTCCGCGATCGGCACCGGTCCGCAGCGCGATCATGTCATCCAGATCAATTCGCTGGTCGACTGACCGTCTGCAACGAATTTCCCGGCTTGACTGGTAACGACGCGGCACATGATATCCGCCGGCTGATTCCGCGATTCGACCACTTGAAGTGGAAGATGGCGGCGGCCGGCATAGTCATTGGTCTGGTTTCAGGATTGCTGGTTGTCGTATACCGTCTCGGCATCGAATACGGCACGGATGCGTCCCGTTGGATATATGCGCGGATTCGCGAGACCCCGTGGCTGATTGCGCCGTGGGCGGTTGCCGCGGTGGCGGCCGCGCTGGCGATCGCGTGGATGGTCGGCAAGGAGCCGATGGCTGGTGGCAGCGGCATCCCGCAGACCAACGGCGTGGTGATATGCGGCTTGAAGATGCGTTGGCAGACGATTCTGCCAGTCCGTTTCGTCGGTGGACTGTTGGGCGCGTTGTTTGGTCTGTCGCTCGGCCGTGAGGGGCCGTCCATTCAGATTGGTGCGTCGGGCGCGCAGTGTGTATCCCACCGTTTGCGCGGCCGCCGCCGTGAGGACATGCAGGAGCATTATCTGGTCACCGCTGGTGCCGCGGCCGGCTTGTCCGCCGCGTTCAGCGCGCCGCTGTCCGGCATGATGTTCGCTTTGGAAGGGGTGCATCGGAGTTTTTCCCCTGCGATTCTGATGGGCGCCACCGCCGCATCGCTGACCGCCGATTTCGTCTCAAAATACTGTTTCGGTCTGCGTCCGGTTTTGGATTTCGGTGATATCGGTCAGCTGTCGTTGGAAGAGTATGTGTGGCTGATTCCGTTGGGATTGGTGGCCGGTTTGGTTGGTTCGCTGATGAACCGCTCGTTGCTTGGCTTCCAGACGCTGTACGGCAAACTGCCGGCATGGAGCCGCCCGATGATTGCGATTGCGATCGCGTTGCCTGTCGGCATCTGGTTGCCCGATGTGCTCGGCGGCGGCTCGAATCTGATTGATACCGCCGAACATGCGCGCGTCGGCTTGGGAATGCTGTGTCTGCTGTTCGTGGCGAAGATGCTGTTCACATCTACGAGTTTCGGCTCAGGCGCGCCTGGCGGTATTTTCATGCCGATTCTTGCGGTCGGTTCGTTGGCCGGCGGCATCTGCGGTGAAGTGTTGCATCGATTCGGTGATCTGCCATCCGACGCAGTGGCGGTGTTTGCGGTGTGCGTGATGACGGGCACGCTCGCCGCGTCCGTGAAAACGCCGATCACGTCGATTCTGTTGGCTGTGGAGATGTCTGGAACGTTGACGCACATGCTGCCGGTCGCGGCCGTCGCTTTCATCGCGCTGTTGGTGTCCGATTTGCTGCGCACCAAACCGATTTATGGGGAGTTGCTGGAGCGGTACGTGCGCGCGCAAGGCATGCAGATGGCGATCGCAAGCCATGTGGGCAGCGGCATTATGGAACTGCCATTGGAAATGGGAGCGATTGCGGACGGCAAGCGGGTGCGTGACGTGCGTTGGCCGTCTGGGTGCCTGATCATCGGCCTGCGTCGCGGCGAAAGCGAGATCGTGCCGCGCGGCGATACACGGCTGCGTGCCGGCGACTATCTGGTGGTGCTGTTCAGTGGCGAGGAGGAGCGCGAGGTGCGACCTGCGATGCGGCGGCTGTGTGATGCCCGGCTTGACTGAGCCTGGCTGAATTCGGCTGGACTCTGGATGTACGAATCTGCGGAATCGGACATCCAGGGTGCATACGTTGGCGCTCCGTGTAAACTCATATGCGTTAGGAAGGTGGCAACCGCGGCCCAGCTCGTTGTTGCACGGCCTATGGGCGGAACAACGCTGTCCGCGGAAGGCCAGTACAGGGGGAGCGCAATGGAATCGCAAGAACAATCGCCGGGAGACGTGGTGACTGCGGGTGAGGACTCGCATCCCATCACGCAGGCAATCGACGCTGTTGAGGTGACGCATGCTGGTGCAACCGCGCCCGCCGCTAACACCATGGATCCGCCTACGATTCCCCTGGCACCGATGAAACGTGTGCAGGCGCGGTTCAATCCGCTCGCCGACGGACTGATGTATGTTGTGGTGTTCGTCGGTGGATTTGTTGGAGTCGGCTGTCGGCATGCGTTGGATATGCTCCTGCCGTCGGTCAGCGGGACGCCATTCGTTGTGGGCACGTTTGTGTCGAATATGGTCGCCTGCTTCCTGTTCGCGATGCTGACCGAATTCATGGCGACCGCTTCGTGGCTGCGTCGCCGGGTGCGGCAGGTTGTCAGCCGTGGCGTTGGGCTCGGCTTGCTCGGCGGGCTTTCGACGATGTCCGGCGTGATGCTGGAAACGATGGAAGGTCTGCACGAGCGGCATATCGCCAGTGCGCTTGGCTATCTTGCGGGAAATTTTGCAGGCGGTTTGCTCACTGCCGCCGCCGGCGTGGTTCTGATGCAGGCACTGCTGTCACGGAGTACTCGAAAGCGGGTTCGGGGTGCGTTTTCAGCTGTTTCCGTGTCTGATTCTGCCGAATCGGACACGCAGGGCGTACGCCATGTGAAAGTGGCCGACGTGGCGCGTTCTGCCGCGCAGGCCGCAATGGAAGCCGCGCAGGCGGCCCAGCAGATTGCACAGACGGGACAGGTTCCGCGAGTCGAAACGCCAACCGTGCCGCCGACTGCCATCCAGCCTATGCAGACAGGCCACGTTCCGCAGATTCCTCCGCTGGCCGTTCCTCAGCTGGCACAGTCATCGCAGCCGTTGTTGCGCGAGCCGGATACTCCAGACTTGGGGCAGCTGCCCGAGCCGATTCAGCAGTCGCAGCCGATCCAGCAGCCGGCCAACCCGCTTCCGCCCAGCTTCGAGCCCAAACCGATCACTGCGGAGATTTCGCTTGTCGCCGACCCGACTACCGGGGAGGTGCGCTGATGATGTGGATGATCTGTCTGTTCGGCGGTCTGGGAGCCATGGCCCGTTACGTGCTCGACGTGTCAATTCAACAAGGCTGGAACCGCGAGAATCGAAGAACGAACCGCAACTTCCCGCTATCCACGCTCGTCATCAACGGCGTCGCCTCGCTATGCGCGGGCATCGCCATGATGTCCTACTATTCGCAATCGGTGGATATGGACACGGTCATGATGTTCGTTGTCGGATTTCTCGGTGGTTTCTCGACATTCTCCACGGCGCTCAACGAAGTGGTTTCATTGATTCGCCAGCGTCGTTTTACGCTGGCTCTGGGCTATGGAATAGCAACCGTCGCGGTGCCTCTCATTTGCGTGGCCACCGGTTTCGGCATTGCGCTGCTCGCCAATCCGGCGTAATTTTCACGTTACACGGACGGTCGCTGAGTAACGTGAAAGAGACTGGGCGCAACCGCCATCAAGGCCGCCAGTCCGGATGCAACGCTGGTGATTGCATTCGACCAGACCAAGCCGCTGCTGAAGGCCCTCGCCTCCGCGGGAGTCGACACTAAGAAGCTGTATTTCGTTGCCGGACTGTCGAACAGGTTCGAGAGAATGTAAATGAATGTAATATTAGCGGTAAGCACGTGAGCATACAACGATAGAACAGTGATGACGGGGAAGGTGCGATCATGGTCGGCATGCGCGATGTGGCGAAGAAGGCCGGGGTGTCTCTGAGCACCGTCTCGCTGGTGGTGAACGGCAACGGGTACGTGTCTGATGACATGCGCGAACGTGTGCGCAAAGCCATGCAACTGCTCAATTATGTGCCGAACGAGCTTGCCCGCAATCTGTATCATGATCGTACGAATCTGGTCGGTGTCATCGTGCCCACCATCCGCCACCCGTTCTTTGCAACGTTTACCGCACATCTGCAGCATGCGCTCGCCGCGCAAGGATTACGCACTATGCTGTGCTCTACCGCAGATGAGGCGGACGGCGAAATCCAGTATGTCGACATGTTGCGTCGGCACATGATGGACGGCATCGTCATGTGTGCGCACACTTCGCATCCCGGCGATTATTGGACGTCGATTCATCGCCCGATCGTCGCGTTCGACCGTGTGCTTGGAGACGGTATTTCGTCGATTGGATCCGACCACGAGCAGGGTGGGCGATTGATTGCGCAGATGCTGATCCGCAATGGTACCAAACATGTGGTGATGATTGGCGGTCCGCGAGATCAATTCTTCGATTTGGCTGCGCGCGGAGAAGTCGAGGAAGGACCGTTCGATTTGGGAAAGACCACGTTCCCGACGGTGCGCTATTACCTCACGTTGGAACAGGAATTGACCTCCGCAGGCGTGAAATACGAGTACGTTGAAGCTGGCGAAGTGATGGATTTTGCCGGCTATCATCGTGCGGTCAGCAATGCGCTCGACAAGGTGACGACCGACGGCGTCGATGCCGTGGTCAGTTCCGATATTGGCGCGTCGTTCTGCGTGCGCGAAGCGTTGAGCCGCGGAATTTCCATTCCTGACGAGCTGCAGATCGTTGCCTACGATGGTACGTATTTGACTGATTTGGCTGGCATGAAGCTGACCGCGGTCGCGCAGGATTTCTCGGCGATCGCACAGTCGGCGGCCGACCATATCGTGCAGGCTATTGCCAATGAGGAAGTGGCTGCGGCTAACGCTTCACGCAGGAACATCCCCAAGCCGTTCGAGCCGAACGTGCTTATTCCCATGACGCTGGTGCCAGGCGATACCACGCGTTGATGCTGCGCGTTGGAACGCTGAGTGGGGATTGGACAGGCTGGGTTGTGTAGAACACCGCATCAAACCGGTTCGACACGCGCATTTTGCGGTATTACTGGACCTCAACGTCCCTTTCGAGGTAATATCAAACCGGTTCGATACGTATAAGTATGTAAAAGCACGCATACACTGCGTACACATTGCACCTGCATCCATGAGCCAAGGGAGGTCCCATGAAAAACAAAGTGCAGCTCATCGCTTACGCCGATCGTCTCGGCGATGGCACTCTTAGCTCGATGACCGACATCCTGCGCACCCGCTTCGACGGCGTGTATGACGGCGTGCATATCCTGCCGTTCTTCACTCCGTTCGATGGTGCGGATGCAGGCTTTGACCCGATCGACCACACCAAAGTCGACCCGCGTCTCGGCAGCTGGGACGACGTCGCTGAACTTTCCAAGACCCACGGCATCATGGTCGATGCCATCGTCAACCACATGAGCTGGGAATCCAAGCAGTTCCAAGACGTGCTTGAAAAAGGTGAGGAATCCGAGTATTACCCGATGTTTCTGACCATGAGCTCCGTCTTCCCGAACGGTGCCACCGAAGAGGATCTGGCCGGCATTTACCGCCCGCGCCCGGGCCTGCCGTTCACCCACTACAAGTTCGCCGGCAAGACCCGTCTGGTCTGGGTCAGCTTCACCCCGCAGCAGGTTGATATCGACACCGATTCCGACAAGGGCTGGGAATACCTCATGTCCATCTTCGATCAGATGGCCGCATCCCACGTCAGCTACATCCGTCTCGACGCCGTGGGCTACGGCGCCAAGGAGGCCGGCACCAGCTGCTTCATGACCCCCAAGACCTTTAAGCTCATCTCACGCCTACGCGAGGAAGGCGTCAAGCGAGGCCTCGAAATTCTCATTGAGGTGCATAGCTACTACAAGAAGCAGGTTGAAATCGCCTCCAAGGTGGACCGCGTCTACGACTTCGCCCTGCCTCCGCTGCTCCTGCACTCGCTGTTCACCGGTCACGTGGAACCCGTGGTCCACTGGACCGAAATCCGCCCGAACAACGCCGTCACCGTGCTCGATACGCACGACGGCATCGGCGTGATCGACATCGGCTCCGATCAGCTCGACCGCAGCCTCAAGGGCCTCGTGCCCGACGAGGACGTCGATAATCTGGTCAACACCATCCACGCCAACACCCACGGCGAATCCCAGGCCGCCACCGGTGCCGCCGCCAGCAACCTCGACCTCTATCAGGTCAACAGCACGTACTACTCCGCGCTCGGCTGCAACGACCAGCACTATCTGGCCGCCCGCGCAGTCCAGTTCTTCCTGCCCGGAGTGCCGCAGGTCTACTACGTGGGCGCGCTCGCCGGCCGCAACGACATGGAACTGCTGCGCAAGACCAACAACGGCCGTGACATCAATCGCCATTACTACTCCACCGCCGAAATCGACGAAAACCTCGAGCGCCCGGTGGTGAAGGCCCTGAACGCCCTGGCCAAGTTCCGCAACGAACTGCCTGCATTCAATGGCGAGTTCAGCTACGAAGCCGACGGCGACACATCCATCACCTTCCGCTGGATCGCTGCCGACGGCAAGACCAAGGCCGCCCTCATCTTCGAGCCCGGCCGCGGACTCGGCACGGATAACACCACTCCGGTCGCCAGCCTCGCCTGGACCGATGCCGCCGGTGACCACAAGACTGATGATCTGCTGAGCAACCCGCCGATTGCCGATATCGACTAACCGTTGGCCCATAAACGCCACTCCGCTGTGCGCGCTCCAAGTAGTGCGTCCGGCGTAAGCTGGGTCCATGGAAAACAAACCGCCCGCAGTGCACTGAAGCTAGTGCGCTCGGGCGGTTTTGCATGTGGCGGGGTTGCGGGTCATGCTCAGTCGGAGCTGGCCGGTACCTCCCGCCGGTGATGAGAGCAAAGAAAGAGCAGCAACATGTTGGAACCGTACGTGCGCCCGGGTATTGACGACCGCCCGGATCTCGACAAGGCATTGAGTCCCGAAGACAAGGATGCCGTGGCCCGACTGGCCATCAAAGATCGTCGGCGTCCTCCCGAGGCATCCGCCGATCAGCCCGAGGCCCAGGCCGTGCGTCTGGCGGCCGCCGGGTCGGCGGCCGGGGGCCCCGGCGCCGGGCCGGTGGACCCGCAACTTCGTGCGCCCCCTGCCGCTGCCGCGGCCAGCGTGGATGCCCCTGCGCCTGATCTGTCGTCTGCATATCTCGATATGCGCGATCCGATGGTCGCCGCCAATGGTCAGCGACCCACCACGGGCCAGGTATCCCGTCTCAACTGGGGGTTCTTCGCCGCTTCCATTCTGGTCGGCGCACCTTGGATAGCATTGAATACCATCGCCATGCCCAACGCCGTGGCGCGTTTGTTCGGCTACGACACCGCTTCTGCCATATCGGTCACCATCAATCCGTCCACCGGCCGTCCGCTGCCCGTCGCCACTGACTTGGTGGTGCCTCTGGCCGTGCTGGTGGTCGTTGGCGTGGTGGCCTCCATGTTCGCGATGCCCTTGGTCTCCGCGCTGTCCGACCGCACACGTATTCCTCTGGGCCGCCGTACCCCGTGGATGGTGGCGGGTGGCGTGCTGTGCGCGCTGATCACGCTGGTTCTGGGGCAGAACACAGGCCTCGTAGTGCTGTGTTTCTTCTGGGCGCTCATGCAGTTTGCCTATGCGATGATTTCCGTGCCGTTGGCCAGCGCCATCAGCGAACGGGTTCCGGACAAATTCCGTCCGCGAATTGAGCGCTGGCACGGTATCGGCGTGATGCTTGGCCAAGCGCTTGGTGTATGCATGGGTGCGCTCGGCGTGATGTTCGACTCCTTCACGCCGTTTGCCTACACCGCCGTGCTGTTTGCGGTTTCCGGCATCCTGACCGTGATCATGCTGCCCAAGGAGCCTTCCAGCCAGGAGCAGCCACATCAACGATTCGAGTCGAGCCAGGTGTTTGACCAGCTGCGTCCGCCGGCACATGCGCCTGCATTCGCCCGTGTGTTCGCCGCTCGCGTGTGCATGATGACGGGCGTTGGACTGACCGGGGTCTTTCTGTGGTATCTCGTGCGCTTTTGGGTGTATGGCAAGGCTGTGGTGTTCACTTCCGCGCCATTGACCATTCCCGCGGGCCTCCTCATCGCCGGCATGGCCGCGGCAACGCTCATCGGTGCTGCGCTCGCGTCCTGGGCCGCTGGGCCGATCTCCGAGAAGATCGAGGAACGGAACATCGCCACCACTGCAGTGGTGGCGGCATCCTGCCTGCTGTATGCCATCGGCGTGGCGGTGGCATGGGGGCTCGGCGTCTGGTCCACCGGCACGGCACGCGAAAACGGCATGCTGCTCTTCGCGCTGATCTCCGGATTCGCCTTCGGCGTCTACGATGCGTTAGGCCTTGAACTGGTAATGAATGCCCTACCCGACCCGCGCAACGCCGGTCATGATCTCGGCATCTATGCACTGTCCAATTCGGTCGGACTGGCGCTCGCCGCCATCATCGGCGCGCTACTGGTGAACGCCTTCGAGCACAGCTTCGGCTATTACCTGCTCTTCCCGTCCGCCATCGTCATGGTGCTGCTGGCCGGAATCGTCACCCTCACCGCCGAGTCCGAGCAATGACGGGCCGGTCCGGTTCCCCGGCCGCCGGCGGCGACGTTCCGTCCCGCGGCCGGGCCGTCCGTCTCGGCGACGTGGCGTCCACAATGTGAACCGTTACTGGATTGGAGCGATGGTCGAGCCTATGGTTGCATTCCAGTTCGGGCCGGACGGCCCGGGGAATACCGAAAGGAGGCCACGCGATGACTGGATTCAATGCTTCTGCGTTTGTATCCGCACGAATTATTAGCCCGTCTTCGCTGGCGGACTAATTCGGCATTGATGCTTGAAGCCCCGTCAACGAAGGCAGGGCCAATCAAGCTGACACAATCGGTAAGGCCCTGCAAGATGCGGGGCTTTTTTTGTTGCGCTCACAAGGCTTACGGCAGAATCCCGCAGACGGAAACGGTAGCGGACAGTACACGGCAACAACACAGCAACAGAACAACAACCTCCCTGTGAGACGAAATAATCGCCCGCCAATGAGAGTGAACGAGAGCAAAACAGGAGTAACAATGACTGCAGCAGTCGAAGAGACTGGCTTAGGGCAGGCGGCAGGTAAAGCCGCTACCTTGGTACGCGATTCTGTCAAGACCGTGATCGCCGCATCGATGGTCGGTACCGCCATCGAATTCTATGACTTCTACGCCTACGGCACCGCCGCGGCAAACTACTTCCCGCACATCTTCTTCTCCGCGAAGGACAACCCCACCGTCGCACTGCTGATGAGCTTGCTGACCTTCGCCATCGCCTTCATCGCCCGCCCGCTGGGCTCGCTGATCTTCGGCCACTTCGGTGACCGCATGGGCCGCAAGACCACGCTGGTCGTCAGCCTGATGACCATGGGTGTCGGCACCTTCCTGATTGGCTGCCTGCCCACCTACGATCAGGTCGGCGTTGGCGCAGTCGCTATCCTCTGCCTGCTGCGCTTCATCCAAGGCATCGGCCTGGGCGGCGAATGGTCCGGCGCGGCACTGGTCGCCACCGAGAACGCGCCTGAAGACAAGCGCGCACTGTACGGCTCCTTCCCGGAGCTCGGTGCCCCGATTGGCTTCTTCCTGTCCAACGGCACCTACTTCGTGCTCGAATCCTTCAACAATCAGGACGCGATGCTGGCTTGGGGCTGGCGTGTGCCGTTCCTGCTGTCCGCCATCCTGGTGATCGTCGGCCTCGTGGTTCGCGTTCACATGGAGGAGACCCCGATCTTCCGTATGGCTCAGGAGCAGAAGAAGGTCGTCAAGTCCCCGCTGACCGAGGTCTTCCGCAAGTCTTGGCGTCAGGTGCTGCAGGCCACCTTCCTCGTGGCCGTGACCTACACGCTGTTCTACACGCTCGCCACCTGGTCCCTCGCTTGGGGCACCAAGGAGCAGGGCGAAGGCGGCGGCGGCCTTGGCTTCACCAACCAGGAATACCTGCTCATGCTCATGATCTCCATCTGCGTGTTCGCCCTGTTCATCGTGCTGTCCTGCCTGTACGCGGACAAGATCGGCCGCAAGCGCGTGCTGACCTTCTCCTCCTGCGCACTCGTCGTGTTCGCCGCGCTCTTCCCGTTCCTGCTGGACGGTGGTCTGGTCGGACAGAAGAACTTCCTCGCCACCATGGTGTTCCTGTGCGTTGGCTTTGCCCTGATGGGCGTCGCCTTCGGCCCGATCGGCGCGTTCCTGCCTGAACTGTTCGAGGCGAACGTGCGCTACTCCGGGTCCGGCATCGGCTACAACCTGGCCGCCATCGTCGGTGCGGCGTTCGTGCCGACCATCGCCACTTGGCTGAGCTCCCATTGGGGCGTTCACTCCGTGGGCCTCTACCTCGCCGTGATGGCCGTGTGCTGCCTGGTGTCGGTCCTGACCTGCCGCGAGACGAAGGACGCTGACTTTACCAAGTGAAATCCTCCATAACTAAATATCGCCAAGTTCACAACGTGAAAAATCTCAATTCCACTAAGTGAACCTCTGCAGGGCTTTTCCGGGTCAACAGGACTAAACCTGCATATCGGAAAAGCCCACAAGGAAAGCCAAAACTAAAAACAGTTTCTGCAGAACCAGCAGAGCACAATAACAATTAAAGATTTCACCCCCATAAACAAATAAATAAAAGGAGCGCCAAAAATGGCAGCAACTATCTGGTACGAGAAGGACGCCGATCTGTCCGTGTTCGATGGCAAGAAGGTCGCCATCTTGGGCTACGGCTCTCAGGGTCACGCTCACGCACTGAACCTGCGTGACTCCGGTGTCGACGTGGTCGTCGGCCTGCGTCCGACCTCCAAGTCCGTCGAGTTCGCCAAGGAGCAGGGCCTCGAGGTCAAGCCGGTTGGCGAGGCCGTCGCTGAGGCTGACGTTGTGATGATCCTTCTGCCCGACCAGTACCAGGCCAAGGTCTATCAGGAGGAGGTCGAGCCGAACCTGAAGCCGGGCGCCGCGCTGGCCTTCGCCCACGGCTTCAACATCCACTACGGCTACATCAAGCCGTCTGAGGATCACCCGGTGTTCATGGTTGCCCCGAAGGGCCCGGGTCACATCGTTCGTCGTGAGTACGCCGCTGGCCGTGGTGTCCCGGTCGTCGTTGCTGTTGAGCAGGACCCGGACGGCAAGACCTGGCCGCTGTGCCTGGCTTACGCCAAGGCTCTGGGCGCTCTGCGTGCAGGCGCCATCAAGACCACCTTCACCGAGGAGACCGAGACCGATCTGTTCGGTGAGCAGGACGTCCTTATGGGCGGCATCAACCACCTGTGCGACCTCGGCTTCGACGTGCTGACCGAGGCTGGCTACCAGCCGGAGATCGCTTACTTCGAGGTCTTCCACGAGCTGAAGATGCTGGTCGACCTGGCTAACGAGGGTGGCCTGAACAAGGCTCGTTGGTCCTGCTCCGACACCGCTCAGTACGGCGACTACACCTCCACCGTCATCACCGACGAGACCAAGAAGCGCATGCAGTACCAGCTCAAGCGCATTCAGGACGGCTCCTTCGCCAAGGAGTTCATGGACGACCAGGCTGCTGGCGCCCCGAAGTTCAAGAAGCTGCAGGAAGAGTTCTCTCACCCGCACCTCGAGACCGTCGGCCCGAAGCTGCGCGCCATGTTCTCCTGGAACAACGCCGAGGCCAAGGACAAGGATGAGGCTGAGTCCTTCAACGGCAAGATCGCTCGTACCCAGGTTCAGTGACCTATGACCTCCTTCTGATGAGGGAGGTGGCATCGCGTAGCGATGGCGGAGGGAGAGATCGTTAGGATTAAATCCCTTTGTACAAGCAAGAAACCGTCGTTCCCGTTCATACGGGAGCGGCGGTTTCTTGTGTTCAGTCGAATCAGCTACAGCCCACGACTATCGAGCGCATCGGCCAGCTCGTCGGACTGCTTCAGGATAAGCACCAGCAGAGGCACCGCCCATGCGGTCACGCCACCGTGACCTCCACGGGCCTGATTCGCTTCCCGCACAATTCGCACATTGCGATTAATCAGTGGAATCGCTGAGATGGTCAATGCGCACAGTAGCCCAATGCGGTCTGGATTGACGCCGAATCGTCGCAATGGCCGCAATGCTGCCAGCACGGTATCCAGCATGTCTTCAGTGCGGGTGGTGAGTGTTACCAGATTTGCGATCATGACCAGTTCAAGTACGCGCACCGCATTGAACGCCGTGGTTTGCCATGGCACAAAGAACACCTGCACCACCACGGTGAATGCCACCACCCACCACGCGCTCCACAATTGACGAGCAAAAACGTGCGGACCAAGGCCGGACATGGCATACCATATTGCGCATAGCGCGCCGCAGACGGCTATCGCCCACCACGATAGGTGCGGAATCACCAATACCGTTGCCATCACCAGTGACACGATGAGTTTCACTGCGGCAGGGCATCGATGCAGCACGCTATCGCCTGCGATATACAGCGAAATCATAGGGATGCCTCGGCTTCTTCGTTGTCCGCGACGCTGCAGTCGGCAAGATATCGCGCGATAACGTGGCGTGGCTCGCCGGTTTCGATAATGTGCCCATCGGCAAAGCGAACTGCCATATCGCAGCGTGCGGCAAGCCGAAGATTATGGGTGGAAACAATCAGCGGGCAGGCGATATCGTGTATCAGCAGATTTTCGATGCGTGTCGCGTTGGGCAAATCGAGCATGGTGGTCGGCTCGTCGGCAAGCACCAGCTCCGGGTTGCGCACGAGCACGGCGGCAAGGGCCAGCATTTGTTTCTGCCCGCCAGACAGGCTGTGCGCCGGAGTGCCAGCGTGAGGCGTTAGGCCGAATGATTGCAGCTGACGGTCAACCAGTGCCGAAGACTCGGATTTGCTCAGCCCCATGCCCCGCAGCGAAAAGGCCACGTCTTCGGCTGGCGTGGGCATGATGATTTGCGTGTCAGGGTCGGTGAACACGAACCCCACTTTGCGGTGCAGCTGCTTGGCTTGCCGTGTGGGGTCGAAGCCCATGACACGTATGATGCCCGATGTGGGCTTGGCCAGACCGTCGATCAGACGGAGAAAAGTGGATTTACCTGAGCCGTTGACGCCAATGACGGCAATACGACGAGGGCCTGAGCCCCCAGCAAGACCAAGGTCAAGCTGGCAACTCAGGTCATCAATAATACGTTTGCCTTCTGCCTCGACGCTCACATGGTCGAAGACGATCATTTGCTAGCGCGCAACGATTCGGGGAATGCGGCCGGGTATGCGCGCATCAGCGCGGTGGCAATCAACGTGGCAATCACCACTTTGGCGATATCACCGGGAACAAAGATCATGCCGGAGATAATAACACCCTTGAGAGGAGCGCCCATAACCAATGCCTGAACCGGGAATCCGATGGCATACGGAATCAGTACGCCGCCAACCAGGCTGGCCAGCGCACTCTTCCACCACACCAGACGATGGCCCTGATGTGCGATAAGTCCGATCACCAAGGCTCCAAGAATCCAGCCGTACAGATATCCAGCGCTTACACCCACGAAAATCGCTGGACCGCCGTTGCCGCCAAGCAGGGGAATGCCGACGAAGGTGAGTACGAGCATCAGCAACACCGACAGCATTCCATTCACCGGTCCCAGAATCAGACCCGCTAACATCACAGCAAGGGTTTGCAGAGTAATCGGTACCGGACCAACAGGAATGCGGATAAAGCTGAACACACTGAGCAACGCGGCGAACATGGCAATGCGCACCAAGTCGCGGCTCGTGAAATGAACATGCGAAGCCATAATAAATACAGTCCCTTCATAGTAGTTGCCATGTGCTTTCGGCCGAATCTGTCCCTCCGCCCGATGCTCCCCATGGAGCTCGTGCGGCATATTGCTTGCACGAGTGTGGGTCGCAGACCGCTGCACATGACGAGTTGTAATAACGAGCACTCATGCTAACGATGATGAGCGGCGTGCGATTGGTTGGCCTGTACAAAAAATAGTGCATCTACTTGTGCAACACTGAATATTGGTCATAGCCGGAAAGGGGAGGCATGGTGAACGGCGTGCGTGACGGATTGCAGGACAAAGGCTGGAATCCAGCCATTCGCGGGCGTCTCGTGGATGGTCAGGGGCGATGTGTTCACTGGCATTCGCCATTGGATGTTGTTGCGAATCGTTTCGCCTGCTGTGACGAATATTACGCTTGCTACCGGTGCCATGATGAACTGGCTGGACATGATCGCATCGCGTGGCGAGACATGGATTCGCTCGCTGTGATGTGCGGTGTCTGCCGGCACCAGATGACGCCTCGCGAATACGGGCGGGCGATGGAGTCTGTTACTCCGTGCTGCCCTTGCTGCGGCGCACGGTTCAATCCTGGATGTGCCCTTCACCACGATATTTATTTCAGTGATTGATGGAGGCGGACGCTGGCGCAACTCTTGTTTTGGAATTGCTATGCGAGGGTGGCAAGTCTATTTCTCATGCTCTGGCGTGAAATAGCTCACGTTGTGGACTCTGACCGGGCTGTGGCCACGTTGTCGGTAGGATTGAACTCGGTTTGAGGGACACAATCCTTGCAAAACAGGACTCATCTGCACACCGTAGATACCCCGGCGCCCGTGGCGCCACACCCCACTACTGAAAAGGAGTGCCAATAATGGCAGCACAGATCTGGTATGAGAACGACGGTGATCTTTCTGTTCTCGAAGGCAAGAAGGTCGCAATCATCGGCTACGGCTCCCAGGGCCACGCCCACGCGCTGAACCTTCGCGATTCCGGTGTCGACGTGGTCGTCGGCCTGCGTCCGACCTCCAAGTCGGTCGACTTCGCCAAGGAGCAGGGCCTCGAGGTCAAGTCCGTGGCCGAGGCTTCCGCCGAGGCCGACGTGATCATGATCCTGGCCCCCGACCAGTACCAGCGCACCATCTGGGCCAACGACATCGAGCCCAACATCAAGCCGGGTGCTGCTGTTGCGTTCGCTCATGGCTTCAACATTCACTACGGCTACATCAAGCCGTCTGAGGATCACCCGGTCTTCATGGTCGCTCCGAAGGGCCCGGGTCACATCGTTCGTCGTGAGTACGCCGCTGGCCGTGGCGTGCCGGTCGTCGTGGCCGTCGAGCAGGATCCGCGTGGCGATGGTTGGGCTCTGACCCTGGCCTACGCCAAGGCCCTCGGTGCTCTGCGCGCCGGTGCCATCAAGACCACCTTCAAGGAAGAGACCGAGACCGATCTCTTCGGCGAGCAGAACGTGCTCATGGGCGGTGTGAACAAGCTCGTCGAGATGGGCTTCGAAGTCCTGACCGACGCCGGCTACCAGCCGGAGATCGCCTACTTCGAGGTCTGCCACGAGCTCAAGATGCTCGTCGATCTGATGAACGAGGGCGGCCTGAACAAGGCTCGTTGGTCCTGCTCCGACACCGCCCAGTACGGCGACTACGTCAACACCGTCATCAACGAGGACTGCCGCAAGCGCATGGAATACCACCTGCAGCGCATCCAGGACGGCTCCTTCGCCAAGGAGTTCATCGACGATCAGGATGCCGGCGCCCCGCACTTCAAGGAACTGCAGGAGAAGTACTCCAACGAGCGCATCGAGACCGTCGGCCCGAAGCTGCGCGCCATGTTCTCCTGGAACAAGGATGGCGTCAAGGATGCCGACGAGGCCAACTCCTTCACCGGCAAGATCGCCCGCGCCCAGGTTCAGTGAGCCCCTGTAGCTCCCGCTGGCGCATAAGCGCCTGAGGAGAGTACCCAGCACGTACCAAAAGGCCGCCGCTCCGATTCATTCGGAGCGGCGGCCTTTCGCATGGTCCCACCATATAGTCAAACCTCCACCACGTAGTAAAATCCCCACGACGTAGCAAACTACACACCACGTGGTGACGCAAAACGGCTTTATTCCGCGGAATACAAAATTACGCTGACATCGTGGTAGAAGATTCATCGCGTGGTGGGATAGACAGTTGATATACGCCGGCTATCAAATCAATGATGTCTTGCTGTGTTCCCCGTATGCCGAGCTGCTTCATCGGAAGCGTTTCATGGGATATTTCCCCAAGAAAATCAGCGAGATCATGGTAGGCCTCGTCGTTGAGAGACACGCGATCCTCTGGAGCAAGTAGTTGAGCCAAACGGAATACATCATATTTATGCTTCTTGAGATCTTTTCCGTCTACGTGCTCGCCATGTTGTTCTCGGGCGTTGAGATCCAACCATGCTTTCGCCTTGAAAGGAATGAGATATTTCTCGTTAAGCACGCTGATGCCTTGTATTGATTCGCGGCCTTGCTGCAGTAGTCGATAGTAGCTGTCGTTCAGCATGATGGCTGACAGGCTGGAAACGTCGTTTGCAATATGCAATGGCGTCAGGAACGAGTTCGGCACAATAGGGAAGTCAGGGTGACGTGAAAATAGCTCGATCATAGTGGGATACCCGTACGTACTGGGGTGCATGAAACGGTACAGGTGAGGCTGTGCGGAGTTCTTCGTGATAGAGGTGTATCCGCCATCGCGAATGAAAGACCACAATCGTTGTGCAAACTCGCGAAGATGTCCCTCGGCAATCAGCACCATGTCAATATCTTTGGTGATCTTTGGTGGCTCGGAAGTCCAGGTCGTTGTCGGTCATGATGATGTCACAAGCGGTGCCGCCGATGATTACGTAAGAATCTTCGTAGCCGGCAAAGGCCGTTCTGATGAGCTGCAGGCCTTGTGTCATATTGTCGCTCCTGAGAAAGTATTGCGGATGGATTCTTGTATGGCGTCTTCCAAACGTTCGTCGGCAATCTCACCAAGAGTCAGGGCCGTGGAAATGGGGTCGGCAAGGTAGTCTTCCTGCGTATATTGAGCAAGCAGGCGGGGATCGTACCTCCACAGCTCCAGAATATATGCATTATCTGGCACCTTTTCCAAAGCGGGGTCGATAATGCATAGTTCCTTGTTGTGCTGCTTGAGCCAATGACGTTCAACGGCATAGATTCGCAGTTTTGGGGTGGACAGTTGCGTCCTGCGCGAAAGAGCAAATTCGCCGGCCGGAATCAGCTCGTCGGCAATCATCTGGCGATTGCGATTCGTGACGGTATATTTGCTGAATATTGGTGACTTCAGGAGATGCCAAGATGATTTCAGTAAATCAAGTCGGCTGGTCTGCCTTGAAGTCAGTAGTTCGACGCTATTGCTGCGGCCTTGCTTGGTGCGGTGCACGAATGCCAGCTGTTCTAACAGCGTCACGGCAACGCTGACCTGAGCTTCGGTAAACTGAAGCGCTCGGGCAATATCTGATTGGACTTTGCTCTCGTTGGAGTAGAGCAAATACAGCCAGACCAGCTGTGTTGCGGGGGAGAAGGGTCGCACCTCGATATCCTGTGCGTTCTCCAGCGGCCGTGAGGAGATGCGCTGGGTGAACACCATGCCCAGTGCAGGGATATACAGTTGGGTACCGGGCACGATGAAAGGAACGTGATTCTGAATCAGGGCTTTTCGCTGGTATGCAGAAAGCCGGGGAAACTGAAAGACAATGGGCAGATCCGTCCGCTGCTCAAGCCTGCTGGCGTCGGCGGTGACGCGTGTGATGCTGAATGGGTGAGCCTCTCCGCTCGCGATTAGCATGCTCGTGTTGTCGATGGTGAGTTTGCTGAATGTCCGTCCGTTGGCCAGAAATAGCGGCAGTGAGGCAGTGCCATCCCAAGAAGTGATTTGGCAGGGCAGACCAAGTGTCTCGCGAATGTAATGCTCGGCATCCATGTCGACCTCAATCCTTAACGAAAATCTGTAAGATTCACATCTCTTGTTAAGTATATAGAATATTATTAAGTATTTCGGGGTTGGCATGTCGCGAATGGAAAGAAAGGGCAGTCATCCCCGAAATGGAGACAGCTTAGCCGGGAAAAAGGACGACGCCAGCATCCGGAGAAGATGGATGACTGGCGTCGGGTAAGCTCGCAAAAGCACTACTGAACAACCCACGCAGAAGTGTCGGTGGGGAGCTGGCCTTCGGGGGTCAGCGGGCCGGACGCCAGCACCACGGAGCCATCGGGCAGCGCGACCGGGGCATTGCCGAAGTTGGTGATTGAGGTGAACACCCACCCGCCAACCGCCGCGCGGGTGTACGCCACCACATCGTCGCCCATGTCCACCTGCTCGGCCGTGGTGTCGCGCGTGGCGGTCAGCGACTCCTGGCGAATCGCCAGTGCGGCGCGATACAGCGCGAGCATCGAGTCCGGGTCGGCTTGCTCCACGTCCACCGCGTAATCCTTGAACCACAGCGGTTGCGGCAGGTGCGGGTCGGCGGCCGGCGTCACGCCCTCAGCGCGCGTAGCCGGCGAGAAGCCGAAGGAAGCGCCCGTGCCGAACTGGCCGGCGGCGCACAGCGGCACATGGTTCTCGCCGGTACCGTCATCGGCCGGAGTCGGACGGCTGAAATCGGCCAAGGCCGGCTCATCGGCGGCGGTCCACGGCAGCGGCACGCGGCAGCCGTCGCGGCCCTTGTCCATCGTGGCCTGAGCGGTGTGGAAAGCGGTCGGATCCTCCAAGTGATCCCACGGAATATCGGCCACCTCAAACAGGCCCAGCTCCTCGCCCTGATAGATATAGGCGGCGCCGGGCAGGCCGAGCTCCATCAAAGCGGCGGCGCGGGCGCGGCGAGTGCCAAGCTCGCGATCCTCGGGATAGGTAGTGCCGTTGCGCAGCAGCCAGTCGTGCGGCAGCTGGTGGTAGGGCGCGCCCTTGATCTGCGGCAGGCCGTAACGGGAGGGGCTGCGCGGCACGTCGTGATTGTTCATGACCCACGTGGTGGTGGAACCGCCGGTTTCGGCCGCCGCCTTGAGTCCGGCGGCGATGGCCTCGCGGAACTCGTCGGCATACCAGTTGGCTTGCGTGAAGTCGAAGTTGAAGGACTGGCCCAGCTCGTCCATCGAAGCGTACAGGTGCTGGTGCTCGGGCACCACCCACGCCTCGGCCACGGCAAAGCGCGGCGGGTCGTACTCGTTGAACACCTTGCGCCATTCGCGGTAGATATCGTGCACCTCGCGACGGTCGAACAGCGGGTGGCTGAAGTCATGATTCAGCACGCCGACCACGCTGTATTCGCGGCCGAGCTCTTCCAACGGCTTGGATTCGAGGTCCTTGGCCAGGCCGTGCGCCACGTCGATGCGGAAGCCGTCGGTGCCGTGGTCGGACCAGAAACGCAGGGTCTTCTTGAACTCCTCGTGGATGTCCGGATTCTTCCAGTTGACGTCCGGTTGCGCCTTGTCGAACAGGTGCAGATACCACTGGCCGTCGGCCACGCGCGCCCAGGCCGGGCCGCCGAAGAAGGATTGCCAGTCGTTCGGGGGCAGTTCGCCATGGTCGCCGCGGCCGTCGCGGAAGATGTAGCGGTCGCGCGCCGGGGAGCCAGGCTCGGCGGCGAGGGCCTCCTGGAAGAACACGTGCTTGTCAGCGGTGTGGTTGGGCACGATGTCCACGATCACCTTGATGCCGGCCTCGTGCGCGGCCTTGGCCATCGCGTCGAAGTCGTCCATGGTGCCCAGTCGCGGGTCGACGTTGCGGTAGTCGATTACGTCGTAGCCGCCGTCCGCCAGATCGGAGGGGTAGAACGGGGAGAGCCAGATTGCGTCGACGCCGAGGTTCTTCAGGTAGTCCATCTTCTCGGTGACGCCGGCGATGTCGCCGAGTCCGTCGCCGGTGACGTCCTTGAAGCTGCGCGGGTAGATCTGGTAGACGACGGCCTGCTTCCACCAGTCGTCATTGAGATTATTTGCGGTCATGCCGATTCCCTCCTGTTCCGGGTGCGTTGTGGTTGGATTGTTCCGGTCGCGCCCGAACTGCTGTGTGAAGGCCCAACCGTTGTATTGATGATGACAACGATATCATGTGAATTACGCATGCAACAATCGATTTATCGGCGTTTTGCGGTGGTAACGTGGTCACGCCTGCGCAGGCGCTGCTGTCGCGGCAGGCGGCGCGGTGGTTTCGCGCAGTATTAGCGGAGTGTCCGGCCGTACGAATGCCGGTTCGATTGACTTGCCGGCAATGGCATCCAATACCATGTGCCCGGCAGTCGCGCCCATTGCGAACGGGTCCTGATGCAGCGTGGTCAGTCCCACGGCGGCGGACAGGGTGGAATCGTCGAAGCCGATGATGGAAATGTCCTGAGGTACCCGCCGCCCGTATTGACGCAGGCGATACAGCACGGGCGCGGCCATTTCATCATCCTCAAAACAGAAGGCGGTGATGCTGGGGGAGGCGTTCAGTACGGCGTTCAATGCCGCGTTGCTTTCGCCAAGACCGCGTTGAATGCTCAGGGGCGTTAGCTCGATCCCCGGATGGGCGGCAGCGGCATCAATGACGCCCTGCAAACGAGGGGGCTGCGGACATTTTCTTGGAGATAGTCATGCAGCCATTCCTTGGCTTTGACG
>OBVM01000169.1_pt1 | contig 44411 bp, 56 predicted proteins | sample 1476051 | NCBI WGS metagenome assembly OBVM01 (sample SAMEA2579986, study PRJEB22360) | human gut metagenome | biome: human gut; feature: human-associated habitat; material: faeces | place: Denmark | collected 2008/2010
CGGTGGTAAATTAAAAAACCCCCCCCCCCCCCCCCGCCCCCTGCCACAGAGAACGATTCTGGAGCCTCATGAATACGTTCGCGATACGATTCGTCGTCCTCTGTATCAGAACCACCTTCAGATAGAGTTATATTACGCATCGTATCCACATAAGCTATAGGATCAATAATTGTACTTATCTCGCCCGGCTTAAACCCATTGCCTCGCGCCCCGGCAATTTGTGCTTCTGCTTTTACGGATCCATTAAGTTGACCTGGTAGAATAACCAAATCCTCAACAGTAGCAAAATATTCGCCACTTCCAGTTGATATTCTAGTCCACTTTGGAATAATGACAGAGTTCGTGCGCACTGCTGACAATGTTGCTTGAATTGTTGTAGTCGCTTTCGTTGCCTTTAATCGCTCAACAGCAGCAGGAACAGCTCCAACATGGTCCAAGTTATCGCCTTCTGCATAGGCTAATAGATTTTGTTTAGCTGCATAATTTGCATCGTTCAATAATCGGATAATAATTTCCGAAATTACATTTAAAAATAAAGTAACAGGATCGCCCTCTCCCAAGGTTCGCCCTGTTATTGTTGTGTAAATATCAAATACCTTCTGTTGAACGTGTTCTTTATCTGTGTTAAAAAACTCAACATTAGGTAAATCAGATAATCTCATACAGTCACCATCACTTTCGGAATCAACGCCCCATTTTGTGTGGCGGTAAATGATATATCACTAATTTTGGCACGTGGTTCATACCGTTTAATTTGTTGGAATATGTCGTTAGATAGATGAGCTTGCGCCTGATGGATAGGCATATCAATAATGCGACCATCAATACCAAACTCCCTATCTAGTGGCACGCTACCACGAACAGTAGAAATAATCGTTTGCACATTCTGCAAAATCTCAGCGACTTCACTTTCAGGTGCTAGCGATATCCTATTGTCAGTTACTGGTTTAATTTCATACGTTGCTGACATGGCTAGAACCTCCTCAATATCGTATTAACTTTATTGAACTTCTGACCATATTGATTTAGCATGGACTTTTCTTCTACTGTATTATTATCCGAATATTCCTCAAGAGTTAGAGAAACCTCAATAGATTGAGTCTTACCGTATGCATCCGTGAATAAGCTATCCTCGCTCATAGACATGATGACAAAGTAGTTTTGACTAACAGGTTTACCACCGATAATAAACGGTAATACAGCCCCCGTATCGCGATAATTTCGCAATTTCTTAACAGTACTATCTGGAGATTGTCCAAGTGATGCAGAAATAAGAATCTTACATGTAATTTGTTCCACATCAGGTCCGCTAAATTGTTTGACAGGCTTTTCTAACATCAAATTGTGCTTTTCCCATCGAGCACTACCTGAACGCGTTACATCCGATACAGTAAGAACATTATCTAATGCGGTATAAAATACTATATCCGCCAAATAACCGATATACATCTATACCTCCTATTCTGGTCCTGATGTTGTAGAACCACCAGACACTACACCGCCATGCACATGATGAACTAAGGAAATACCATTGACCACTACATCCCCACCGCTTGAATTAATTGATAAAGTACCTCCAACATTAAGAGTCATATCTCCAGGAACAGTAAGTACACGTTTACCATTATCCGCACCGCCTGGAGTCGGATCCGCACTACTAAAGAATGTGCCAATAATGAATCCATCGGAAAACCCACGTCCGGACCGATTAGGCAACATAATGCACAATACCTGGTCATCAATAGCCGGCATCCAATAGTCCTTATCATGTGCTGCACCTCGATTAATGACAGATAATGGCGCCGTTACAACACCTTCTCTATCTAGGCGTGTAACAACGGCTTTACCTTCTTCAGGAATTGTACTTGAAACATTTCCAATAAATATCATATCCACTAATGTGGATAATATGTCAGTAGCCATTTAAACACCTCCTTACATCAATCGACGTTGAATAATTGGCCCCTAATGTATGCGTTGCTTTAGTAATTAAATAATTACCATCGAACACCCCAAATCCTTCGAGATTAACCGTAACCGATGCCATAATAAGAGGATTGCCAGGAAAACTAAAAGACATTGTATCGGCTTCTTTATTGGCTTCTCTTAGCTTCTTTTTAGCCAATCTCTTTGCCTCAGCCTTATCTTTAACCTGTTCATTAACCTCTAATACAGCAAGGTACGTGTGACCCTTACGGTCAGGATCTTCGAATGTATCCTCGATAACGGATTTCTTATCCTTATCTGTATATTTCACATGGCATGCTCGATATACTTCACGAGTTTTACTTTTGTACGAATAAGATAAGGCTCTAGTAATAATCAAAGGCGGTTGCTCGCCTTCCTTCGTCTGTACAGGTTGATATTGGCCACCTGGTCTACGAATTATAACTTTAGGCTTCACGTTTTCGTATTTGTAATCATCGAATATAATCAACTGTTCAGTGGATACCTTAAGAGAAAACCCCGCATCATTGCATAGTTTCTGCAAGAATGCGAGGTCTGATTCAGCACTTTGTGATGCATCTTTTAACGGTGGGTCAAAATCCGCATCCCATACTAGCTTTAATTTATTATCTTTTGCTTTCTCGGTAGCAATCGCTTTAAGCGTTGTAGTTTTCCACGATTTGTCTTTCTTTTTCTCCCGCAAGTCAGTACTACCGATAATAGCGACACCTTTGATTTTAACTACATCAGGAAGGCTACTGCCCTCGAATTCATCAATTTCAAATTTGCCGATTGGCAACGTAAATTGTTCATCCCCTAATTTCTCCCATGCTACGGTATTAATTGCCACTTCTAGTAATGACCCTTTCACAGGGTACCAATCGCCGACCCATAGACGGCCCCTATCTTCTAGTGAGATAGCCACGTCATCTACAGTTCCTGAAAGGTTATCTGTGAAAGTTACATCAAGAAGGTATTTACTAATATCGTCGGTGATGTCCTTTGACTCCTTACTCCCCCAATGTTGGTAACCAATCGTACACCATGCCCGCCGTGCTAACTTCGTTTGTGGCGTTAAATCTTTCTTCCATTTCTGGACCTTAGCTAGGCTCTTTTGTAAGCTCATATACTATCGCCTCCATGGTGGTAAGAATTCAGGCAAGGAATCAGCAGGAACATCTGGGCATGTTAACACAACACCAGCGGAAAATATCGCCGTATTACGATGTTTTTGGTTTGCTTCTAACAATAGATTAATGTATCGTTCGTTGCCATACACCTTATAAGCGATTAAATCCCACATATCCCCTTGTATTGTTGTATAACTAGTCATAACTTAACCTCCGTTGTCCGGCGGTATAGCTACGCATCATTTGTTCAAATTCACGCATTTTAGCGTCCAATGCCGACATAATATCATCAGTTGAACCATTACCAGCATTAATAACTGGTGCAAATGTAATCTGTACAGGCGCCCCACTATTACTAGATGAGGATGTCACAGGTACGCTAGGTGCTAATGATACAGTAGGCACTACAGCTGACTGCGCTCCACTCACACCTAACATTCGTCCGGCCGTTTGCCATAAATTCATAGCATTAGCACTACCATCAATAGGAACTACAACTTCTGGATAACCAGCTTCCCCTATCCACGATAGTTCTGGAGATGTAATAACACCACCGTTGGCTCTCTTACCAACCTCTCCAGCTGCGGAAACACCTACTGTAAAGCCTCCGCTAAATTGGGCTTTAATACTATCCCATGCACCAGCGATTGCATTAGCTACAGCGCTCGGGATTTGACTTACCCAGTTTAACACAGCATTATAGGCATCACTTGCCCATTGGCCTGCGGCAGCTACGAAACTGGCTCCCGCATCAGCACATGCACTAGGTAAATTCATGATGAAATTAATAACATCGTTAACCAAACTACTAATCCATGATGTGGCCGTAGCATATGCTTCAGAGGCAAACGAAATAACCGCCGCCACGAATTCAGCGCCCAAAGTGATCATATACATAGGCAAATTGATTAAGAAGTTATAAATATCATCGACCATAGCACTAAATGTAGTAACTGCGAAGTTATAACATTCTGTGGCAAATGATACGACGGCAGATATAACAGCAGTACCAACTTGTACCGCTATCTCTGGTAATCGCAAAATAATGCCTATTATGAATCCTACGGCCATACCAATATATGTTGGTAGGTTTAACCATAGATTTACATAAGCAATTATTGCCGCTTTCAATGCATTAAATGCGCTAAGGCCTAATGATAAGAACCCATTAATTACAGCCATAATACCGGATATAATGGCGCTCCATGCGGAACTTAAAGCAGAACATACGCTATCCCATATTGAACTCAATCCAGAACATACACTATCCCAAACAGATGTTAACGTGGCACAGATAGTATCCCAATTAGTTACTAATAGGTATATCACCGCAATAATCGCCATGATAGCGATTACCCATGGACCACCTATTAATGCACCCGCTGCTTTAAATGCACCCGTTGCCGTTTCTACACCTTTAAATGCCGTGGTAATTGTAGTAATACCTGATGCTAGTTTTGTAGCCGTACCATACAGTAAGGCTAATTTCAATCCATTAGTGACTACGGCGGCAATAGCTTCCTTATTATCCTTCATGAAGGTTACAACAGCTTGCAATACCGGTATTAGTGCCGGTAATATTTGCTGAGCAATCGGTATAAAGGCTTGTGCCAACCCTAATGCAACTTGCGTAGCTTCCGCTTTCAAGATGTTCATTTGTAGCCATATTTCATGGAGTGATTTAGGATCTATTCCGACGCCTTTGATTTGTGATGCGGCCGCTTGTGCATCTGCATAGTTCTCAAATACTTTAGTAAGCTCCATGCCTTTTGCACCTAGCGTTTCAAGCATGAATTCTTGTCCCCGGCCTTGTGCTACCGCATTTTGGTAACCTTTAGCCATTGCATCCAACTGTTGATTCATAGGCAATAACTTGCCATTGGCATCGGTTAAGGATACACCAAATTGACTGAGATATCCTTGCAAAGCTTCAGCACTTTTACCGCCACCAGCCAAAGTCTTATCCATTTTAGCGAAAGACTTTGCGGCCGCTTCTACATCAACACCACTTAATGTCATAATCTTCTTAAATTGTGCCGTTTCAGCAGTTGTCATATGTAATTTATTAGACAATTGATAAAGTGCTTCGCCAGCATTTACTACATTATCTATAATGGCACCAATACCAAACCCACCGGCGGCAACCATAGCGAAACTTGCAAGCTTTCCTGTAATACCACTTACCGCAGCACTAGCACCTTGCGCAGCTGATGCAGCACCTGCTAAAGGACTTGCACCACCCATTTTACTGATTGCATTTTGATGCGCCGTCTGACTTGCGATATTAGACCGTAACCGGGCTTGCCGTTGTAACATAGAATTCAGCTTTTGCTCAGCTGCAATTGCTGCGTTCCTATCGCTAACATTACCAGTCTTTTGCGATATAGCTTGTAGTTTTCTATATTGCGCCTGTTGATCTTTGATTACATTAGATAATTTATTGAGTTCCTGAGATGCTTTTGATACGGAGGAAGATAACCCGCCATCGAGTTTACCTTTAATGGCAATCGCCATTTCTAAGACTTTATTGGCCATTATTTTCTCCATTTCATTGTTTTATTCTCGCGCTCGATACTATCACTAATGAGCCGAACGTGGACTATGAACTCATCCACGTCTAGCTCTCTAATGAAGTAGTCCATCGGTGTGCTAGTGTATTTACTACACGTAATTGCACACTCAGTAAAATACCGTTCTAGGTCTGTTATTTTTCGGAATTGAGCAAAAAATTCTGTACCTCTAAGCACACTCTAGTGAAATCGGCAGCCGGGAGACTATAAATATCATCCACTTTACATCCGCATACAGCAGCTGCTACATGTGCTTGATACGTCATGGATAATGCCGGAACTGTAATAGTTTTATCTTCACCCTTAGCGGACTTTTCGCATTTAATTAATGTGTACCCGCTGATGCCTTCAAATTGTAAGGAATGACCAGCTTTTACTAATTCAATACCTGTTTGTTCATGTGTTTCGTTCATAGTGTTATGTTTACTCATTAGTGATCGTCCTTTCTACAGACTAAATACCGAGTGCAGCACGAACATCGCCAAGGAAGTCGGTGCCATCAGAAATAGAATCTTTATAGGCGTATTTATCGATTTCACGAACTACCTTGCCATCTTGTTCGAGTTTCAAGTATGTAGTTTCGATTGTGTTCGTTGCATCGATAGTATTGCCAGATTCATATGTGCCATTTTCTTTAGATTTAGCACGGCCACGAATAACAGCACGTGTAGGCACGATTACATATTTATCTTTGCCACTATCCCAACATTGGATAGCACCACGTACTTCTAAGCGTACGCCACGACCACCTGTAAGGCGGTGTGTAGTTTCTGTTGGAGTGTTCCAAGTAAGTTTTGTTTCCATAGAGGAGTAGTGTCCAATAACTGGCGCTTCTACTTCACCTGCAATGCCCACACCTTTTACAGTTTGAGTCATTACAGATTCACTAGGTAATTCCACTTTGGCAACACCTAAACAGTTGTCAGAGCCTTCTTCGTATACACGGAAGTCATTAAGTACTTCCGGCACTTGATTGATAGATGCCATGATTAATTACCCCTTTCTATACTGTTTGAAATAGCGTTTTGAAATAGGAAACATCGTATTCAGAAATGCTTTCAATTTCTTGTGCTGGAATTGGAGGTGTACGGTATTTATGGAAGCGAATAATACCATTCAACAAATCTGTTGTAGGGTTTTCTGCTTCTTTGAATTCAATACGACCGCCCAAGATAAATCCACGAGAAGTAAGACCGTTAAGACGGATTGTTTCACTATCAAGAATTGTCTTGATATTACGAGGCAAGATAGGCATATCCACTTTTTGCCAATACGTTAAGATGAATGTTTGATCATCCCAATCATTGAAACGACGTACACAAATAAATGTATCCTTAACATCAGTTGTACCAGGATATGCACCTGTGTAGTTGCCCCAAGATACCCAGCCATTGATATTAACGGCCGTCATAATCCCTTGAGAGTTCAATAAATTAGCTTGGGAATGAGTAAGCATTACTTCCTTACCATTAGCTAAGCATAAGCCTGTGATGTTCATAGACTTATTGGAAGGGGATAACGTAGGAATATCGCTATTGGATGCATCACATTTGCCAATAATGCCCATGATGTGCGTAGACATATGGAACCTATAATCGCCATTGCGAACCATCGGCCAACATACGACTTCAGATTCACCTGTATAGCTATTACCTTTCTTCCATTCGTAAGCATCTGTGTATTTAACAACTTGTGTAGTATCGATATCTACCAAAGTAGTCGCACCAAACAAGTTATTAATAACACGAGATTTTGCTTTCATCACGGAAGCGACTGTAGGATGTTGAGAGAATCCAGGTGCAGCAATAAGACCAGGTACAATACCGAAATGATGATAGATTGTATCAATCAATTCAAAGCCTGTTGCTTTTTCATTACTATCTACACCGCCGATTACGTTTTTATAATCGAAGTTTTCTACATCGAGTTCATCGTATGTGAGGTCCAATGTACTTGCGGAATCGAACTTACCACCTTTGATAACAGAGATGGTTAATTGATTTTTGTCATCAAATGCCGCCGTGTAATCTGTGTTGGCCACACCTGTTTGACCGCCACTAGATACTTGCAATGTGTTAAGCAATACTGCAGCTTTTACAATGCATTTCTTTTCTGTCAATGTAGCAGTTGTTGTAGTGGATTTCTTATGTTTAGCAGGATCCAATACGTTAACAAATACGATTGGAGCTACGCCATACAATTTGAATTGTGCGTACATTGCTTCACACAATGTGAAATGTGTCCAATCTTCAGAATAGCCAAGTTGTTGAACAGCTTCTTCCCAGCTATAACAGATGATTGGCTTATTAATTACTGCGCTAGGGTCTTCTGTAAGGTGTACAGGTGCAGTACCGAACACAATTGGAAGGCCGGCAGTAGTTTGGACAGGAGCAATTACAGAGGTAGCTTGCTCACTTGTTTTGACGCCATGATAAAAGGCCATTTACTTCACTCCTTTATAATTCTTCAATGCGTTAACATAGAATACATTTAATTGTGTGCCTTGTGTTCTCACATCAATCATTGCTTGGTTGAGTTCGTCCAGAGGCACGAATAAATGCATAAAAATAGGGTCTTCCGCTTCCGGCAGTGGTGCACCGTCGCTAAATACCATGAATTGATTTAACCGGCTACTGCGGAACGAAGGCCCAACATATACAACAGGGTTCATCGTTGTCTCCTATTCAATTACTTTATTATCCGTAAATATCTTGTTTAGATTTCTACGAATAACTGGAATGTACACTTCAAATTCAAGATATCCAACCCATTGAGGGTATGGTTGATCATCAGGAATTGTTGTATTAACGGTATTCTCCTTAATTTCATATTTAAGTGCTACTGGATTATCAGATAGTAACCGCTCACGCACTACCTCTAAGAGGTGATATAGTCCGACATGACCTTTTGTTAAGGCCTCGTCATAAGTAGTTACCAATACAGTAATACCTACCGTCGAACTATCCGCATCACTAACAGAATACGGATGCACTACTACGGCTGGACATAACTTGCGCTTATCTTCATTCTTATCCACCCTTGGTAAGAACCCGCTCCATACTCGAATAGGGCTCGTGGTAACATCACTTGTTTCATTTAGCTTGCGCAACTCATCCATGAGATAGGTGGCAATGCCGTCTGATACATCTAATGGTGTCATTAGTTACCTCCTAACGCACGCTCTAATTCGTGATATAGGCGCTTTTCATACATTTCCATGCCTTCTTTTTGCATAGCATTCATAACAGTTTCATTACCAAACATTTGCGGTAAGGCTGGTCCATATATCCCTTTTAATGGGTATCGGTCCTTGCCTTGGCGTTTCATGAATATACCAGATGCACTAACAAAGCCATTTGGTACCTTTGTTTCTGTACCTTTTTTAATAGACACAAACACACCTTTTCGTTTAAGCGATTTAATCTTAAAGTACTTTTGAGCGCTAGTATAACCACCTTTGATACGCATTTCTGTGCCACCATTCAATTTATTAATAGATACACCAGACTTTACGACCGATACACCTTTAATGGCGTAGATATTACGTAGTGCTTGCGTACCTGCTTTTCTTGCGGTTGTTGCAGCACGCTTAGATGCGGCTTGGCAGACACGTCGAACTCTATCTTCTTTCAATGTTTCCAGTGCTTTTTCAATTGTTTTCACTGCACTTTTATCAAGTTCTAGCTCAACCATCCGTCAACACCGCCTCTAGCTTCTGCTCTAAGTTCGATAGACACGAGCCCATCTTCTTCCGTTGCACTTTGAACGATGTACACATCATCATCTAATCGGAATACGTTTCCCTGTGATGGAATTTCAGGGATGTCCTTTAATTTGCAATGCACAAATACAGACACCCCGTGTAATCCGTCATTTGATACGTGAGAGCCATTCGACAAGAATGACTCCCTCGCCGTTGGCGATTGGATAATCGCTTTAGCTACTGTGCCATTTAGATTATGCCCTTCGGCGAATTCGTCTTCATTAAGGAATACATCGTCAATATCGCTTTCTAGGTAATCTCTAAATCGCATTATTTTTTCACCGTAACTTCCGCATCAACTTCAGGTAATTCCATTTCTTCTTCTGGTTCATCTGGAACGACTTCCAATGGTTCCGGTACTTCGATAGGATCATCTTCAGCAGATTCAAACTTATCAGATTCAAGCAAGGACAACGCAACCGTTTCCTTTTTGATGTCGACTACTTCGCCTTTGCCATACATCTCGCCTTCATGTGCTAAATAACCCTTTAATACTCTGATTTTCATAAGTAGGTTACCCCCTATTTAGTCTTAATAGTAGCCCAATCGTCGATAGTTTCAGGAATCAATACGCAACGGGAGTATACAGACAATGTTAATTCTTGTGTAGCCTTATTAGCATAGTAGTAAGGTACATAAATGCCTGCATATGTTGTGAATTGATTGTCATCGTTGAGCAATGTTACTGCTGCATGTTGTTGACGGCCACGGCCAGGAACACCTAATACTGCTGCATCATCACCAATAAAGGATTTTACTTTACCTTCATCATCTTGATATGTTTCAAGGTATGCGTACACATCAATATTCAAAGACATGATACGGCCAACATATCGAACTTGTGGAGACAAGTATTCAGGAGCAAAACTGAACATAGACATGTTTTCGCGATTAGGAATTGCTAACATTTTGTTGATGGATGCATTATCAAGAATGTATTTTTCAACGTTTTTACCAACGACTAACACAGTTGGAACGATACCTGCGTTTTCTTGAATTTTTTCGGACGCCATTTTCAAGTCGCCATAAATGTCAGCACCCGCTTGGTCCCAAGTAGTAGTAGGTGTAATGTCTTGTTCAAATTCGAAATCAATTTCATCAACTTGAACTGTTTCACCATCGTCAGCATAGCCTTCGATTTTGCATTTACCAGTAGTAAGCAAATCGGCTGCCATTTTATTTTTACGATTAATAATTGTGCCTTGTAAGTAAGACAAATCTTCAGCTTGCATTTGTGCGGCACGTTGTGCAGGTGTCATTGTAGACACAATGTTTTCAGCAAATGCACGTTGATCAAGTTGTTCTGGGTCAATAACTGTACGAGGGCCCATCATAGGTGCTTCGTATAAAGCAATTTTAGATCCTGCACGTTTAACATTAACGCCAGATGCACCACGAGATACGAAAGGTGCTAATGTGCGACCACGTTTACGAGTTTCTACTGCGATTTTTTTAGAAGTTGCAACTGCTGGAACTTGTGGGAAGAAAGTATCAAGCAAGAAACTTGCCGGAGTTTTCATTCGTTCCACAGCTTGCATCAAGGAAAATGTATCTTTGAAATCAATTGCCATTATATAGTTCCCCCTATTTAATGCTAGTTAAGAATAAGTGAGCGTCCTTGAAGTCCGCTTCATGATCATTAATTTTGTAAGATTGGTCAACCACCAATACTTCACGATTAAAGCGACCGGAAATGTATACAGTTAATACATTGTGGTCAGTAGTTGCAGTAGTATCAGATACTACGATACCCGCAGGCTTACCACTTGCGATTTTTTGGAATGTACCAGAGTTGTTTTCAAGAACTTGGCCACGTTTATAATCGCCGGCTGCTACTTTTACATTTTGAGTTAATACCGGTACACCGCCACCACCTAATAGGTAATCAGCTGTGACACCATTTACTTGTTCGAAATATGCCATTATTTACCGCCTTTCTTAGCATTCGCAAATGCTACGACTTCATCAATTGCACTAGCTTTTGCTACCGCATCGTTGGTTTCTGGTGTAGATGCACCTTGAGGTGCCACTTTATCCGCACCAGATTCCATTTGATCAATAACTAATTGTCGAATTTGGTCAACTACTTTGTTATCACTTGCAGGAATATCAGATACGGCAGAGATGAAAGGTGTTACTTCATCTACTGTTTTACCTTCTTTAACAGCTACATCAACTAAACGATTGATGACTTCATTGTCACCTTTTAACGCATTTAATGCTTCAACGCGTTCGCGTTCTGCTGTTACTGCTGCGTTTTCTGCAGGTTCATTTGTAGAAATACCGAGCAAACCTTTTAAGCTTGCCATGAATTGGTTTTCAGTCATAGGTTTCTCCTTACTTGTTAAAAATTGTTTGATTTTGGCTTCATTTTTAGTCGAGTATTTGCAAGATACTTTGTTTACGATAACCATTCCGTTATTCATAACAGCTTTGTCCGTAATCGCCGTATCTACTTCATCAATCAGGCCGTAGGACTTCGCCTCGTCCGCCGTGAGCCACGTTTCATCATCCATAAGTGTATTTACCTGTTCAGATGTCAAAACGTCGCTACGGCTCAAATAAACGTTTGCGATTGTCTGTTTAACACTCGCCAAATAGTTAGCCATTTTAGTTAATCCGTCCGCATCAAAGCTATCACCTAGAAATACAGATGGATTGTGAATCATGTACAGAGCATTACTTGGCATGATTACCTTATCCGCCGCACAGGCAATAATTGTAGCAGCACTTGCGCATAAGCCATCAATATGTGCTGTTACTTTGCCAGTATAGGCTTTGATCATATTGTGGATAGCTTGTGCTGCGAACACGTCACCACCACCAGAGTTGATGCGCATTGTTAAGTCATTACCATTACAACTAGCCAAGTCACTTGCAAATTCACGTGGGGTAATTTCATCACCCCACCAAGAGGTATCAGAAATATCACCATACAAAATCAATTCAGATTGACCGGTACCATCTTGATTTACAAAATTCTTAACAGACCAAAATTTATTCATCCTCTTCACCTCCTTTCGCTTCAGATTTAGAGCCAACGGAAGGATTTACCGCATCAGCTAGCCCCATGCCATATTTCTCCATGAGTTGCTTTTCAAATGCAAGTTGTGCAATGTTTTCTTCAAGGTCTGTCCCTGTCATTTCAGCCGCTTCACGTTCACGAGTGGAAACTCCATTCTCAATGCGAAGGGTACTACCATTCATATCCTTAACAGGGTCAAGGATGGACATCGTTGGTCCGAACCAATCAGCATTGCACCATGCTTTTCGAATTAATGGATCATCAAAGAAACCAGGCGCTTCAATTCGGCCGTTCGCTACTGCTTCCATTAACCATACCTCATAGATTGGTTGGCAGAAGTCACGAGCGAACCACTTGCGACGTAGTTTATATTCTTCCCAAGCCTGTAACATTGCTGCACGGCTTGCAGAATACGAAGAGTTAAAGTTCTTCATCAATACTTCGTAAGGCTGGTTAAGTGCAGCACCTACTTGTTTGATGAGTTGGGTACTAAATACTTCAAAAGTAGATTGAGCATTGGAAGCATCAACACTTTTTACATCCACACCTTTAGGTAAGGCATTTAATGTGCCAGGTCCTAAATTGTATTCTGATACATCGACTACTGGTTCCGTTGGATCATCAACACCATTGTCGGCCAACATATCATTTAATGAACCAGAGTTAGTCACGGCTTCCGTAAAGAATAGTGCAAAGTACGATTTAATAATGGCCGATGTAAGTTCTGCATTTGTGTATCGATACACTTGCTTTAGCGTTTCAATAACTGGAGCTAAATAAGGCACCCCTCTGTACTGCTCTGGTCTAGTATCATTACTAATTTGCAGTACATTCGGAATACTTGTACGTTTGCCATATGCTTCAACCCTTGCCCATGTAGTTAATACACTTGTAATTGGTTCGCCAGGTACTTGATTGGATACCCAGTAGGCTACAATAGCGCCATCAGTATCAATTTCTATACCATTCAATATGCGGTTCCCATTATTTGGGTTAAGCGCTTCAACACCAGATGGGTCACCTGTAACATATGTGGAATCAGTAAGCGGATTACTTACACGATTACCTTCAATTAATTGAAGGCGCAACGTATACGGCATATCTGGTGTAGTTGGCTTACGTCTGAATACGGCGAAACTATCACCATCTGTAAGATATCCTTGATATGCGATGCTTTGCATATCGTATAAATTATTTTTGCGATAAATATCACAGTCTTTTGATTCAGCCCACAAGTCAAACTCAGCGCGAACCTTACGAGCCCATGCTCTAGCTTCCTCTGCACTGATTCCCAAGATTTGAAACTTAGGTCTAGGGAACACATTGAGGCCTGCACCAACTGTATGAGTCGTACTCGTGTTAATTGCAGCTGTTCCGACTGGTGTATTGATGGCTAAATCTGCAGATCTATCACGCAAAGTTGATAGATTTGCACCAATATCAGCCTTATAACCCAGTTTTCTAGGGTTATATCCCTTCAATGACTTGTTATTATGAGAGGCCCCGCCCTCACTATATCCGCTATTTTTAGCCCTCGGAGTGCCTATTTTAGCGTTAAATTTCTTGTTTTTTCTCGCCATTTCAGTCTCCTAATCCCTAAAAACTACCCGTTTTGACCGGTTCCCACGCCCATTATCTGTATCCATACCTGGTAATTTAGCGCCTCTTGCCACTAAATCATCAATCATTTTCCTTACTTCTGCTAAATTTGCCCTTGTAAGAGTCCGATTTCCGATTGTATAGCTTTGGCCGGTCAATATTGCTTCCTCAGCTTTGACGTACCACTCTAACCGGACGTCAATGAGCCTTGGCTTACTTGAATAACTAGTTGCCATACATCCTCCTAAATATCTGCTACTTTACTAGCCCTACGAACACGTTTCCGTATTGGTTTCTTTCGTGGAGTAGTTACTGTTGTAGTGGAATGGCCTCCACCTTTAACTACTTCCGCTAATCTATCCCAATCAGGATGGATTGAATTCATACATGCTAGGTTATATACACGTAAATCCAAAGGTTCATTACGAACCCCTGCAGTTGGTTCCCATATTTCATGGATAACGCCCTTACGTTTTACTTTCTTCTTGTGTTCCGAGATAATCCCTTTAAAATACAGTTCGTCATATCCTCTAGTTCCTAGGAATTCTTCATCCAATGGGAAATGAAAGTACTTCGCACCAGGCTCTTCGATAGCCAATCGGTTCATTACCTGTTGTTTCCCATCATCTACACCTAGCATGACAAGCGGAATCTTGCTTCCCGATGCTTTACCAATCTTATAATTCAAAGGTATACCAGGTGTTCCGGCCGTACCTTTGATGGCAAATCGTTGCTTACTGAAGTTCTTTTCACAATATTCATAGACTTTTGATGTGTAGTGACCACCGGAGTCAATGAAAGCACGAGCTACTTTAAGGCCTGTACCATTCTTAAAGCGGTACACCTTATCAAGTACCGCATCAAGTGCATCCCATGTTGCTTTATTGTCAGGTTCCCCAAGGATAACGCCCTTACATATCCCCCAACATTCTTCGCCGTACCCCCAACCGGTGATTTCATACTCTAACCGATTATCTTGTGTATCTACGGCTCCAGTTAGCAGTAATACACCGTCCGGGAGGTCTGAGCCATATTTCTCACGGCGCCTAATAAATTGTTGATAGTCTTCAAAGGCACCTTGCTGTGCGTATGACTCACCGAAACGTGTATTCATAACTACCTTTTCACGAGTAGGGTCGCCTTTAGCCTCTAGCCATTCCCTCATGATGTCATTCCATGTTAGCCACGGAGACGTGAATCCATTTACAAAAAAACTGCGTATGCCATTATGCAACGCAGCAGGGTTTTTCGATATATACTTTTGAGGAACTTTTCGTATTTCATCTTCTGAGAATGTGGACCCGCAGTCAGGGCACCGCCATTTTACATCACTAACTACTACAATCTTCCGACCTTTAGCGTCCTTATGTTCCTCTGTCTCACATTCCATCTCAGTATGTCGTATCAAATGGTACTCACCACAATTAGGGCACTCATGTTGCCACTCTTCTTGAGTTCCTGTTTGATACTCTATATCGATTCGTGAGCTACCTTCATTAGTTGGCGTAGAGAATAACCCCATGACCCTGTTCCAGAACGTTGTCATACGTTTTGCAGCAAGGTCTACTGGGTCGCCTTCTGTACCGGCACTATCTGGGAAGCGGTCTACTTCGTCAGCTAGTAGAACACGCACAGGACGTGATGCCAATCCTGCTGGACTGTTCGCGCCACACATGATAAGACGGCCACCAGGAAAGAGTTTAGATAAGATTGTGTTCTTACCATCTCGTGTCTTGGCCCCGTCTTCTGATTTTGTTTCATAGAATACTTGTGAAAGTACTTTTGTATCACGGATCATCGGAGAGATACGAGACTTTGAATAATCTTGAGCTAATTCGATAGTCGGTTGAATCATCATGACTGCGCATGGGTCAAGGTGAGCGTATCGCCCGAGGACATTATTCATTATGTCCGACTTCCCGACCTGTGATGCTGACTTAACAACTACCCGATTTATACCAGGTTGCGTGAAAGCATCCATAATATCCTTTTGATATGGTGCTCTACTCGTTTTCCATCGTCCTGGTTCAGCAGAAAGGCCTTGTGATAGCATGCGATAATCATCAGCCCATTGGCTAACACTGGTTTTAGGTAGTGGTTTTAGACCCATTTTAGAGACATATTGCCACAATTCTTTTGCCGTTTTCATGCTATCACCTCCTTTTTTAAACTAAAAAAGCGCACCCATTTGTACGCTTAACCTTGTACCATTTATAGATGTAAACATCATAGCTATTAATGCCTGAGTTTCGACATCCGTATGGCACACTACCTCCATATGTTTTATGTCATGTGCTGATATATTTAGTCCTTGTCTATATTTATATAAGAATTCAGGCATTGCCTTTTCTATCATCAAATATAAATAAAAGGGAATTACATTTCTCGGTTGAATCACCACATATTTTGCATCAACTTGTTGTGATGTATCTAAATATAATAACTCCCCTTTACTTGCAGATACTTGCAAGCAAATACAACCCTCCGGATACATTTGATTCTTCTTAGGACGCCCCAGTATATCAGCAACTTCCGTAATTTTAAATTTCTTGTAATTTTTTAACATTACACAAACATCTTTTGAAGTAAACACTTCTTAACATCTTCTATTTTTTTATCACAGCTTCTTGCTCCTCAATTGTACAAGCACTATCAGAAGATACCAAGAATTCTGTAAATTCTTTTACAAATTCATCATGCTCCTTCTGCGCGTCTGGATCCGTACAAACTAATAGCTTTAACATCTCCGCAATTTCTAAACCCAACGTCCGACTTTCTCGATTAATTTCGTTCAGTTCTTTAGCAAGCTGTACTGCATCTGGTATTTCTTCAGGCTCAAAGCTATCAATATATCTAGGTATATTCAAGTTATAATCGTTTTCTTCTATTTCAGAAATGCTAACTTTTCTTGAATACTTTTCAATATCAGAACGATTGTTATAAGTATCAATAACTTTTAACACATGTTCTGATGTCATTATATTTTTGCTTTTATCCTTAACGAAACCTTTTTGAGCATCGATAAATAATATATCTTTATTTACTCTATTTTTCTTAAATACAAGTATACATACAGGTATCCCTGTATTGGTAAATAAATTAGATGGTAATCCTATTACCGCATCAAGCAAATTGTTTTTAATCAAATTTTGACGAATATCACCTTCAGCTTGTCCGCGGAATAAGACACCATGCGGTAAAATATACACTGCTGTCCCGTTATTTTTAAGAGAATAAATACCATCTAAAATAAAAGCATAATCTGCTTTACTTTTTGGTGCTAATTTATACCCATCAAAACGTTCATCATTAACAGGCACCCACGATAGACTATATGGAGGATTACTAATAATCGTATCAGCCTTATATGTACCTTCATCTATACATACTTCTCTGATAATCTATGGCGCTTGATTACTAATCTCCACCTTATATTTCGCTATATTTTCTTGAGTTAGTACATTTCGTTCTATTACAACAGCAGGTACTCCGTTCATTACCAAATTAAAAAGTAAAAAACATATCGCATTTTTAGAATATTCCTCAAGCTGTAATACTACATCTGGATTATTCTTATACTTAGCTAGCGAAAGACCGCCTATGCCAGCACATACATCTCTTACACAACCATTAGTGGATATACCTGCTACGATATCCATAACACTTTGAGGCGTATAGTCTTGCATATAGTTTTTTCTATCTGCTGCTTTTTCTTCAAATTCCTGTAATAATCCAGAATACGAATAACAACCACTCATATTCGCAATTAATCTTTCTAGTTTATTATGATCAAGCAACACATCCATTAATACACCTGGTATTTCATGAAGCTCACGAACAGATAAGGCTTTCATCATGCAATCTAATATTGTCATTTTCGCACTTCCTCCTCATCTGCATCATCGCTATCCATGAATAATGACGGCGTATATTCACTTAATTCTGATAATTTGTCCTCGATTTCTTGAGTTAACAGGTTATATGCTTCCTCTTTTGTTACATTCTGTAATTGTGGAGCCAGTTTTGTTGGCAATCCTAATAATTGTGTACGCAAATTCACAAGCATTTCTGTCATAACCTGTTCTACAGTATCTGCTGAGTACACTTCGCCGTTCATTTTGGCTAGCTTCAACTCAGCAATCTTGCGTTTCGCACGTTCATTCTTGGCCTTTTCAACCTCGAATATCGCATCATCGGAACTGCTTTCCTCTTCAGCAGAAGATTGGCCCTTATATTTGACATAATTGATAACGGATTTGATAACCAGAATTTGGTTCTTTTCATCCGTTGCTAAAACCCCTTCTTGGAGCAGTTGCGAAACACGTTGACGCGAGAGCCCAAGTGCTTTTGCCAAGTTCGACTGAGAGGCTGTTGCTGTTTTCAAATCATCTGTAATTTTCACTTATCAATCAGCCTTCTTTCATTACCTGTATCACTAGCAAGGCCATAAAAAAATTAAAATCTAGGCAAATTTTGGGGTCTCGGCCACCGCACGGTTTCATTTTTCTCCAGAAGGACCCACAAAAAATTTACTCAAAAACTCAACAAATCGTGTAATAATTTAAACTTATTTTTTATTATTTAGTACGGACACTACACCCAAGCTATCTTAATACATCACGGCTGTTTCTCTTAAATCTGCCATGAGAACGAGTGCATAATCCACAATTACTTTTGTGTGCTTGGTCGTGTGTTATATAGGTTTGACATATTCCCTCATATTCAATTGTATCTGCAGTGCAGATGCCATATTTATTATTTAAGCATCTACCCCTATTACAATTTATTCTTGTCATACATCATATCCCATTGCTCTACGATTAATTGCATATGCTTCATCATATGTAATACCTTCACGCTCTGCTACTTTATTTAAGCAATCGTCTTTTGTTGGATATTGCCCACTGTGTGTATTGATATGGCATTGCGTGCATAGTTGTATTAAGTTCTCCTTAATATCTCCGCCACCACTACCACGTGTATTAATATGATGCGGTTCAATATTTGTACGTTGTCCGCATATCTCACAATATTGCTTCCGTATTTCTTGAATTGTTTTCTTTGATGTAATTCTTTTGTGTTTCATCAAATTCTCCTTATAAACTAAAAAGGACCGCATCATACTGTGTTGTGCGACCTAAGTATGATGTAGTCCTTAATAGCGTGTAGTTTTTCTAGGAAGCTTGTTGAAAGTGTTCTCTTCATCCATGCCCATATACAGTATCTCATATATTGAGTGTCAAATAATAGCAACCTTTTTGTAAATTTCCTCAAAATTTTTAATTGCTCTTTTATGTAAGTTATGAACATTCTGCCTTGAACAATCTATTAGTTCTGCAACCTTTTCCCATGTACATCCATTAATGTACCTATCTACTAATACAATTCTTTGCTTAGTACTACAAATTTGATTGATCATAAATCTTGCTCGCTCTCTCTCCTGTAAGAAATCACTCCATTCTTTCATAATCTCTTCTGTAACCGCATCAAGATTTGCAATTTTATCCGCAATAGTTATTGGTTTTCCTCCGCTTACAATATCCTTACTATAATCTATGGCTTGTAAACAAAGTATATCTTGCCGTAACCTAAATACTTCTCTTTCCTTACATTTAATATTCAAATCAGTATCTCTTATCTGATTTAAATATTCTCTTCCTGTCATCTATACTGGTTCCCCTGTTCTTTTAATTTATCGGTCCATTCTTCCCATGTATATACTGGCATTCCTTTAGCTATTGCAAAGGACCATTCTCCAATGCATCCTTTTGATGTTTCCCAGTCACCACATAATACCAATGCATCACATCTATTTAACATATCCAAACATATCTTCAAACCTTTTGCATACTCATCCTCAAAGTACACCATACTAAAATTATGAAGAGGCGATAAGTATGTATTGTTCTTATCTAGCATTACTAGATTTTTCATAATTGTATCTATGGAAAATTTATTTTCTTTATTGCCTCCAAATGGATGCGCTACATAAATTAATTGGTCTTTAATCATCCGCTTCTCCTTCTTGTACTAGATCATTAATATGAAATGTTTCTCCTTCAACCGCATCATCTTCTAATTCTTCTTCCCATAATTTCCCCTGCGCTCTTGTTCCACGTACAAACATTTCAATTTCTTCTACCAATGGAATTAACTTCTCTTGTGTTTCCTCTGCTATTGGTAGCCATGAAGTACTTATTGTGCATTCATCACCTTTTTTATTTGTAATTTCTAGTACATATCTTGCTGCTACAATTACTCTTGGCAGTTCTTTATGCCACCTAAAGTTAATTGATTTAATCTTTAACCATTCTTCTCTAATAAATTTGAAAGCCTTAAATGTATCAATTACTACAATCCTTGCCTTTACATATGCATCTAATATCTCTGGCCTAAATTCATCCTTTGTAATTAGTTGATATGTTTCAGTAACCCCAGTACTATTTGCTTTTTCATATTTAATTTTCTTTTTTTCTCCAAATGCAACACTTATTATTTCCATTTTTACTTTCCTTTCTTATAAACTTCTTTGAATATTTCTAAGAATTGCTTCTCCTTATTGTTTGAAAAACACTAACCATATTGTTTTCCCTCTTCGTTGCCCAATAATTGGCTCGCATGGTAATAGTCTTTTTACCTGTGGTAATGTTATTTGCTCTTCATTCCATTTGAATATCATTGTTCCATTCGTTTTAAGTACTCTCCAACATTCCGATAGCCCTTTCTTTATATCTTCTTTCCAGTCTTTCCCTAATCGTCCATACTTCAATTTCAAATATGACTCATCACCAGCTCTTAATAAATGTGGTGGATCAAATATAACAAGGTGAAATGTTTCTTCTTTATATGGCATTTCTCTAAAATCTGCCATTATATCTGGCTTAACAATTAATTTCCTACCGTCACAAAGCGTTGTTTCTTCCGTCCTATTATCCATATAAACAGTATTTTTATTTTCTTTGTTAAACCAGAACATTCTTGAACCGCAGCATGCATCTAAAATATTTTTATTATCCATTGTTTTCTAAGAATGTTCTTCTTCTCATATTGTTTCTATACCATTCTTTAATTGCATAATATTCTTCTGTATCATATGGTTGTACACACTCTTTGATAACATATTTCTTTATCTTGCTTGTGTTTACTTCTATGATTTGATTTATTTCACCCCACCTATTACAAATAGCTAACCAATTCATTTTATCTATGTGATCATTAACAATTGGCTTTAATGTTTTAAATGGTTTATTGTACATAGCTAACTCATGTTTCCCATAAATCTGTGTCCAGCCACTTACCTTGCTATCATCAACCATTGTTATATTTAGCTTTACCCATAAATCTAATTTCATTTTAATCACTCACAGTGCAGCTATATCCTTTAAGCTTTCGCATTCTATGCCTAATTGCCCTTACGTTATCTCCAACATATTTATAGGCATCTCCTTGCATATTCTTTTCTTCATTAAGCTTATCTAATGATGCTCTATATTGTTTATAGCTTTCACATTTACTGTGACATCCTACTTCTCTAAATTTGCAGTCCCTACATGGTATTTTCATAATAACGCCTTTATCAAAATTAAATATCCCCTAATTACTATCTATTTACCCATTTCATGCATCCAATCCTTAAATAGTTAATAACTTCACTTTCATTTAATTCCTTTACATCTTTGCGTTTTTTTGCCCTTTTAATGTATCTAACATCTTCTTTTTTATTATTAGATATATTGGCCACTATTAATCCCGCATCACCTAATAAACTTTCTATTTCATCCTTATGGTCTTCATACAAGTCTTGTGGGACTGCATAATACAAATAGCCTACATGTAAATGATCATGGTATCTTTTCTTCTTAAAATCTGCTCTAAAATCTTGAATGCTTACCTTGATTTCTATTTCAGTAACCACTCTAGCTTTAAGATTGAAGTAGATTAAATCTGCTTCATATTCCCCTTTCCCATCGCCATGCATTGTTATATTAGGAATAGTTATATTCTTTAAAAATAAATGCTTTCCTAACTTCTTTTGTATTTCTTCTTCCGTCATATCTTATATCTCCGCTACAATTAGATCATGCTTTTTGCATACATTTCTGTATCTATCATTCATGCTCATATCCCTCTAATCTATTACCAACTACTCTTGCATTTCCATTATTCACTACAAATGCTAAGTCAAAATCTAGTACCGCATCATTTTGTTTGTTTTGCTGGTTAATTGCCTTACATCTCCATTGGTATTTATCAACGCTGTAATATACTTCCCCTACCATTGGTTTTTCTTGTATTGATTTGCAATCAAACTCTATATGGTCCTTTTCATATATCCTTTTCCCTAGCGTGTCTTTTGCTTCGCTTCCTCTGCATAGTGTTCCGTCCTCAATTTGTACCCATGCATATGTATCATTTTCTATTGCTAGTAGTCTGATTTGTGAATAGCTTTGCTTTATTTCATCACTGATTACCCATTCTGACCTGTTTAAGTTCTTTCTTAGGCCTTTATATATTAATGGCTTCATGCTACCTCCTCACACACTGCATTGATTCCTAACTTCTTTAATAACTCGTGTATCATCAATCTTCCTTTTTGTGTCCAACGTGTAGATGTTTTGCACTCCAATCTTCCATCTGTAGTCATGTATGTGTGTGTTTTAGTCTTTGTATATCCTTTTCGCATTAAATCGCTATACAAAATCCATTGTCCATTTACACTACGTTGAATGTGTGCATCATGTAATATCTTGTTTAATGCTTTCGCACTTAGTCCATAATCTGCAGCAATCTGTGTTACTGTCATCGCGTTTGTACTGCTTAAAATTTTATCCACATAATCAACCTTTGGCTCATATTCGGCTATTTGTTGCTTCTGTTGTTCAATGATTGCCTTTGATTGGTTGTGTGCTTCTACTTCATCTGCATACAATCTCAATGCTTCTGGTAGTGTCTTTGGAATATTTAACTCATAGCTACCTGTTTTTCTAATTTGTGGAAGTACTTCGCTAGTTACCCAGCGTTTAAATTTCTTAGCGCTTGGCATCTTTGATTTCAATATCAAGGAATATAGTCCAGACTCATTGATTAAATATGTTTCCCTCTTCTGGCCTGTGTCGGCAATTTGCCAACGCAGCTTATCCTCTTCATCAATATGTTTTCTTATTGCATCTGCAGTATCTTTATATCCAAGTGCAGTTGCTACGCTCTTGGCCACAAAGTATACTTCATTTTCAATAATGATGGTTCTAAGTTCCCCAAACTCATTACTATTGAATAGTGTTGTTACATGGTTCATAGTTTACCCCCTAGCGCATCCGCATCAATGTTTGTTGCAATTAATCGGTACACCTGCCATGCTTGTGTTTTGCATGTTCCCTCCTATTTTGCATAAATCTTTGTCGGACTATATGCAGGGCAATCTTCACATTCCTCTTTTTTTAGCCAATATAATGTGCCTGCTGTTTTGCCTCTAAAGACTTTAATTGATGTTTTCCCTTTAGGGCAAGATGTTTTTACCCATAATGCACCGCTCTTAGCTGGTCCAAATGAATGACTGCATATCTTTCTTGGTCTACCTCTTCTCATTTTTATTTCCTCCTAGAATGGGATATTTTCATCATTGTCTGCAAACCCATTATCAAAGTTACTTGCTGCGCTTTCATTTTGTTTAAGACCATATGTAAGATTTTTCACTACAATCTCTGTGATATATCGTTTGCTTCCGTCTTTGTCATATGATCTAGTTCTTAACTCACCATTTACTGCTACAAAATCGCCTTTGCGTAAACCACTGTATAATTCCGCATCAACCCAACATACAATGTTGTGATATTGCGTACTCTGTTGCTCATTCACATATTTATTGGTTGCCATTCTAAATGTGAGTACTGGCTTTCCTGTTTTTGTGTATCGTAATTCTGCATCTGCTACTACGTTGCCACTTAAAAATACCTCATTTACGTTTATCATTTACTTTTTCCTCCCATTTCTCACATTCTTTGCTAATTACACATAGTGCAATTATTGATACGCCTAGTATCGTTCCTATTACAATGCCTATTCCTAGTAGTGCCATGTCTTACCTCCTCAATTCTTATTAGTCTATAAAATCTGTAAGGATACCCTTCATCTGATACAGACTCAACTACACTATCTGTTTCTACGTAATAACCTTTTGGCGGTTGGATATAATCTCTCCATTCGCTTGGCTTTAAAATCTCCGTTTTCACTTTAGGTTTTTCTAAATTCTTGCTACTATTCCATCTACGTTTAAATGCATCTTCTTTATCTGAATAGCAAGCACTTCTTTTTTCTTTCACAAAGTAACTGGCTAATCTCACTGCATCTTCTGCCCTTCCTTGATACAACATCAACTTATGCATTCCATGTGGCCAAAGTTCATTGATTTCATCTGAATACAATTCTGCATTATTGATGATCATGTGAAAGTGGATTCTTGTTTTTCCCTCTGCAATATAGATGTACTTTAATTCCTTACCCAGTTTTTTATATCTGCGTTTTAGCCGTCTTATAAAATTCTGAATATCTTTTTTTGCAGCCTCCCATGTGGCAGGCTGTTCCTTATATGTGAGTGTGATGTAACAATCATTTGTAGTGAAATTATTATCAATCAACATCCGTAGCATTGCTTCCGCTTGTTTTTCATTTTGCTTTTTCTGTGCTTCTGGTGTGATGCTTTTCTTTTTTACACGCTTTCCGTTCTTTCTATAGGTTCTTGATGTATGATAATCAAGTACCTCTATCATATTTTTAGATATGACTTTTTTACGCTTCCTCATCGTAATTACTCCCCATGGTTGATTTGTTAATATGTTATATCTAGTTAATAAGAAAAGCCTTTAAATAAGCTTTTCCTAGTCTTTTTTATGTCCATGTGATATAATTACGTTAGGTTTGGTACGTAATTACGTGCTTGATTAGGCCACTTTAATTAGTGGCCTTTTCTTTTTGCCTTGGATAGTTACAATGCATATCTCCTTTTTCTATTTCTAAATATTGACATGTATCGCAATGTTCCATGCAGATTATTCCTTTGGCCTGTCTACAATGAATGTAGGCATGGCCTTTTTTGTTGCACTCATCACATATGCTGCAGTGTTTACTCATTATTCATCACCGCATCAAGCAGTATTTCTCTTGCCCTTAATGCAAGATATACTTTGTTTTCTTTAATTGGGCCTTTACCTGTTATGCGTAATACATATTCCCCTGTCTTTCGCTTAACAAAAATAGCGCATCCATTAGCAAGAATAGTAAAGTCTAAACTTGCACTTTTATTGCTTACGCTGATTGATGTAATGTGTTCCCTTAAAACTTGCATTTCTTCATCATCAAACATTAAATATCTTTTTAGTAGATCTAGTGCCTTTTCTCTTTTATCTTTCATTTTTTATCCCCTCCTTAATCCTTTCTAACATCCGGAGAATTTATATCCCCAGTGATAACATCGTTTTACCATTTCACTAATATCTCCCCTGTAATCCACCAATAGAAAATACCTACTACTAGATATAAAAAACATGCTCCGACAATAAAACCCTCTATAACATCAGCTAATTGTGGCGCCATAGCAGCACGTCTAAACTCACGTTTTTCTTTGTATGTCATCGCACTCATCTTGTCTTTTACCTCCTTACTCTCCTATTCGTGCCTGGCATCGTTTCCCTAGCCATGCATTAAACGAATCTAAATGAATCAATCGTTTGCCACCTCGGGCTCCTATTTTCATCGACGGGAAATCAAAGTCGGCCGCCCATTGGCGAATCACATCCTGAGGAACGCTTGCTAGTTCAGCAGCCTCAGCAACTGTAATGCATAATTTATTCCTGTCCACAACAATCCTCCTTTATATCTTTTTATAGATATTCATAAATTTTTCATGAATATTTTGTGTATTCTTAAATAATTGTTTGTATAATCGCCTTAGGAAGGAGGCGGTTATACATGAACCACCAAAACATAATTGAATCGAATGCGCTTCACACTATGAATGTAATAAAACCTAGAGAAGGGGGCGATGCTGGATGGATGTATGAAAGAATTGTTAAATCAATCGAGGATTTCGAAAAAGATTTAGACAATGAATATCAAGCAGGTGGTAGACTCGTTAATTTTCAAGACATCGTTTTTAGCATTGAAGATGTAGGGTATTGGGGACCAGATATGATTATCTTTTACGGCACCCTACCTGATGGTTCTCACGTTCAGCTCTTACAGCATATAAGTCAATTAAATCTTTTACTGGTATCTGTACCTCGTAAGGATGACCTAACGCAGCCCCGTCGCAAGATAGGTTTTCAGATTGATTCAACAACTCCAGATTAATTTTTTTCACTAAAAGAGTGCTCTCAACAGGGTACTCTTTTTCTATTTTGAATAAATTTTCAACAAGTTCTTTTATCTCCTCATTAGATATAACATTTGATTTAATTATGATTTTCATATATTCTCCTTTATAAACATCTAATAGAAAAAATTAAGTTCTATAAAGTCCATTACAATTTATCTAATTTTCATAAAATTTTAAGCGCCCAAAATGCTATGGATACGCCTAATGAAACAGAGGAAACCACTACAGCAATAAATGGTAAGTAGTCCCAAAAATCACCCCCTGTTGGCTCAACTCTTATAAATTTATTTTGATAATTAAATTGTTCTCCATTTTCTTTTGTATAAATCCCCCCTACAGGGTTCTTCATCTCCTCACCTCCTTCATCTGTTTATTAGTATTACTTCCCTCACCTCCGCGTTTGCTATAATGGATATAGAAAGGAGGTGAGTGGAATGAAAAAACGTTATTTTATTACTTATGATTTGAATAAAGCGGGACAAGATTATGAAAATGTTATCCAAGCAATCAAATCGGCAAGTGATGGAGCTTGGTGTACATATTGGAAATCGTCCTATTTAATTAGATCTAATTATCAATCAGCCCAAGAAGTATCTGACAAAATAACCAAATATCTAGATAGCAATGATAGTTTACTGGTCATAGAAGTAATAAATAATACCCAAGGTTGGTTACCAAAGGATGCTTGGAAATATATCAACGAAACTATTTTTTCAGGTTAGGACCACTTGTTGATTTTTCGTAATATTTCCGATTACTGTCTTCAGAAAACCATTGATTACTAGAGCTCTGTTCACAGCAGGGCTCTTTTTTCATTAATGCCCAAATTTCTTCAGCAGTACCTTCTATAATGATTTTCATCGCAATCTCCTTTCTGTGTTAATAAATGGTTCGCATATCGCTCCTTTGTTATTTTCACATTCGCTGCATTACGGTTTTCCGTAATTACCTTGTAAAATGTGATTTCACCTCTTTATTTCGTTTTCTCATTTTTGAGACTTTTCAGATAAAAAAATAGAGTAAGCTTCCGCATCAGTTAATGAAAGCACATCTTTAATTCGTAATGCTTCTTCTATTGTGAAACTATTTCCATCTTTTTCAAGTCTTCGATAAAATGTGCTTCTATCAATACTTACTTTGTCTGAAAATTCTACAATACTATACCCACAATCTAATATTTTTCTTTTTAAAGCTTGTACATTCAAATATATCACCTCCCCTTTTTGTCTCATTTTTGAGATTAATTAAAGTATAGTACTTTTATTTTAACTCGTCAACATATATTTTCTCATTTATGAAACATTTTAAACTTTTTAAAATTATTTGTTGCAAATATGATACACTTATAATATACTTGTCTCAAAGGAGACGAAGTTATGACTGAACAAATACATGAACGAATAAAACGTTTACGCAAACAAAATAAATTATCTGTCGATGAGATTGTAAAAAAATTAAATATTTCTCGTGCAACATATTATCGCTACGAAAGTAATGAAATAGAGAAATTGCCTTTAACTATACTTGAACCACTTGCAAAAATATTAAATACTACTCCTGCATATTTAATGGGCTGGCAAGAACCGTATCAAGAAAATAATTCTATTACATCCAATCAAACAGAAGGTTACTATGTAGATCCTGAAACTGCAGAATATGCAGAATATCTACGTACACGCCCAGAGGCTCGTTTATTATTCTCCGCATCACGTGGAATTTCAAAGGAGGATATGCAAAAAGCTGTGGAATATATTGAATTTTTAAAATCTAAATATAAATAATTGTCCGCTATATCAAAATTAATATAAAAGAAAGGAGTTTGACAAAGAGTTCTTGCAATGGTATATTGTGTACATGGTATCTGGGGAGGCTTTGCAAAAAGCTGCAACCTGAAAAAGGTCATGTACACTTATGTGTGCATGGCCTTTTTATTATTATGAAATCATTTAAAACTTATGATGAACAAATAGATATATTATCCAATTCTGGTTTATTACCTAAATATACTAATAAATCACCTTCCCCTGATATAAAAGGTCCAGCTGTAATTCATATTCACAATCCATTTAAACATCCAACCTCTGATCGTGATATTAGAATGACCATACTCAAAAATTCTAAATCGTATGTGAAAGATTTGCTACAAACATATGGATATTACAATATTATCAACCAATATAATAAGCCTTTTCTAACTAATGATGAATATATTGATGATATCGATTTCTTTAAACTATTCAGTATCCAACAAGTTGATGCTAGAATTAAAAACCTTATATTTTATCCTATTTTACAAATCGAGCAACGATTAAAAACTTGTATATCTTATGAGTTTGCAAAAGCTTACGGACCATTTGATGGTGATAGCATTGATTGTCACTACATAGAACCATATTTAAATGAATCAAATTACACACAAAATCTAAAGACAAAGAAAAATGAATTAAAGCATGAGTTATTAATAAAACGATTAAAAAAGATATACAAGGATACTACATTTAAGCCGTTTACTCACTATCGAACAAAACATGGACATATCCCTATATGGATTTTTATTAATAATCTTTCATTTGGTGAAATGCTACACTTCTATGAAGTTCTTAAAATTCAGGATAATATTTCATCATTTTTCCATATGACTCCAAGCCAACTTCGTACAAGTATATTATTTTTAAATCAAGTTCGTAATGACTGTGCCCACTTTTCAAGTTTTATCAACCATGATTACCCAAAGTTAAAAGAAAGCTTGCCATTACTTGTCGACTTTACCACTACTTTTCAACTTGAATATCAAGATAACATTACCAATATTTTTAAATTACTCATTGTTTTTAAATATTTATTACCGAACAATGCATTTATTAATTTCACACAAGCTATTGATAAGGATGTATTTAGTATGATTTATAAGGAATACATACCAGTAATTAGCGAGTTTATGCAAGACGTACTTATGGCCCCTTCGTCAAAAGCTTACAAAGAAAAACTAGATTTTTTGCGGGCTCAACAGATCTAAACATAAATAGTCGACACAAGGGAGGGTGTTGTAATTGGTAATTAATATAATTTATTGCAATTTACCACATACTAATGCGGTATCGGAGGAATGTGAAGATGTGGATACCCATAATATCTACATAAATAAAAATCTCCCCCATGATCGCATGAGGGAGGAAATCAAACATGAATTAATGCATATTATTAACGATGACTTCTATTTAGACGAACACGTTAATCTAGTAGAACAAATGGTCCGTCGAACATGTATTAACGATGCCGAATTGGAGAATATAGATTTCTACCACCATTACGTATCAGTATTATAAGGGATTATATAAAAGGGAGATTTCAAAATGAATAAAACAGTTACATTCGCTGACTTAACTGACTTTTTAAAATCGGAAGGAATAGAGCCTACCATAGTACCTAACCGAAATTACTGGTTTCTCCGAACACACGGAGGAGATTATTATAAAGAGTTCTTTTTAAAAGGGTTTGTAGCTATCGGATGGAACGATGTCCCATGTGTTGAAGAACTATATAGAACGGATGAAATTGTAGGCCCATTTAAAGAAAAATATGGTGCAAATACAACCAGAGTGTTTAACCAAGTTTATCGTTTTTGCAGAGAAATGCAAAAGGGTGATATTGTAATTATCCCTTCTACTGGATCAGCAGAATTCGCATTCGGATTGTTAGAAGATGATATACATTATGAAGCTGATGACATCGATAACGCATTACAAGAAGAGTCTTGTCCGTATTTAAAGCGACGAAAAGTAAAATGGATTACTTCTACAAAACGATATTTAATAGACCCTAAACTTTATTTATTTTTTAGAAATCAACAAGCATTGTCCAATGCCAATGATTATAGACCGTTTATTGAGCGTGCGATTAACCCTTTCTATATCATGGATGGCGTGGCTTACTTTAATATAGCCGTCAGACGGCAAGCCGATGTTCCTAGTTTACATATTCCTTTATATATGACAGGGATATTGGAACGTGCGGTTGAATTAAATAATGCAATTAATAATGAAGATGAGGCAGTAACTGCGGCAGCGAGAAAAATCAACTCTCGAGTAAACGTTCAGTGTCCAGGGGTTATAGAATATTTTGGGCCCGTAATATTGGTAACTGCCATTGCTGTAGTAGGAGTTCTTATAGTCGGCGGAAGACTTAAAATATCTAAGGATCCAATCGGTAAAATAGATGCGGAGTTATCAACCGATGGATTGCTAGAAAAGATTATCGCATTCTTACAGTTATATTACGAAAACAAGAAAAAGAGTGCCGCGATATCTGACGACACTCTTGAAGAGGTAAGTAACGATTTAGATATAAAAATTCCTAGAAAGAGGAGTTAATTTTAACATATCCATGCTTTAAAAGAAAAAACACTATTAATATACTTATAAGCCATCTTCCTATTTCAGTAAATGTGTTTAATGGCACCGAGAAAAGATACAGAGGAATTGTTACAATTAAGCATATTAATCCCACCAAAGATATAAAAACAAATATATCTGACAGAATTAATCTTAATACATTCATATTTACGCCTCCAAATCTTACGACTTAACACCCTTAAACTCATTATAAAACTATTTTTAAGATATATGCAATAGATATAGCATATGCAATTAATTCTATATTAAAAATACTTGTAATCATGCAGGTTACCTTGAATTTGTTGACGTTAACAAATTCGAACGAGAACGCATTATCACTATCTTTACCGGTATATGTTAAAAAATTCTTTGCTATAAAAAAGCCCCTACCCTACTACGAGGCAAGAGACTTTGTGATAAAGAAAAAGTCCCTCACCTATAAGTGAGGGACTATGTAGGGGGAAAGATATAATTTCCTTTACTTCTTTTCTGAGAGACGAACATTCCGTTCACGATTATGTCTCTACGCATTTATTATGTTTACAAGTCGAGTATACCAAATACTTGTCATCCGTGTCAACGGGAATAGGAGGAATCAAGATTGCGAACAACTAGAAAAGGCATACCAATTATAAAATTACCTCGAACTTTATCTTTTAAAAATAATAATATTGTTGACTTCAATGCCTACCTATCCATCTTTGATTGGAATTTCGAAGGGCCTTCTATAATCATCGACGGCCGTGCGTGTATCAGTGCCAATTACCAAGCGCTCTCCCTACTCATTCAGTATCTATGGTTTTTAAAAAGCAAAGGAACCTATATATACTTTAACATTGATGAAAATACGGCATTACGAAAAATGTGGCAGCGTATCGGTGGAAGTGGTTGCTATAAAGTATTAGAAGATAGTAATGAGAACTTCAACACCGTTTACGACAAACCTATGTTTGCCATTAGAAATCAAACAACTGACGTATCTTCGGCTATTGGCAAAATACTACAATATACTTCTCAAATCGATATGGATCTCATATCCGGGCACGAAGATACTTTACGGTATATTGTTTCCGAGTTACTATACAATACTTTAGAACACGGCTATAATCCCCAAATCCCTTCTTTACTACAATTTAACTGGTACCGTGATAAAAACCAATTATCGTTTATCGTAGCGGATTTAGGCGTGGGTATTAAACGTCACTTAGAACAAACATACCCTCCATTTTCTTCCGATACGACAGCTTTAGAAGAAGCTATAAAACCGGAAATATCGGGAACATTTGGGGCCCCAAAGAACCCTTATAGCGCACAAAACAACGCCGGCATGGGGCTATTCTTGTCATCAAATTTAGGTAAAAAATTGGAAGCCGATACTTATATAATTTCCGGCACAGGGCTTTTGCACATCTCCCCGACAGACATCACTTCAGACACTTTACGACGTGCATGGCCGGGTACATTCGTCTACATGACAATAGGGTTTGATAAATTTAGATCGTTTAATTTCAGTAAAGAACTAGATGACTTACGAGCTAAAGCAAAACAAGAAGTAGAGGCTCGTAATAATAAGCCTACAGAAGTAGAAATAACGATAGATATGTATAACTATTGTGGAGAAAATTGCGAAGTTAAATATGAAGCTAGTAATAGACGAGACAAACAGATTCTACCTGCTTTAGCAAAAGGCCAAACTGTCGTATTAGATTTTTCTAATACTAAAACCGCCACTCACAGTTTTCTTGCGGCGTTACTGGTTACACCAATAAGAAGTGTAGGCATAAAAGCGTATAAATTAATCAAAATAAAAGGAGCCAACCCTTCAATTAGAGCGACTATTGATTTTATATTCGATAGTTATACATCAGTCGAGTAACGAGGAGGTGAGCTATGGCTAAAAAACGAGCCGATGGGCGCTACCAAGTATCTAAGATGATAAACGGTAAGCGTAAATACTTTTATGGCAGCACAAAGAAAGCTGCTACGGAAGCGATGGAGAAATATATAAACGCTAACCAATCGTGCGCCAATTTCGATGCCACTATCTCATTAAATACCTGGATTAATATTTGGTTGCAACTAAAAGAAAAGAGCATAACACCAGCCACCTATCAAAGTTATATTGGCATCATTAATCGTTATATTAGAGACAAAATAGGTGGCGTAAAGCTGGCTGAAATCAAGCCAAACACTCTAAGATATATATTTGATTCTATGGATGGTTTATCCTCTCGAACTATATCCTACACCATGACAATACTGAGCTCGATATTAGAACAGGCTGTAAAGGATGATATCATCCCTAAAAATTACATGAAAAACATAGACCGGCCAAAGCAGGTTAAGGTTCGACATATGGTAACGTTATCTGCAGATGAAGTTAAGAATTTCTTATCTAATATATCTAATTCTGAGCATCACGCACTCTTTAAATTAGCATTTGCAACTGGCATGCGACGCTCTGAATTATTAGGCCTAAGATGGTCTGATATCGACTTTAAGAAATCTACCATATCCATTTCACAAACAGCACTCAAAATCGGATCAACTGCAGTTATATCAAATACGACTAAAACGACATCATCCAAACGGATAATAGCCGTTGATACAGACACACTCCAAGAACTTATGAAACATAAAATAGTCATAGATAAACGCAGAATCAAGATGATGAACTGGATTAATAATAATCTAGTATTCCCTGGTATAAAAGGTGCTCCTCGCTGCCCTGATGAAGTTAGCAAGTTATGCAAGAAATACGCTAATTTAATCGGCAAGCCCTCTTTTACAATGCATGGAACAAGACATACCCACGCCACCCTTCTCATCGAAAATGGGGCAAATATGAAAGCCATACAAGAACGTCTAGGGCATGCTTCATTTCAAGAAACAATGGATACTTACTCTCACGTTACTCCTAAAATGGAAGATGACATTATAGAACGCATCTCTAAAATATTCTGATGTCAAAATGATGTCAAACCCCATAAGACTTTATGATGTCAAACAAAAATAAGGGCTTACAGAATCACCTGTAAGCCCTTATTTTATTAGCTTGGTGCGGTTGGCGGGACTTGAACCCGCACGAGCGTTAGCTCACCACCCCCTCAAGATGGCGTGTCTGCCATTCCACCACAACCGCATGGAATACAAATGGTGCCTCAGGACAGAATCGAACTGTCGACACACGGATTTTCAGTCCGTTGCTCTACCAACTGAGCTACCGAGGCATAAATGGCGACCCCGATCAGATTTGAACTGACGATCTTCGCCGTGACAGGGCGACATGTTAACCGCTACACCACGGGGCCGCGTATCAACTCGCGTTGACTACTTGTACATAATATCATGGATTTTAGAGCAATGCAACTATTTTTTTAAAAAATATTATTACAAATCTATGAAAATAATTGATTATATTTGATAATCGTTATTTTATAGCTTTTATAAAAGTATCTCTATAATATATTACAAGAATCCACCCTTTATCGTCATAATTCGTCAGTTTTCGCAATAATACAATTTTCCCTATAAGCTTCACTAGGTATAACCTTTACTAGAAATCATCCTATTCTTTACTCAATATGCTACAATATGTATATATTCAGTATGAAAATGACTCTATAGAAACATGAAAGGATTCGCTGTGAATAAGTTCAATTCAAAAGGTGTTATTGTCGCTCTTATCATAGCTATTGTAGGAGCGATGGCCGCAGCATGGTACTTTTTATGGTATGTACCACATACACCAGCCTACACATTAAAAATCATTCACCAAGCAGTACAAGATAAAGATGCAGACGAAGCATTGCGCCACGTAGATATAAAATCCATTGTAAAAAACATTGTAGAACGAGAAGGCAATAAATATGTCGATACATCTACCCCACTTGGCAAAGCTACAATAGCAGCTACGAAAACATTTGGACCAGCTCTTATCGAAGACGTAATACGAACATATATCGAAGATCCTGACAGCTTTAAATCTGAATCACCTACCAATAATACCACTACAGCAAATGATGATAATAAGTCTATGGTAGATCGTCTTGTAGAAGGTCGCCTATTTAAGGAACATGATGTAGAGGTTAAAAACCTAAAGTCAGAAGATAATGGTGATACGGCTACTGTGACTGTAACGATACAAAATAATAAAAAGAATATGACAAAAGATATAAAAGTTTTGATGCGTCATTTAGGAGATGGAACATGGGTAATTTACGATATTCCTAATATTGAAGACCTATATACTATCACTAGAAAATAAATATCTTTGTCTTTTTTAACATTTTAAATTACAGATCTTAGAAAACGTAAAAAAGAGCTATGTCGTTTTTCTAGATGAGCCATTTACATTGTAAAACCAACAAAGGACAGTATCTACTGAAAAGTATATACTGTCCTTTTATTATCCTATGATCTTAACAATCGTAAGTTCTCATGTAGGACGAAATTATACATAACTTAATTAGCAAATATAACTAAATCCATTAAAAATGAGATTTTATCTATCAAAATCTACAATAGCCATGGTTACAGTCACTTGTGAGATAAGGCGTTGTGCATCATCTATCATATCAAAGCGCCACACATGGGATGTCTTACCTTTTACTAGTAAAGTTCCTAACGCTGTTAAGGATCCTTCACACTTTACAGGGCGTAGATGGTTAGCAGTTACAGATTGTCCTACACCAAATTTATGAGAACCTACCAGTTCATTACTCATCATACCTGCAATAATTTCTGCAAAAGCTAATGTAGCACCACCGTTTAAATAGCCTTGTGGTTGTTTGTGAAACTCAGTTAAATTCATTTTTGCAATACATGTGTTATCACTCGTCATACGAGGAGCATCAATTTGTAAGGATTCAATTAAATTCATAGTGTTCGTTTCTCCACACAATACGCCTCTAGTCTATCATCAAAGACTGTTACACCTAGTCCATCTCCATCGGGAACATGCATAACACCATCTTTAAATGTTAAATCTGGGAAAATAAGATCTTGTCCAAAATATCTATTTGAGTCAGATAAATCCCCAGCCATATAGGAATCTCCTAATGCGGATAGCTGGACATGAAGCATTTTAGAAACCCCTGACTCTACCATGCTACCAATCCAATATGGAATATGACGTTCTCTACATAGATTAATAGCCGCTTTTGTTGGAATAAGACCACCCATTCGCCCTACTTTTACATTCAACACATCGATTAAGTCATATTCAATAGCATAGGACAGATCATTATATCCTAAAATGGACTCATCTAAACAAATTGGCGTATAGATTTTCCAATCGTCATCATTAAGACATTCCCACTTCCAATCTCTATAAGATTGAAGGTTTGCCATCGCAAAGGGCTCTTCAATACAAGCTAGACCTAAATCATCATACTGACGCACCTTATCGATTTCTTGATACGAATAGCTTCGATTTGCATCAGCCGCTAAAACTAAATCCGGATAATGTTTGCGAACTAAAGCTACTCGTTCATAACCATCTACAGGATTTACCTTTAATTTAATCCGCTTACAACCACTTGTAACATGGCACTCTACAATATCAAGTAATTTGTCTATTGGTACATCACCGACAACGACACCACTTTCAATAGTATCTTGTAAAGCTTGTCCCATAATATAAGAAACAGAGTTTACACCTATTCGTTCGCAATGAAGATGAATGAGTGCATTTTCTAGAGCCGCAATGGCCATAGGCATATTATCTCGATTGAGCCAAAACTGTAATTGTCGTACATAGGTCATGAGCGGTTTAGGCCGCATCAAACGCAGATTAAAGATATAATCATCTACTAAGGTTTTCCAACAGGTTTCTACTGTCTCAAATGTATAGAATGGCTCTGTGAAAGCTACGCATTCCCCATATCCTACATATCCTTGTTGATCTTCAATACGAACGACGATAGTCTCTCTTTCTTTCACCTCGCCCTTGGCAGTCTTAAAATTGAACTTCAATGGCAATTTAAGGCGATATGTAGTTATACTTTTAAAGTTTAAAATATCATTCATAGGCGCCTCAATTTTATAATTTCAATTCATTACGCACGATTTTTCCTGTTCCATTTCGAGGCAATGCGGTTAATACTTTGACATATTTTGGAATCTTATATTTTGCTAAAGAGTCTGTCATAAAGACTATAATATCCTCTGGTGGCAAACTTTTACCATCATGAAAGGTCACAAAGAGGGCTGGCACTTGTCCCCATTTAGTATCAGGTACAGGCACAACGGCGCATTCCTTTACCGATGGCAACGTATAGACCAAATCCTCTAGTTCCTTAGGGTAAATATTTTCACCCCCAGAAATGATGAGATCCTTACGACGATTCAAAATATAAACGAAACCGTCCTCATCGATGTAACCAATATCATCTGTATTAAAGTCTCTACCAATAGGTTCCTTATTGATGTAACCAGTCATAACCATAGGGCCCGTCAAATGAATTTCGCCTACCCCATCCGCATCAGGGTTATCGATGCGAACCTGCATACTAGGCAATGGCTTACCTACAGATTCTCGTTTATCAGGATAATCCAATACCGAGAAGGTCACGCTTTGACTAAAGGTTTCCGTCATACCGTAAGTCTTATAGATAGGCAGAGATTTCTTTTCACAAGCATCGATGAGAGCCATCGGAATGAATTCTCCACCGAGCAAGATAACTCGTAAATTATGGTGAGTAATACGCGACTCTAATTGAGTCAGAATGGTGGGCACTAAGGACATCATATTGATTTGCTCAGATTCTATGAGTTTTAGAACTTGAACCTCATCATATTTAGGCAAAATAGTGATAGCCGTTCCGTTATAAAGAGACCTCATCAAGATAGATAATCCACTCACATGGAACAGAGGCAGTACCATTAGCCAATTATCCTGCTCTGTTTTCCCTAGTACCTCTTGGGATGCTTGTACATGAGATTTAATTTGCCCCCATCGAAGCGGTACAGACTTAAATTGCCCCGTAGTAGCGCTCGTATTCATGATAGCAGCTATGTCTGCGTCCGCAAAGGTCCAATCAAAGGAATCCTCGCCCGCTAAATCCGATAGAATACTTTCTAAAGTTTCAAACTCAATTGTAACAATTGAATTAGCAGCCTCCAAACCAACGGAATGAGATAACTGATTTTCAACAGAATCTGATACTATAGGAGCAACTAAATTTGATACTTGAGTTTCAACGGCATCAGGCAATTGATTACGTCGTTCTTTACTATGTAATACGGTGGTAACACCTAATTGATCCAATTGGTTCGCTATTTCGTTTGGTTTAAGATGTACATTGAGTAAAAGGACCTCTTTGTGAACTAGCATAGCAGCCAACACATACATTGCCATGGTCAGAGAATTATCGGATAAGATAGCCACACGAGATGCATCTAAAGGCACTAAATTACGAGCTACATGGAGTACGCCACGGTATATATCGTTATAGGTGTATTCATTTATGCATATACGATTAGGGTAGTGCTGTGCACCATAACGTAACCACTCCATCGTTTCACCTCGTATCTAAACCTAATCACTAATAAGTAATCACTAATTACCAATAAGTAATAAGCAATAAATAAATAGTAAGTAACAACTAAAAAGTAAGTAATTACTAAAATGTAATAATTGAAATATGATAAGTAAAGAGATATTACAAGAAAGGCGCCTCATGTAGAGGCGCACTTGTCGTTTTAACAGTTAATATAATCCGTAATATAGGACTGTATCGACTCCCTATTAAGGGAATTTAGGGAATTGTTTGAAGTTAGGTTTGCGTTTTTCCTTGAACGCGTCGCGACCTTCTTTAGCTTCATCGATTGTGTAGTACATCAATGTAGCGTCCCCTGCGAATTGTTGTAACCCTGCAAGGCCATCTGTGTCGGCATTGAAAGCGCCTTTCAACATGCGCAAAGCCATTGGAGATAATTCAAGGATTTCGCTACACCATTGAACTGTTTCTTCTTCCAATTTATCGAATGGTACCACAGTATTAACCATGCCCATTTCATACGCTTGAGCTGCTGTGTATTGGCGGCACAAGAACCATACTTCACGAGCGCGTTTGTGACCAATCATGCGAGCCAAGTATCCTGCACCATAACCAGCATCGAAGGAACCTACACGAGGACCAGTTTGACCGAATTTAGCATTTTCAGAAGCGATGGTAAGGTCACATACGATGTGCAACACATGACCGCCACCGATAGCATAACCATTAACCATAGCGATAACAGGTTTTGGAATAACACGAATCAAGCGTTGTAAATCGAGAACGTTCAAGCGAGGTACATTATCGTCACCTACATAACCACCGTGACCACGTACGCTTTGGTCACCGCCGGAGCAGAACGCTTCTTTATCTTCGCCTTTGCCGTGATTAGCACCAGTCAATACGATTACGCCTACTTCGTTATCTTCACGAGCTACTGTGAAAGCATCAATTAACTCCATTACCGTTTTAGGACGAAACGCGTTGCGTACCTCTGGACGGTTAATAGTAATCTTTGCAATGCCATTATATGTTTCGTAAATTACATCTTCATAATTACGATCCAATACTTTCCAATCAATTTTGCTCATGGACTTAACCTTTCTTCTGTAAAAAATCTAATACCGCTTGTTCAAAAATCTGCGGTTTCTCTATATGTACATTATGCCCCGCCCCTTCGACGATGACATGATTAAAACTTGGCAACTTGCCAAATACATCTCTTCCTATTGTAGTATATTTTGTATCTAATGCGCCACTCACATATAAACCATTAACAGAGAATTTTTCTAATTTATCGCCTACATAAGGCATTACGCCCTGCCCTGAGCCACGCAATGTACAGGCTAAGGCGTACGTACTATTATTGGATCGACGTAGATAGATTAATTCCTCTACCCCTTCTGAAAGTTGTTTTTGACTTTCAAAAATAGGAACCTCTGCCCATCGTGTAGCAAACCAAGCGCCATCATGCTCTTCGATGTGACTCGCTAAGTCTTCATCAGCCTTACGGCGTTCAGCTCGCTCAACATCAGAAGCGATACCTACCGAGCCACTTTCAAGAACGAGGCCTTTGATTTCACGTTCGTAGTGCAAAGCATAAGAAAGCGCAATACGCGCACCCATAGAGTAACCCATGAGGTAATAGCTTTCACCAACCATATGATAGATAACTGTATGCAAATCCTCAAGCATTTGAGGAATGGTATAGGCCTTATCCTCATCAGGAATATCTGAATCACCATGGCCGATCAAATCGATACGGACCACACGATATCCCGGTAGATTAATAGAATCCCAAGTGTAGCTCGATTCAGAAAAACCATGGAAACATACAATGGGTTCACCTTCTCCAACCACAGTCAAACCGTAGCGGTACTCGCCCAAGTCAAAATACATACGCTGAGCTGGATTACATAAAGCATTATCTACAATACTGCAAAAATACTGACTCATAGTAATGCCTCCATATCAACTGAAACTTTTGTATATTTCTTATGTAACTGTCGACTATATTCCCGATTTGTAGGAATTTCAATAATATGAACACCAGATTCCTTGCCAACTTTAGCTAATACACTGCTCAATTCATCAGGACTAGAGATTTTAGTGTGTTTACAGCCATAGAGTTTAGCCGCCCCACTATAGTCTAACCCTTGTGACGTAGAGAACAAGTAATCAAAATGCTTCGTTCCCTTTTGCGGTAAATATTCAAAAATACCGCCTCCATCGTTATTATGCAAAATAATCGTCAAATTTAGATTGTGCGTTTTAGCAACTGCTAAGCCGTTTAGATCATGGAATAAAGACAAATCACCCGTTACGAGATATGTAGACTGACCATTTGTAGCAAGACCTAGTGCAGTTGAAACGGTACCATCGATACCATTAACACCACGATTACCGTAAAGAACAGCATCGGATTCACCAGAGAACCAGAAGTAATCAAAGTCGCGAATGGTCATACTATTCGCCACTAGCACTTGGCTATTGTCAGGGATATGTTGTTGTAACTCGCGTATCGTGCGACCTTCAAAACAACTTGGTTCTTCTATGGCTGTACTTAGTTGAGCTTTGCCAGCTGCTTCTAAACTTTGCCATCTATTAAGATATGCATTAGATTCGTTCGTTACAGCGTACAAATGCGTAAACATATCGATGCTTGCTTGCATGTGTATGGTAGTTTTCCCCGTTGGATTCATAGAGTCCATTGTGGGATTTACCTCAATATACTCTACACTATTCCAACTTGCCACCATTTGCTGTACCCGTTTCGACACAACGATTTGGCCAAACTGAATCACACAATCCGGCTTTAGTACAGGCCATAGGTCTTTATTGGCTAAAAATGCATCATACGTTGAAATCACAACATCAGGAGATGGTTTTTTCTGAGTCATATCTGTATCATTGCTACGATTGATAGCAGCTTCATGATTGGCATCAATAGCATCAGTCTTATACCAGCGTCTTACATTGGACAATGGATCCGCCAAAATAGGAGCTTGTAAATTCTCCGCAAAGGAGTGAATAAATTCAACTTCGTTTACATCGATTTGTGGACCAGCTAAAATAAGGACTTTCTTATATTGTGCAAGCAATGGATTAGAGTTATTAGTACTATTATCAGTAGTATTTTTAGTATAGCTTACGTTACTAGCTTTACTTACGTTACTTGGATTACTTGTATTATTACTTCTATTCTGATAACTAAATACATCACCGTAATTAGGTTTAAATACTTTGTAAGAGCTACGTTCCGATTCAAAGTGCTTACGATCTAGTTCAGGCACTAATGGCTCAAAGAGCGGTACATTGATATGCACTGGGCCCTTTTTGATGTCCATAGCTTTCATATACGCCTTGCGAGCTACTTGGCGTGGATATGTGTAGTAATGATCCTCTTGAGGCACCGCTAGTTCTTCATAATAGTTTACGGCTGTACCAAAAATCTTTTGTTGATCTACTGTTTGTGGAGCCCCTACATGTAACAAGGTATGAGGTCGATCAGCAGATAATACGATAATAGGTACCCCGCTATATTGAGCCTCTAACATAGCGGGCAAATAATGAGCCACTGCCGAACCAGAGGTACAAACTAGTACAGTTGGTTCTTTATGAGCCTTTGCAATGCCAAGCGCCATAAAACTAGCAGAGCGCTCATCTATATTCATATATGTTTCAAAGCCTTCATACTCTGTGAAAAGCATAGCCATCGTCGTAGAACGCGATCCAGGGCTAAACACTGCATGTCGGACGCCGAGTTGGTAAAACTCATCTACCAAGGCAGCAATATATTCGTTCATTATATTCCCTTTCAACAACTCCTAAGGGTTTGGAAATTTATTATAACGCATCCAAAATGGTGCGCATTTTATTATTAGTTTCTGCGTACTCTTCATCCGCATCAGAATCGGCTACGACGCCACATCCTGCATAGGCATAAAGAACATTATCCATAATGAGGGCTGATCGAATAGCAACGATGACAATGCCGTCCCCCATGTCCTTCATAAAGCCAAAAGGTGCTGCATACATGCCGCGCTCATGAGCTTCGTACTTTTGTAGCAATGCCAACGCCTTTTCTCGCGGTTCACCACCGAGAGCCGGTGTAGGATGGAGCAACTTTGCCCATTCCACGAGGGATTTTGTGCTATCCTTTGCAGTAATAATGGTGCGCAAATGATAGAGATGCGCCAGCTCCATGATACCTGTTTCACCTATTATAACCTCCGGAGTAATAGATTTCATAATATCCACAATACGGTCACGGACGATATTATGTTCAAAGAGATTTTTCTTATCTGTTAACAGTTGTTCCTTAGTCCACGCATTTGGTCCATGTTTAGGAGCTGTACCCGCTAAAGCGTAGCTAAGAATTTCACTACCCCGATGGCGAACTAGAATCTCTGGTGATGCGCCCACAAAGGTGCGTCCATCCTTTTCGTAGCCAAAGATAAAACAATTCGGATTATTATCTACCAAATTAGCCAAAATACTCGCCACATTGTATGGTGTTTCGCTAGTGAACTGTACCTCTCGAGAAGAAACGACCTTTGTCATTTCACCACTGCTAATGCCGTCATCGATAGCATTCATCAAACTATCCCAAGCAGCCTTATCATCACTGGTTTCCTTGTAGTTATGGCGAACTCGAGGCACCTCGAAATCTGTAATAAGGACGCTTTCACCAGCGTGCAAGTAGAAAGATTCCCCATTTTCTACGATGTAGTAATGAGTAAAAGCAATCATTTCATGGCCCATGCCAGCCCATTTCTGGTCCTTGGAGTTCTCAAAAAAAGTATCCCCATAAAACACGTAAGCGTAATTATGGCGGTCTTCATCATCTTTGACCGTTGCCAGACGTTTAGCGCCTACAACGATGCGGTCACTTTGACGATCCACCCAAAACACGCGTTCTTCGTTGGGGAAGTTCAGCCAAAAGGCTACCGGACTATTCAATTCTAACGGTTCTTTATTATATATCATAGTTGTATATCGCTATTAAGAAATAAAATAGACTATAGTAAAAACACCTAACGTGTAGAAGATTTGCTTCTACACGTCAGGCGTCATCAATAAGTTTCCAAATTTTTGAGATGAGCCTAACGCCATCACACGTCGATGGGCCCTCTTTATATCTAATTTATTATATCATAGGTAACAGTTAAAAGGTAGAAAATAAAACCTCTACACCGCATGCGTCGTGCATGAATGTAGAGGTTTTCATTATATTCAAAATGTTGTTACTTTATTTAAAAGCCTTAGCCCCAATATCTGTACGATATTGCATGCCTTCAAAGTCGATATGCTCTATACGTTCATAGGCTCTATCAAGTGCCGTTCTAAGGTCTTTGCCAAGTCCGACAACACCAAGCACACGACCGCCATTAGTGACATAATTTTCACCAACAAGCTTTGTACCAGAGTGGAATACAATGGTTGTGTCATATTGTTTAATATCCCCACTGATGACATCGCCCTTAGATGAAGTTTCAGGATAGCCCTTAGAAGCAAGGATAACGCAAGCCGCTGAGGAATCTTTCCATTTCACCATATTAGAGGTTAATGTGCCCTTAGCACAGGCCATCATAATCTCACCTAAATCACTATCGAGCAGCGGCAATACAACTTGTGTTTCAGGATCACCAAAGCGCGCATTGAATTCTACCACCTTAGGACCTTCGTCAGTAATCATAAGCCCCGCGTAAAGGCAGCCTACATACGGCATGCCTTCTTTTTCCATAGCCGCTACCATAGGTTCTAAGATGGTTTTCATCGCTGCGTCCCGCAATGCATCTGTAAGAACGGGGGCCGGTGCATAGGTCCCCATGCCACCTGTATTAGGCCCTTTATCACCATCAAAGATACGTTTATGATCTTGAGAGGCAATCATAGGAACTACGGTCTTGCCATCTACAAAGGCTAATAAACTAGCCTCTTCGCCTTCCATAAACTCTTCGATAACAACGGTGCTGCCTGCATCACCGAATCGATTACCACTGAGCATATCTTCTACGGCTGCATTCGCTTCATCGATGGTCATGGCTACTACAACACCCTTCCCTGCCGCCAATCCGTCAGCTTTAACAACAATAGGAGCTCCTGTTT
>OBVM01000218.1_pt1 | contig 37273 bp, 17 predicted proteins | sample 1476051 | NCBI WGS metagenome assembly OBVM01 (sample SAMEA2579986, study PRJEB22360) | human gut metagenome | biome: human gut; feature: human-associated habitat; material: faeces | place: Denmark | collected 2008/2010
AGACAAGGAGACCGCCAGCCCCCCCCCACAGGCGGGGGCGCCCACCAATGCCGCCAGTGCGGGCTTGATCACACGTACATTCGTCATATGTGAATAGTCCTTTCGCTCACTTAAGCCAATACCATAACATGTGAACCTGAGAGGCTTGCACACGATATCATCACATTTCTTGCGGGTAAGCCGGTCGCGTTACGCCCTCAAATAACGCCGCAACGAGATGGTTGAAGCGATGATGGACAGCAGTATCGCGCCCACAACCAGGAACGGCGATATCACCAGTACCGTGAACTGATTCACATAAGGAATCCAGGTAATGGATTTCGCCAGCCAGCCGGTGATGAACACATTCACAATGGCCGAAAGCATCAGGCACGAGAGCACCGAGCCGATCAGCGAGGCGATGGCGCCCTCCAGAATGAACGGCAGACGAATCGTCCAGTTCGAGGCACCCACGTACCTCATGATTTCGGTTTCGGTTCGTCTGGATGCGGCGGACATGCGAATGGTGGTTCCGGTCAGCAGGATGGCGACCACCACCATCACGCCGGCGAGCACGGCCGTAACCGCCGTGGCTCGGTTGAGCACGGCGAACACCGGGTCGAAGATCTGGCGCTGGTCGGTGACGTCCTCCACGCCCTCCTTGCTGGAGAGCACTTCGGAGACCACCTGATATTTGGTCGGATCCTTCAGCTTGAGCCAGAGGGAGTCCTGCATATCGTCCGCGGTCAGCGTACGGCCTTGGAATTCGCCATTCGGGTACTGCTTGGTGAATGTGTTGTCGTAGAAGTCCTGCTTGCTGACGTAGTCAATGTTGGAGACCACGTCGTTGAGTTCGTCGCGAATGGTTTTCTGCAGTGCCGTGATCTCATTGGCTGAGGGCGATTTGCCGGAAGCGCAGTTCGCGGATTGGCTGGTGCCGTCGGGGCATAGCCATACCACGACCTCGACCTTGTCGTACCAGTCGCCCTTGGCTTTGGTGATCTGCGCCTGAGTAAGCACCGAAGCGCCGATGAACAGGAACGAGATGAAGGTGACCAGCGTCAGAGACAGCAGCATCGACAGGTTACGGGTGAGGTTGGCCCACGTTTCGGACAGAATGAATCGTGCTCGCATGATGATCCCCCTTACTCCTTAGCGCCCTCAGCGGGTTGATCGTCGGATGTTTGGTCTGCGGCGGACTGCTCGCCGGCGGACTGCTCGTTGGCCGGCGGTGCGGGCGGTTCCGGCGGTTCCGGCGGTTCGGGCAGTTCCGGCGGTGCGGGCAGTTCCGGCGGGGCCGGCGGCTCGGCGGCGGATGACACGGACGTATCGGCAACCGCGGCGGTCTCGCCGGACTCGTCCTTGAACGGGTCGAACGCCTGGGTGCTTTCCAGGGCGGCGGCCTGCTCGTCCAGCGGAATGCCCTTGCCCCAGGTCAGCGTGTTTTCCAGCGGCGCAAACGTCTCGCCATAGCGGCCGGTGCGGCCGGAATGCACGGAATTGGCCAAACGGGCGATGCCTTCGGACGGCTCGTCACTGCCCTCGATGGCCTTGGTCGCCGCCGCCAGCACATGATGGGCGGTGTCGGACTTGGCTTCGACTTCGGCATCCGGGAAGAACAGGGCGGAATCATAGGATCCATGAGCCTCGTCACGCACGATCTTGCCGTTGTGCAGTTCGACCACGCGCTTGCGCATCGAGTTGACGATCTCTTCGTTATGCGTGGCCATGACGATGGTGGTGCCGGTGCGGTTGATGGCGTCCAGCACTTCCATGATGCCCAGCGAAGTGGTCGGGTCGAGGTTGCCGGTGGGCTCGTCGGCCAGCAGAATCTGCGGGTGATTCACGTAGGCGCGGGCGATGGCCACACGCTGCTGCTCGCCACCGGAGAGCTCATGTGGGTAGTTCTTTTCCTTGCCGGTAAGCCCCACGGTATCCAGCACCTTGGGCACCAACGATTTGATGGTGGACCGCCGCGTGCCGATCACCTCAAGGGCGAACGCCACGTTCTCCCATACGGTTTTGTTATTGAGCAGCTTGTAATCCTGGAACACGAAGCCCAGCGAACGGCGGTACTGCGGCACTTGACGGTTGGTGATGCGCCGCAGATCGTTGCCGGCCACGCGAATCTCGCCGTTGGTGGCCTCTTCCTCGCGCAACAGCAGGCTCAAGAGCGTGGTCTTGCCGGAGCCGGACGCACCCACAAGGAACACGAAATCACCGCGTTCGATATCGAGGTTGATGTCGTCAAGCGCCGGTCGGGTGCCTTTGGGATAGATCTTGGACACATTGTCCAGTGAGATCAGTGCCATAATGCTACTTACTCCTCGGTTTCGGCGGCGCGGCGCTGTTCATGGCGCCAGCGGATGCCGGCCTCGATGAACGCGTTGATGTCGCCGTCGAACACGGCCTGGGTCTGGCTGGTTTCGTAGCCGGTGCGCAGATCCTTGACCATCTGGTAGGGGTGCAGCACGTAGGAGCGCATCTGATCGCCCCAGCTGGCCTTGATGTCGCCGGCGAGCTCCTTCTTCTTCTTGGCCTCCTCCTCGTGGCGCAGCACGAGCAGTCGGGACTGGAGCACGGCCATGGCGGAGGCACGGTTCTGAATCTGCGAACGCTCATCCTGCATGGTCACCACGATGCCGGTGGGAAGGTGGGTGATGCGCACGGCCGAGTACGTGGTGTTCACGCCCTGGCCGCCGGGGCCGGAGGAGCAGTAGGTGTCCACGCGGATGTCCGTATCCGGAATGTCGATGTGATCGGTGGCCTCGACCAGCGGCACCACTTCCACGGCGGCGAAGCTGGTCTGGCGGCGGCCCTGGTTGTCGAACGGGGAGATGCGCACCAGACGGTGGGTGCCGCCCTCCACGGACAGTCGGCCGTAAGCATAGGGGGCATCCACCTGGAAGGTGGCGGACTTGATGCCCGCCTCTTCGGCGTAGGAGGTGTCCATGACCTTGGCCTTGAAGCCGTTACGCTCGCAGTAGCGCAGGTACATGCGCAACAGCATCTGTGCGAAATCGGCCGCGTCGACGCCGCCGGCACCGGAGCGGATGGTCACCACGGCGGAACGTTCGTCGTATTCGCCATCGAGCAGGGTCTGAATCTCCATCTGGTCGAGATCCTTCTGAATCTCGCCGATTTCGCTTTGCGCCTCGTCCAGAGAGTCCTGGTCGCCCTCCTCGTGGCCGAGTTCAACGAGCGTTTCCACATCGTCGATGCGCTGGGAGGCGGAGTTCAGACGCTTCAGCTGCGATTCCGCGGCGGACAGCCGGCTGGTGATCTTCTGGGCGTTTTCCGGATCATCCCACAGGCCCGGGGCCGCGGCCTGCGTTTCGAGATCCTTGATAGCGGCCTTGAGCCGGTCGACGTCCAGCGCCTTGGCGATGGATTCGTATTTGGCGCGGGCTTCGCCGATCGCCTGGGTAAAGTCAAATTCTGCCATCGTGGTTTACCTTACTGTTGGTTCTTTGAGATTCCTTGGGAAGTCACGTCCTTGTTGGCAGCCTTCGCACATTCCTCTGGCGTTGGCGGGCACTGCCGCGCCACACACGCATTCGCCTGCAATCCATGCTGCCAGAAGGTTCCGGGGCCTGCCTTGCCGATAGCCGGCCGGGCGACCTCACGAATCCCTCGCATCAGACGTGTTCAACTGCGGGCACGAATATGCGAAGGCAACGTCAAAGCCCCGCGTAGATCGCCGGGATAACCAAGGAGCCGAGCATGGCCACAGCTATGACGACGCACACCACACGCACGATGGTGCGGCGGCGGTTCTCACGCTGCTGTCGGCTGTCCTGATAGTCACTCACGAAGCCAATAGTGTACTCACCGCTTACGACCGACTACAAACCGATACAATCCGCTCACGGCGTAAACGCCTATTCAGATACCGATGCAAATCTGCACGACCGCCACGCACGAAATGTTCTTTTAACTTGACCAATCAGTACGCGGGCTTCACCGCACGTATGTCACACCATGTTTAGAACTCAAAAAAGGTGTGTTTACCCCAAATATAAAACCTTATAGATGTGCAATTTAGTGATATGATAAAACCTTAGAAACGTGCAATCAAGGAGTGTTGATGTTCCGGAGGAAGGCGTACGACAGACTACTGGCATGGAAGGGAGCTGATGACAGGACCGCCATGCTAATCGAGGGTGCCCGCCGCGTGGGCAAGTCCACAGTCGCCGAAGAGTTCGCCAAGAACGAATACGAGTCATATGCTCTTATTGATTTCACGCGAGTGGACGCCGAGTTCAAACAGACGTTCCTGGACCTACGCAACGACCTCGACGGCCTGTTCCTGTACCTGAGCGCGGCGCTTGGCGTAACGCTCACGCAGCACCAGTCACTGGTCATCTTCGATGAGGTCCAGATGTTTCCCCCCGCGAGGGAGTTCATCAAACATCTGGTCGCCGATGGACGGTTCGACTACATCGAGACCGGTTCGCTGATCTCCATCAACGCCAACGTGAAGGACATCCTGATCCCCTCCGAGGAGGAGTCCATGCGCATGGGACCGATGGATTTCGAGGAGTTCTTGTGGGCGATGGGCGAGGATGCCCTGGTTCGGATGATCCGCCACGCGTTCGATTCCGGCGTGGCATTGCCGGACTCATTGCATCGTAAGGCATCGCGTCTATGGCGCGAGTACATGCTGGTCGGAGGCATGCCCCAGGCGGTGGCGGCCTACGCTCCCGCCCGCAACATGGCCGCGGCGGACAGGGCCAAGCGCCTGGTACTCAAACTGTACCGGGAGGATATTGGCAAGTACGGCGGACTAGCAGCGAAGCGCGTGCGCGCAGTGTTCGACGCGATTCCCGGACAGCTGGCGAAGCACGAGAAGAAACTGGTCTACACCCAGGTCGAGGAGGGGTCACGCTCACGTGACTTCATGACGGCCTTTGCATGGATGCGCGAGGCCGCGACTGTCAACCTGTGCACGCTGGCCGAGGACCCGTCGCTGGGATTAGCACTCAGCGCCGACGACACGGTCGTGAAATGCTATATGGCCGACACCGGCCTGCTGTCTACCATGGCGTTCTCCGCGGACGGCCCGTCGCTGCCGGATGTGTACCGTCAGGTGCTGCTGGGTTCCGACGGCGTGAACGAGGGCATGCTCGCCGAGAACGCGGTCGCCCAGCAGCTGGCCGCGGCCGGCCATGACCTGTATTTCTATGCGAAGTCGTCCAACGTGCGTGAAGAGCGCATGGAGATCGATTTCCTGATCGTGCGCCCGTACCCGGACGCCGCGATGAAACCGCGGATCAGCCCCATCGAGGTCAAGTCCGGCAAACGATACTCGACGATATCCCTCGACAAGTTCCGCGCGAAGTTCGCCAGCAGAACGGGAGAGGAATACGTGCTCCACCCACGCCCCATGGCGAAGAAAGACCATCGCCGTTCGCTTCCCCTGTACATGTCGTTCTGTCTGTAACTGCTGCTCCACATGTTCAGCGAGAACGGCAAGACTTGCCGCCGACGCCAGCCCTGCCGGCGGGCCCCCACGGCCCTTTCCCTTGCGCTTTCAGCGCCGCCAGATGGTGTTTCATGGCCACCAGCATGATGTGCGAATCCTCAAGGCCCAAGTGGCGTTCGTTGTGGGCGGAATCAAGCGCACCCTGACGTTTGGCGTAGGCGTCGAGCGTGTTGTCTCCGTAAGGATGCTCGTTGGTGGGCACCGCGCCGGGGTCCCACTGCCGGCTCATCGGCAGGGTATCGATGATGGTGATGCGCCCGGCACGGTAGCTTTCCGCATATCCGGCGACGTTCAGCATGAACCAGCTATGTTCGAAGGTGGCGTTATGCGCCACGTACGGCTGCTGGGTAAGCCGCGCGAGCAGGCCGGCCTGGGCTTGGGGCCATTCGTCGAAGAGTCGGTACCCGGCCTCACTGCTGCGGCCGCGTACATCGATGCCGGTGAGTTTGGCGATGAGGGCGTTGCCGAGCGCCGCGTTTTCCGGCGGCACGCCAAAAGCGAGACGAGACTGGCCGTAGGCGTCGCCGGCGGCATAATAGCCCTGCTCATAGGCGTATGTCTCGGGTTCGCCGGCCGGGCGCTGACTGGCCATGTTCATGAATTCGAAGCCGACGTCGATGATGTAGTCACGCGCCGGATCGATGCCGGTGGTTTCGATGTCGATGCCCATCACCGCATCCACGTCGCGGCCGGGCAGATAGGCGTCGCGCCAGTCGGGCTTGGGATGGTGTCCGGTAGCGTTGCCAGACGCGGCGGCACCACCCGGCAGAGCGGCACCACCCGGCGAAGTCGCGCCGGAGAGATTGGCGCGGGCCATCGCCGCATCGCCCGCACGCTTCTGGAAGCGCTGGGCCTTACGCCGTTTGGCGCGTGCGTCAAGAATCGCCTCCGTACGATCTTGGATATCGTCCAAGGCGACTGTTGTGGGGAACTTGACATCGCTGTTTTCGGCGGCAGTATTTCCGGCAGATGCGCCACCGGCTTCGCCGCTCAGATCCAGCATGCCTTGGTCATCGTTCGACGGGCCGCTGCCGGAGTACGGCTTGAGCACGGCAATGGTGGCCCTCCCCCGCCGTTCGCGACTGACCGCCCATAGGTGTTGCTGTTCGCCCAGATGCAACATCGTGTTGATGTTGTCGTTGAGCCGGCGATTGGCGTAGGCGAGCGCACGAGGCAGACGATAGGAGCCGATGAGCCGGTCGAAATCGGTCATGAATGCGCTGTTGCATTGGGCGATGATCGATTCCAGACGCTCGCGTGTGGCGTAGTCGGCCTTCAATGCGTCGTGGATGGACCGTGGGGTGGATTCCGGTATCGTGCCGACGCCATGCGCCAGGTCCAGAGAACGCACCCAGTCCCAGTCGATGGTGGTGCCATCGGCGTCCTTGGGCATGGACGCCGCCCATTGGGGAATGTCTCCCTTGGCGGCGTCGAACCATGCGCGGTCGGTCATAGTGCGAAACCGAGCTCTTCAGCGGCCTCGGTGGGCACCGGGTCGTCGCACCAATAATCCTCGAGGTTTTCGGTGGTGGTCAGCGAACGGATTTCGGCGCGATCGATATACAGTTCGCCGCTCAAATGATCGGTTTCGTGCTGGAAGATGCGTGCGGGCCAGCCGTGCAACGGCTCGCTGTGGTGCTTGCCGTCTTCATCATCCCATTCGGCGGTGATGTCGAGCCAACGCTTGCGCACGGCTTGGTATCCGTCGAAGCTCAGGCAGCCTTCGTAGAACGAGGCGGTTTTGTCGCTGGTGGGTTTGTAGCTCGGATTGATGATCACGTGGAAGGGGAATTCCGCGATTTCGCGCGGATCATCCTCGTCGTCGCGCACGTGGTCTTCGACCACGGCGAGCGCGAGCCCCAAGCCGATCTGGGTGGCGGCGAGCCCCACGCCGGGTGCCTCCAGCATGGTGGTGTGCATCGTATCGATGAGTTTGGCGAGCGTACGCTTGGAAAGCTGGCCATTGTAGGCCACTGTCCGTTGGCGCAACACCGGTTCGCCGGCCTGCACGATGGGCAGAATCTTCTCCTTGCCGCCGGTTTTGATGAGTTGTTCGACGTCACGGTTGAGTTCGAGGTCGACTTTGGCGTTCTTTCCAAACATTGTTTTTCCTTAGGGAAGGGCGCTACAGCGCGAGTTCTTCGGCGACGATCTTGGCGAGGCGGGTGCAGACTTCGTCGGCGTAGGCCTGGGTGGCGGCCTCGGCCATCACGCGCACGAGCGGTTCGGTGCCGGAGGGGCGCAGCAGCACACGGCCGGTGTCTCCCAGCAGTTCCTCCTCGCGGGCCACGGCATCCTGGATGCGCTTGTTGGTGGCCGCGGCTTTCTTGTCCACGTTCGGCACGTTGATGAGGGTCTGCGGCAGCTGTGGGAAGTCGGCGGCGAGCTCCTTCAGGCTCTTGCCGGACTTGACGACCTCGTTGCACAGGGTCAGTGCGGTCAGGGTGCCGTCGCCGGTGGTGGCGAATTCGCGGTTGATCACGTGGCCGGACTGCTCGCCGCCGAGCGAGTAACCGCCCTTGAGCATCTCCTCAAGCACGTAACGATCGCCCACGGCGGTTTCCACGGTCTTGATGCCCATGTCCTTCAGGGCGAGCTTCAGACCGAGGTTGCTCATCACGGTGACCACGAGGGTGTCGTGGTTGAGCTTGCCTTCGCGCTGCTTGGCGCGGGCCAGAATGCCCATGATCTGGTCGCCGTTGATCATGTTGCCGTCTTCGTCCACGGCGAGGCAACGGTCGGCGTCACCGTCGAAGGCCACGCCCATCACGGCGTCGGTGGCCTTGACCATGGCCTGCAGCTGCTCGGGGTGGGTGGAACCGGCGTTCTTGTTGATGTTGTAGCCGTCCGGCGAGGCGTTGATCACGATTACATCCGCACCGGCACGGCGCAGGGCTTCGGGAGCCACCACGGAAGTGGCGCCGTTGGCGCAGTCGGCCACGATCTTCAGACCCTTGAGTGGCTTGGGCTGGGTTTTGTCATCGTTCAGCGGAGCGATGGTGGCCACCAGATGATCGATGTACAGGTTGGTGGCGGTGGTCTGGTCGTGGCTCACGCGGCCCACGCCGGCACCGGTCGGGCGGTCCCAGTCCTGGCCGAGCACGGCCTCGATGTCGTCTTCCTTCTGGTCGGGCAGCTTGAACCCGCCGCGTGCGAAGAACTTGATGCCGTTGTCGGGCATCGGGTTGTGGGAGGCGGAGATCACGGCACCCATCTCGACGTTGAGCACGGAGGTCAGGTAGGCCACGCCCGGAGTGGGGATGATGCCGGCGTCGATCACGTCGAAGCCGCCGGCGGACATGCCCGCGGACAGGGCGGAAGCCAGAAAATCACCGGACACTCGGGTGTCGCGCCCCACGAGCGCGCGGCGGCGCCCCTCAGGCTGATCGTCTTGGGTGCCGGCGTCTCCGAGCACGCGCACGGCGGCATCGCCCAGATCCAACGCCAGACGTGCGGTCAGATCCCTATTGGCCAGTCCTCGAACACCATCGGTTCCAAACATCTTCGGCATATGAAGTTCCACTCCTTGTATCGCGTTACCCGCACCATCGTAGTCGTTGTACCGCGGCGCGGGGCGCGACTCGGCGAAAAACCGCCACGGAATCCACTCCGGGGCCGCGCGGGGACGATACGGGAACGCCCCGGTCGAGGGCGCCGTCATGCGGCGTCCCGCGACACGGGGCGAGTGTCCCATGGCCGATGAAGTCGGCGCTCACCGGTCAGAGGGCGTCGTTGTATTCACGAACCTTGAGGGTGCGGTGGGAGGAGGCCACGTTCTCGATGATCAGACGCCTCAGGGCGTTGTCCGCGTCGCCATGCTCGTCCAGCCATGCGTCACCGAGCCGGACCAGCGTGGCGGGGTCGGCGTGGTCCGGGTACAGGCCGTTGAGCAGGGCCTCGGCCATATGGTAGGTCTTGTTCGCCCAGATCCAGTCGACGGCCTCGAAATACCGGGCGGCGAACGGCTCGGCCAGATCGTGGCGCGGGGTGGCGGAGAAGCCTCCGGCCACGGCCTCAAGCTGGGAGTTGGTCAGGGCATCGTTGTGGAGCGCCTGATCCCACGCCCATTCCTTGGCCTCAGCGGTGGCCATGGAGGCGCGGGCGCCGTAGGCGAACTCGCGGTTTTCCGTGGTCTCCTTCTTGGCGAGCTGCGCGTCCACGTCGTCGTTGGTCATCTCATTGACGGAGGTGAGCGCTTGGACGATGGTCCACGTGAAGTTGTTGTCGATTTCGAGGCCTTCAAGACGCACGGTGCCGTCCAGCAGACCGCGTGCGTTGGCGGCGAATGCGGCATCGCCCTCCTCGCCATAGCCCAGATAGGCGGTGGCGAGCTGGAACTGGGTGTCCGAGCCGGCTTCGGCGGCGTTGGCCAGGGTCCACAGTTCGGCGGCCACGTGGCGCAGCACATCGTCGCGGCGGGCGGGCGCCACGTAGTGGTGGGCGGTGGTGCTCATGCAGGCCAGCGCGTAGCGGAAGGTGGTGGACTCGGTTTCGGTGGACAGCAGGCGCAGGGTCATGTCCACGAAACGCTCGGCCGGGAACTCGCCGTCCCGGGTCATGTCCCAGAAGGCGAGCCAGGTCACGGCGCGGGCCAGGGCATCGTCGAAACGATGCAGGTTGGCTTCGGCGAATGCCTGGGATTCGGCGTCGAAACGGATCTTGGTGTAGGTCAGGTCATCGTCGTTGACCAGCACGAATGCCGGGCGCGGCTTGCCTGCCGCGGCCTCGACGATGGTGGTTTCGCCATCCACGTCGAGTTCGAACTGCTCGGTGCGCACGATCTTGCCGGTTGCGGCGTCTTCATTGTAGAAGCCGACGGCCAGGCGATGCGGGCGCAGCACCGGGTGTTCGGCTGGCGCGCTCTGGGTGAGCTTCAGTTCGGCGATGGTGCCGTCCGCGTTTACGGTCAGGTCGGTGGCGATCGTGTTGATGCCGGATTCCTCCAGCCACTTGGCGCTCCAGGCCTTGAGATCGCGGCCGGAGGTCTTCTCCAGTTCGCTCAGCAGGTCGGCCAGGGTGGCGTTGGAGTAGGCGTGGCGGTTCAGGTAATTGTGGATACCTTCGAAGAACTGCGTGCGGCCCACATAGAATGCCAGCTGCTTCAGCACGGAGGCGCCCTTGGCGTAGGTGATGCCGTCGAAGTTGACATAGGTGTCGTTGAGGTCGTTGATCGGGGCGACGATCGGGTGCGTGGTGGGCAGCTGATCCTGGCGCAACGCCCAGCTCTTCTCGCCGGAGCAGAAGGTGGCCCAGGCGTCGTGCCATTCGGTGGCCTCGGCGGTGGCGAGCGTGGAGGTGAATTCGGCGAAGGACTCGTTGAGCCACAGGTCGTTCCACCACTTCATGGTCACGTAGTCGCCGAACCACATGTGCGCGAGCTCGTGCAGCACGGTCACCACGCGGCGCTCGGCCAGCGCGTCGGTCACCTTGGATTCGAACACGTAGGAGTCGCGGATGGTGACCATGCCGATGTTCTCCATGGCGCCCGCGTTGTATTCGGGAACGTAGATCTGGTCGAACTTGGCGTACGGGTAGGGCACGCCCCAGGTCTTGGCGTAGAACGCGAAGCCCTTCTTGGTGATGTCGAACAGGTAGTCGACGTCCTTCGCGAAGGCCTTGGCCAACGACTGGCGGCAGTACTGGGCCATCGGCACGACGCGGCCGTCCTCGTTCAGGTATTCGGTGTGCCATTCGGCGTACGGGCCGGCGCAGATGGCGGTCAGGTAGGAGCTCATCACCGGGGTCGGCTCGAAGTTCCACAGGCGGGTGCTTTCGTTGGGCTTGTCGCCGAGGGTGCCGTCAAGGGTCGTGCGCGAATCGTCCTCGATGGAGGCGACCGGCATGTTGGAGGTGACGATCCAGCTGGCGGGAGCGAGCACCTTGAAGTCGAACGTGGCCTTCAGGTCAGGCTGGTCGAACACGGCGTAGACGCGGCGAGCGTCCGGCACCTCGAACTGGGAGTACAGGTAGATGTTGCCGTCGGACGGGTCGACCGAGCGGTGCAGGCCCTCGCCAGTGTTGGAGTAACGGCACTTGGCTTCGACGGTGACCTCGTTCTTCTCCTTGAGGTCGGTCAGTTCGATGCGGTTGTCTTGGAAGGCCACGGCCGGGTCCAGGGGCGTGCCGTTGAGGTCGATGGAGGTCACTTCGTCGGCGATCAGGTCGAGGAAGGTCGACGAACCAGGCTTCGCGTTGAAGCAGATGAGCGACTTGGAACCGAAGTTCTTCGCGCCGACCGTCAGGTCAAGGTCGACGTGATAGTGAATCGGCGCTTCGATAACGGCCTTACGTTCTTCGGCTTCAATACGAGTGAGATTCGAACCGGGCATGACTTCAATTACTCCTTACGGTCGTCCCTGGATAATCCGGACTACTTGGTTTCTACGGTTTCGACGTCCTGGGCGATGTCGGCCACGACGGGCACGATCATCGGCTTGCGGTGCAGCTGGCGTGCAACCCAGCTGCCGAGCGTGCGGCGCATGGTCTGCTGCAGCTTGTAGGTGTCGCGCGTGCCCTGCATCATCTGGTCGTTGAGCTGTTCGACGATCTGGTGACGGACCTTGTCGAACTCGCTTTCGTCCTCGGCCACGGCGTTCAGGTAGATCTTCGGGCCGGTGACGACCTCCTGGTTGTCGGTGTCGACCACCACGAACGCGGAGACGAAGCCCTCAGTGCCGAGAATGCGGCGCTTCTCCAGCTCGTCATCGGTCAGCTCGCCGACGGAATCGCCATCGACGTACACGTAACCGCACGGCACGGAGCCGACGACCGCGGCCTTGCCGTGGTACAGGTCGACCACATCGCCGTCTTCGGCCAAGACCACGTTCTGCGGGTCCACGCCGGTCTTGACGGCGATCAGGCCGTTGGCCACCAGGTGGCGGTTTTCGCCGTGAATCGGCATGGCACACTTGGGCTTGACGATGTTGTACATGTACAGCAGCTCGCCCTCGTTGCAGTGGCCGGACACGTGCACGGCGGCGTTGTCGCGGTTGACGACCTTGGCGCCGAGCTGCACGAGCTTGTTGATCACCTTGTAGACGCCGTGCTCGTTGCCCGGGATCAGGGAGCTGGCGAGGATCACGGTGTCGAACTCGTTGATGTGGATGTCGCGGTGGTTGCCGTCGGCGATGCGGCCGAGCGCGGCCATCGGTTCGCCCTGGGAGCCGGTGCACATGAAGACGAGCTTGTCGTCCTGAATGTCGTTGGCCTGCCTCAGGTCCACGACGGTGCCTTCGGGGATATGCAGGTAGCCGAGATCGGCGGCGATGGACATGTTGCGTACCATCGAACGGCCGACGAACACGACCTTGCGGCCGTACTTGTGGGCGGCGTCCACCACCTGCTGCACACGGTGCACGTGGGAGGAGAAGCTGGCGACGATGATCTTGCGGGTGGCCTGGGCGAACGCTTGGTCAAGGGCCGGGCCGATGGAGGTCTCGGGCTTGACGAAGCCGGGCACCTCGGCGTTGGTGGAGTCCATCATCAGCAGGTCCACGCCCTTTTCGCCGATCTTGCCGAATTCGACGAGGTCGGTGATGCGGTGGTCGAGCGGCAGCTGGTCGAGCTTGATGTCGCCCGTGTCGATCAGGGAGCCGGCCGGGGTCTTGACATAGACGGCCAGGGCGTCCGGGATGGAGTGGGTGACGTTGACGAATTCAAGGTCGAAGGGGCCCACCTTGAGCTTCTCACGGCCGGCAACCTCAACCTTGGTGGGGTTCTGGTGGTGTTCCTTGCACTTGGCGTCCACGAAGGCGAGGGTCAGCTTGGAGCCGATCAGCGGGATGTCCGGGCGCAGCTTGAGCAGGTAGGGCACGCCGCCGATGTGGTCCTCGTGGCCGTGGGTGAGCACCAGGGCGTCGACCTTGTCGAGACGGTTCTTGATGTAGCTGAAATCGGGCAGGATGAGATCCACGCCCGGCTGCTCCTCCTCGGGGAAGAGCACGCCGCAGTCGATGAGCAGCAGGTGACCGTTGTATTCGATCACGTTCATGTTGCGGCCGATTTCGCCCAAGCCGCCGAGCGGCGTGATGCGCATGGAGCCCTTGCGGTACTTCGGCGGGGCGATCAGCACGGCATCCTGCTGAGGTGCGGTGGCCTGCCGGGTGGCGTTGATCTTACGGGACGGCGTACGGCTGTTGGATCCGTTGGCGTTGCGGCCGCGCGCGGAACCGCGACGGCGAGAATTCGTGTTCTTGCTTGTTTTCTTTTGTTCTTGTGCCATAACCTTTTTGGGATTTCTGTTGTGGTGCCTCTGCTCTGTCATGCAGGGGCGGCGGGCTGGCAACCCGTATGCAGCGTTTCGGGCTTACAGCAGTCCGGCAGCGCGCATGCCCTCTTCAGCCTTGTCAAGCTGAGTGGCGTCGGGACCGATGTTCGGCAGACGCATGGTGGTGGAGGGGATAACACCCTTGACCTTGAGCGCAGCCTTGGCCATGACGGCCTGATAACCGTCGCCATTCAACGCGTGGACAAGGGGGGCGAGCTGGTTGGCGAGGCGACGGGCGGTGGTGATATCGCCGCGATCGAATGCCTGGACAAGCTGCTGCATGGGGTTGGAGGCGACGTGGGCAATCACCGAAATGATGCCGACGGCACCGATGGAGAGGAACGGCAGGAACAGGCCGTCATCGCCGGAATACCAGGCGAGGCCGGTGCGCTGCTGCTTCTCCACTGCGGCTGCAAGATCGCCGGTGGCGTCCTTGACAGCCTTGACGTGTTCAAGTCCGGCCAGTCGGTCGTATGTTTCGACCTTGACCTTCAAGCCGGTACGGCCGGGAACATCGTAGACGATGATCGGCTTTTCGGCGGATTCGTCGACGGCCTTGTAGTGGCCGACGATACCGTCCTGCGAGGGGCGGGAATAGTAAGGCATGACGACGAGCACCGCGTCGGCGCCCGCTTCCTGAGTCTGTTCGACCATACGCACGGTGTGTGCGGTGTCGTTGGAGCCGGCGCCGGAAATCACCGGAACGTCGACGACCTCCTTGACGGCCCTGACCAGCTCGACCTTCTCATCCATATGGGTGACGGGCGATTCACCGGTGGTGCCATTGACCACCAGACCATCCGCGCCATCGGCGACGAGGTATTTGGCGAGCTTCTGCGCGGCGGCGAAATCGACGCTGCCGTCGGATTTCATCGGGGTGACCATAGCCGGCAGAATGCGGCCGAAAGGTGCTGGCTCAAGAAGGTGCATGTCATGCTCGCTCATAGTGTTCACCGTACTTCCCATTGTGGACTCTTATATTACGTACCTTGATTGTTGCTGAATGCGTGGCATTATGACCGGAACCGGTGGCAATGCCGTGATGCGCGTCCCGGCGCGCTTCCCTGACCGAATTGCGGGGTAGACTGCTGGTCGACTGCTGGTCGACTGCGGGTCGACTACAGGTCGAGGAAGTGGTCGAGGCCGATGGTCAGGCCGGCCGGAGCGTCGCCGGCGAGCTTGCGCACGGCAAGCAGGACGCCGGGCATGAAGCTGGTGCGGTCGAAGCTGTCGGCCCGAATGGTCAGCTGCTCGCCGGCGTTGCCGAAGAGCACTTCCTCGTGGGCGTTGAGGCCGCGCAGACGCACGGCGTGCACGTGGATGCCGTCGACCACCTGGCCGCGTGAGCCGCCATCGGTCTCGGTGGCGTCCGGCACGGGGGCGAGTCCTGCGGCCTTGCGTGCTTCGGCGATGCCGTGGGCGGTGTGGATGGCGGTGCCGGAGGGGGCGTCCACCTTGGTGGGGTGGTGCAGTTCGATGACTTCGGCGGATTCGAAGTATTTCGCGGCCTTGGTGGCAAAGTAGTCAGCCAGCACGGCGGAGATCGCGAAATTAGGTGCGATGAAGACCTTCTGGGTTTCGGGCTTCGGGCCGTTGGCGATGGCGGATTTGACCTGGGTGAGTTTCTCGTCGGTCCAGCCGGTGGTGCCGACCACCACGTCCACGCCTTGGCCGATCAGGGTCAGCACGTTGTTCAGACTGACGGACGGCACGGTGAATTCGACGACCACATCGGTGTTGTCGGTGGTGACCTGGGTCAGGTCGTCGCCGGCATCCAATGCGAGCGCCAGCTGCGTATCCTCGGCCTTGTTCACCGCTTCGACCACGTGCGAGCCCATGCGGCCCTTTGCTCCGACCACCGAAACCTTGATCATGTCTTCTTCCCTGTCTACCCGTACCTGCCCGGCAATGTACCCGGGACGTTTTCCAATCGGCAATCAGCCTATCACCGCCAAGCCGTCACACCAATATCCCGTCCACAGAATCAAGCTCCCTCTGACGAGCCGAACCGTGAAGTCGAGCTCCCTCTGATGAGCCGAACCGTGAAGAAAACGCCGGAGGCGTTTTTAGGTGAGGGCGAACGACAGTGAGCAATAATTCAGTTGGCTGAAAGCCATCATTTAATTGCGTTCGAGCTGGCCGTGAAGCGGACTGAGGGAGAGACCCCGGCGAAGCCGCCAACCATCCATCGGTCGTAGCCCGATCCCGTTTCACCCACGCCGCTTGGCCAAGGCCCATCCGGCCAATGCCAATGGCACGGACGCCAGCGTGAAGATGAATGGCAGCATCATGCCCACATGAGGGTTGGAGGCGTCAAGCACAATACCGGCCACGGACGAGCCAATCGATGTGCCGACCGTGCCTGCGGTGGTTACCCAGCTCAGTCCTTCGGTCAGGGATTCCGCCGGCACCAGATCCTTGACGATGAGGTTGCCGGTGGCGAACGTCGGCGAGACGGTCAGGCCGGAGAGAATTTCGAAGACGCCCAGCAGGATGAGATTGTCCATTGACAGCCGGAAGAACACGTAGCCGATGGTCAGCAGCGACAGGAACATCACCATATGCGCCCAATGGGAGCCTTTGAGTTGGCGAGAGCCGAACACCAGCGCGCCGATGCACGAGCCGACCGCGAACATCGCCAATTGCAGACCGAGGAAGGGCTCAAGTCCCATGGATTTCATGGTGGCGGTGATGGACACGTCGAAGGACGTGAAGCTCATATTGAACACGATGAACACGGCGAGCAACGGCAGTACGCCGGTATAGAGCAATACGCTTTTGGGCTTGGCACCGCTGCGTTTGAGCTGGCGCAGGGTCAGCTGGTCGGCATCTTCGCTTGCAGCGGGGCTGCCGTCGTCGTGCGCGGCCACGGTGACCTGTTCCACGATGACCGGCGGCTGGGTGGATTTCAGCGAGAAGAATATGGTGCCGCCGATGCCGCATGCCACGGTGGGCACGAACAGTTGGGATACCGGATGCACGGAGGTGGCCAGCCAAGCCGCCAGAATCGGCCCTAGAATAAAGACGATCTCGTCAATGGCGGCTTCCATGGCGTAGGCCGTGTTGAGCAGCTGTTCGCCATCTTCCACACCGCGCAACGCATAGGACCAGCGGGTTCGGACCAATGCACCGAATGAGAACTGCGTCAGACCCATGATGATGGCCAGGGCGAACAGCAGCGGAATCGGCACGCGCACCAACGCCGCGAAGGCGAAGGCGAGCATGGCCACGATCTGCACGGCGAGCGCAAGCCGGCCCACGCGGGCTTGGCCGAAACGGTCGAAGGCGCGGGCGTAGAACGGGGTGACGCAGCTCATGGCCAGCACATAGGAGGCGCTCATGGTGCCGGCGATGGTCCAATTGTCGTAGAGATGGTTGAGCGCCAGAACGATGCCGAGACTCATCATGGAGATCGGCAATCGTGCCACCGCGCCGGACAGGCAGAACGCCTTGGCTCCGGGCAGCATGAACAGGCGCTGGTAGGGTGAGTGGGCAGCGGACGACTTCGAAACCGCGCGAGTCGTGGACACAATGACTCCTTACTGGTGCGTTGTCCGGCACGTGCGCCCGCCCACACGTGCCATCCGAGGGTAGCGGTTCCCGAGCAACGTCACGCGGTGCGTTTCAACCGCGGACCGGTACATGGCCAGTCGTCTTCATCGTCGGAGATGCCTTGCGATGCATAAGGTCTCTCCGCCGGCGAAGGCCGTCCGATGGTGCACAGGTCATGAGCCTTTGGGCTCAGTCGTTGTCAGATTGTTCGGGAATGCCGGAGCTCAACTCGGTAAGGATTTCCTGTTTGGTTTTCGCACGGGCGTGAAGCTCGCGCAAGCCCTCGTCGGGCTCACTGACATAGTAGAGAGTGGCGTCGATACTGTCCAATTCCACACCTTCGACCGCTGCCAGCAGCAGTCGGTACATGTCGAGCTGGGCGAGTTTGCGGGTGATGTCGTCTGGCTTGGTGGGCCGACGACCGGTTTTCCAGTCGACCACGGTAAAGCGTGCGGTGGTGCTGGACGGGTCAAGTCCACCGATGAATACCGCATCGAGTTTGCCATTGACCAGGCCCACGCCCGGCACGTCCACGACGATGGCACGCTCCGTCCACGCCGGGATGCGCTTGGCCCACGATGATTCGGCCAGTCTGCGCTGCCACGCCACCAGCTTGGACTCGGTGGCATTGTCGCTACTTATGGAAGTGGCGGAGGCGGCGGATGCGGATTGTGGAGCCGTGGACTGTGGGACAGCGGGCTGCCGTGTGGATGGCTTGCGACATTGCCGCTCCCGTTCGGCCAAATCGGCCAACATGGCTTCCCGGGAAACGAATCCCGCATCCTGACCTGTATGCGGCATACTTGATTCGGCTTCATATGCCAGTACCGCTTCATCCGGTTTACCGGCATTGATGAATTGCTCGGCCCACGCATGGAACTGCGTGCCGGCTTCGGCCGCCGGAGACGATATTCGTGGAATCGGACGGATAATGCTACGCCAGTAGAGGCGCTCCTCCCGTTCGCTCATGCCACCTACGCGGGCTTGCAGGCTTGTCACGTTCTGGCGTCCGGCGGCCAGAACGCGTTGCGCCTTGGCTTTGACTGCCTCATCAAGCGACTGGCCGCTGGCGGCATCGGCCATCAAATCGGCGTCGTCCACCAGCAATTGCGCCCGTTGCAGCAGTGGGCCGGCGTCTTGGTGCTGCTCAAGTGACGAGGAATCTGCGGCGATGACATCGATGCCACGTGACAACTGTTCATGCACCGCGTCGCTGAGGGTAGCCGGCCACGGCAATTCGGCGGCGGCATCCGTCTGCGTAATCGGCGTTTGCCACGCCTCCCCCACCACGGCGTCACCGTATGCCGCGGCATGCTCTCCGATAAAGAACCCTTCGGGAGGGGCAATCGCTTCGCCTTGCGCCGAGATCAGCATGGGCTTCCCGGCATTGGCGGCTTGCAGCCGTTCCACACAGTCCTGAGCCGATATCGCATGTTCACGGGCTTGGAGCGCGTCATGCACTTCAAGCCAGAAATTGGATGGCTGAGCGGCGCGAGAGCCTTTGGGCACCACTGACGGGTCCCGCCCGGATTCGCCCGTATAGGCGCAATAGGTCATCAGGGCATCTTCTCGCGCACGGGTAAGCGCCACATACATCAATCGACGTTCGTCGGCATGCAGCCGACGCCCATATTCCTCCGCCTGCGTCAAATACCAGCCGGATGCATCCACTTCTTCCACGCCATCGCCGAATTCGCGCATGGAGCCGAACACTTCATCATCGATAAGCTCCACATCATCCAAAGCCGCCAACGATGCGATGGGGTCGGCTTCCACATCGGCATCATGGGGGAATCGCGGCAAAATGCCGGCATCGGCGCGCATAGGCACGGGTACGGCGGTGGGGTTGGTGAGCCAGGAGTCGGCGGTCTCATGATATTCGGGTGCGGTCCAGCGACCTTGCTCGGTGCCTCCCGTATGGTGTTCGTCCAGCACGATCTTGAGATGGTCGCCCTGATTGCTGGGGAATCCGCCGGCGGTAAGCCCCACTACCGCAATGGCATCCCATTCCAACCCTTTGGACTGGTGTACGGTCATCAGTTCCACATCCACCGGAGCGTCGGGGAGACTGGCGGCCTCATCCTCCACCGAAGCCAGATGATCCACCCATGTGATGAACCCATGCAACGAGGGAGTTTGCTCAGCGGCAATCTCTTGCGTGTACGTATCCACCAAATCCACAATCGCATCCATAGGCATATGCGCCAAAGCGGGATTGGCGCGGTGCTGCGGATTATGCAGCACACCGGCCAATACGGTGTCGATGTCAAGATCCAACGCTTCTATGCCGGCGCGAATCACGTCGCCCAGTGGCCGCCCGACGGCATCATGCACCTGACGGAGCATCACCGCGGCCCGGGTTATGGCGTTGCGCCCGTGTGCGCTCAACCGTTCAAGCAGTTTTACCAGGTCGCCGCGTAGCAATACGTCTGGCAGGAATACCGCATTGGCCACCTGATCGCGGTACTCACGCACCACAGCCGCCCATTCATTCGCTGGTGTATCCGGTTGGGCAAGGCCGGCCTGCACCAATGATTGGAAGCGTTGTTCCGTGTTCTGTTCTTCAGCAAAACGGGCCAACATGGTCAAATCCGCTGCGGACATGGTGAATCGTGGCGTGGCCAGCAAACGCATCAGCGATCCCGTATCGGTGTGGTCGGCGGCCACGTGCAGCAACGCCATCAGATCGCGGATTTCCGGACGTTCCAACAGCGCGGAATAGCCGACCACGAATGTGGTCAATCCGGCCTGTTCCAATGCCGCCTGATATTCGGGCATATGTGATTTGGACCGAAACAGCACGGCGACCGGCGCTTTCTGTTCGCCCGGCATCTGTTCCTGTTGTTCGGCTGCGGAACGGTGCCGTGCGATGGCCGTCTTGCAGAAACGCACTACGGCGTCGATCTCCTGCCCGGCCGTGGCGAAGCCCAGTACTCCCAATGTTCCTTCGGGGGCATCAGGCATGGGGTCGAGCGATGAGACATCGACCTCACGCATCAATGAGCTGGAGGGACGCGACGGATTGGAGCGCAACGGCAGCGTGAGATTATTGGCGGCTTCGAGTACTATACGGCTGTTTCGCCTGGTGACGGACAGCGGGAATGGCTTGTATCCGGCAGACAGGTGGAAATCTTGCTGGAACATACGGAATGCACCAGGGCTGGCACCACGCCATGCGTAAATCGACTGGAACGGATCACCCACCGCGTTGACGGCGGACCTCCGTGACGCATCCACATGGAACAGTGCTGCCAGCAGAGCGGCCTGCGTGGTGGAGGTGTCCTGATATTCGTCGAGCAGCACATGGCTGTACCTGCGGCGCGTGCGCTCTCCGATGGAGGGGAAGCGCTCGATAAGCTGATACGCGGCAATGGTGAAGTCGGAGAATTCGGCCATATTGCGTTCCCGCTTGGCTTGGGCATAGGCCTCCACCAGCTGGAGCAGAATATCGCGTTTGCGTGTGGTCTCCAGCAGCGCACCGCAATGATAGGCGCAGCGGGCGTGCAGATGTTCGGCACGGTCATCGAGCTTGGCTTGCCAGCTGGCGTCGGTATCTTTCTTCAGTCGTTTGATCTTGGGGATTTTCGGCTCGTCCTCGGGCATGGGTTCGTCTGCGACGGCTTGCTGCAATCGATTGATGAATGCCGAATCCCATTGCCGTACTCGATTGATCGCATCATCGAAGCTGGTGCAGCCGGCACCGATCATGGCACTGCCAATGGCATCCGACAACGCCAGAACACGGTTCGCCAAACTGGAGAAGGCGCCAAAATCCTCACTGAACGCCAGATCCATGTGACTGTCGATGACTTCGGTGGCCAGTTGAAGCGCTCCGGCTGCGCTCAATGGTTGCGTGTTCTGATCGAATCCGACAAGCAGTCCATATTGGCGCACGATGGTCTGGAAGAAGGCGTCATACGTGAAAATGGCCGGCTTGAGGAATGCCCGATCGGACACCGTGGCGGTCGTAGAGCCCGCCATATCACCGGCCACTGCGGCGGAGACGCGTTCCAGCAGTTCGCCTGCGGCCTTGCGTGTGAAGGTCAGGCCAAGGATGCGTTCAGGTGCCACACCTCGATTGATAAGCGCGATGATGCGTTGGGTCATCGTAAAGGTTTTGCCGGAACCGGCACCGGCAACCACCAGTACGTCAGCATCGACTGGCGCATCGATGATGGCGGCCTGTTCCGCACTGGGAGTGAACGTGCTCATGCTTGCCTCGTTTCGAAAATCGTGTCGATCTGGCCTGCACAGGCAGGGCAGACGTTCTTCATACGGCAGAATCCGATATGGGTGTCTTGCGGATGGGCCTCGATGATGGCTGATCTGCTGGCCGCCGCGGCATAGAATACGCGGGCGATCATGGTCAGCGACCATAACGTCTGCGTACCGGCGAGCGCGGCGAATTGCGCCCACGCTTCGGCACTCACACCTTCGGGAGGAGTAGCCGGATCTATGGCGGGTATGTCGAAGAAACGGTTGGGGTCTTTATACCAGTATCGTGGCGTGAACGGTTCGGCATTCAACGAACCATCAGTGAACAGCGGCGGCTGGAAGGCACCTTCCGGAGCGTAGCTTCTGGCTGGTGCCGTATTCTGCCCGACATGGAACAGCGCGCTTTGGCTGATATGCGGCATTGCGGCAAGTGCCTTGGCACCGCGCGGCCCGTCTTCGGGGAATACGAGGCCAAGCTGATAGCATACGAGCTGCAAATCATTGAAAATCTGTTTGACCGTGGGCGTTCTGCCTGTTTTGTAGTCAATGAGGCGAATGCATTCGCCGCCGTCTGCGAGTACGCGGGTTTCCATACGGTCGATGCGCCCGGACAGTCTCACGGTCAGATGCTCGTCCATGCCTTCCGGCCATCCTCCGACCAGTGCTCCCATCAGACGGACCAGCGTGTTCCGATCAATCGGGTGCATGCCGGGCACGGCATTGTATGCGTCGAGTATGTCACGCACATCGAATCGTGCGGCAAACTCCCGTTCGCATTCGGCACCGGCCAATGCGCCAATGCTGAAGTTGCTGGAGTTCTTGCCAAGATACGTTTCCGGATCGGCGTCGCTGCGCACAAAGTAATCGGCGATGTTGCGCAGGGCATCCGCCGCGGACTCGTCCTTACGGGTGGCCTCATAGCGGTTCCGGGTGTCGGCTATGGCATTCGGATCAGGACGTTTGCTCTGATAGATGGCATTAAGCCGTGCCGTGACAGCCTCGATGCGGCGTTCCGTGCCGGCCGTGGAGTCCAAGCCCAGTGTGGCCAACGCCTGGGCATTGTGGGAAAGATGGTCCAGCCCTTCCTCGCTGCCTTGCTGCGCAACCGCATGGATGAGGGTTCCGAAACTGGTGGCCACGGAGCTGGGGCGAGGACCGGCGAACCGGTTCTCCAGCATCCAGCACACCGGGCACGCCCATAGGCTGTCGACCGCCGATGGAGACAGGGTGACCATGGGTGCGGCCTGCGCATCCGTCTTGCCCTTCCCTGTTTGGATACCGTCAGACTGTACACCGCCAGATGACGCGTTGTCGGATGAGGCACTGTCAGATGAGGCATCGCCAGATGACGCACCACCAGATGATGTGCCATCCGATTGGGCCGGCGATTCCACGAACGCCCAGCTCTGCGGATTTGCGGCGCGCACACCATGCTCTAACAGGAGTGTCAACGCAACCGCGGCGTCCTTTGCGGCAGCCTGCTGCGGTTGAGCAGTGGCCAGAACCGCGCGGGCGGCGCTGACCAACCCACGTGGGTCGGCGTCCAATCCGGCCAGATCATATTCGGCGAATCCCGCATGTGCCCCTACTGTGGTGAAAGGCGCCTGTTGCCGGTTGCGCGGATAGTATTCCGGCAGATACCCGAAGAGAAAGTCCGATGGGCTCATGCTGTCGTTCCATACCGCGCTGATCATGATTCGCCGTGCACGGGTCAGCGCGACCAGGAAGCTCTTCTTCTCGCCCGACAGCACAGCCGCGAACCGCGGATCATGACCGGTTTTGTCGTTTTCTTCAAGCGCTCCCCTCAGCACGAGCTCGGCAAGGTCTTCACCACCGAACATGGTGTTGCGCCCGGCGAGGTTCGGCCACACGTCTTGCTGGACCACCGGTATCCACGCATATTCCCAGTGGCGTCCGGCCGCGCCTGCCGGCGTGGTCAATGTCACCGCGTCTTCCACCGGCCCTATGTGGGCCAAGGAATCGGCCTGCACTTCCATGCCCCGAACCTGTGCCATGAATGACGTGACGTCTCGGCTGGCGGTGGAATCATCGGCGAACTGGAACAGGCGCATTGCCGCGTCCAGCCGGTCATTGGCCGTACGCCCTTCTGCCGTGTTGAATAATGCCGCACGCTGCCAGACCGGTGCCAGACCGGTGGCGTTCCACGCAACAGACAGCGCATAGCGCGGCTGTACGCGCTGGCTTGCCGGCAGCCGCTCCAAGCCGGAAGCAACGCTGCCCACCAGATGCCACAGGTTCGCAAAAGCGCGGGCCTGAGAGTCGTTGCCGAGCACCGCGTGGATGGATGCGAGCGCAGCCTGCGCCGGCGCGGCGGCATCATCAACGGCAAGCATCACGTACAGCGCGTCAACGCCAAAGGCCAAGTCATCGTCGGAGGGTTCACCGAGTATTTCGACAGACACTGGCGACGAAGTCACTGACGACGAAACCGCTGACGAGGATGTGTCACGACCTGTTTCATGCAGTGTTTCACGGTATGTTTCACGCAATGTTTCCCATGCCGTCGTCAGAGAGGTCAGCATGGCATCATCCGTGGCGAGATGCGCCAGCGACTCCAACGACCCCATGGCCGATTCGATCGGCGCAAGCCTTGCGGGACGCCCCTGACCGGGTCTGGCCCCGGCACTCACCAACGGGCCGTCCATCAACATGGCCACTCTAGTCCTTACATATGCCGCGCAGGAAGCCAACGTCATCTGACATTCCGCCATTCCCTCGGCACGCAATCGGGCAAGCTCCACAAGCGCGAACAACCCCTGCACGAAAGTCTCGTCCTTCAAAGGACGGGTAACCGACGAATACCGCACCGGCACACCATCTCGGCGCAGTCGTTCGCCGAACAGCCGCACGGCGGCATTGTCGTGGGCGATGACCGCCATGTCGTTCCACCGAATATGCCGGTCAAGATGCGCCCGCTTGATGCGCCAGACCACATCATCCAGCTCCTCACGTGAGGATCGGTACAGGCCGGCGGTCACTGTGCCGTCCGACTGATAATTCGCTGCATCGACTCCGCCCAGTATGGCGGTCAGCTTGCCGGGACGCTCGGCCGGAGGCAGCGGCTCGTCTTCCGGCGAGGGAATCGACAGCGAAATACGAGACGCGATCACACCAGCCATCGTCATGTGCGACTGATCAGCGCCGGTACTGCCGCCAACCAGCTGTTCTTCCTTGGCTTTCAGCCGCCCTTCCACGGCACGGCGCATCAGATATTCCGGATACGATCCACGGAAGGTCTGCACCGATTCATCCGAGTTGCCGACCAACACCAACTTGACGCCGGCATTCCCCAACTCCTCCAAGAAGCGCATGCCGGCCAGCGTGGTGTCTTGAACATCATCCACAACCAGCAGCCGGGGCAAGCCCAACGCCTCCATACGCATAGGCCGGCCGGAATCATCCGCGTGATCGGCGGCGAATGCCTCATGCATCACACGAGCGCCTGCCACCAGCAAATACGAGGCATCCAAACGGTATTGCCCCGGATATGCCGCGCTTTGGGCTGCAATATATTCACGGCGCAACGCGAAAGCCAAACGCCATTGCACCGACAATCGCGCGTCCTCCGTCACGGCGTCCAAAAGACGTGGCTCTTCGTGAACGCCTACACCGAGCTCATCCAATCGGGCCAGCATATCGCGCAACTGGCTGATAAACGCATCTGAAATACCTCGAGTGAACCTATCCGCGCTGGTCGAGCCGCCTGCCGACGTCGGAGACGGTGAATCCGACCCTTGTTTCAAGAGGCTTGATTGTGCGGAAGCGGCCGAGCCGGGCATCTCGCCGGCACCGGCATCGCGTATGAGTTTCGCCCAGTCATCCTGGGCAAAGTAGATGCGTAGCAGATCACAGGTGCCGCAATCATCTCCCGCTACGGCATGGCGCAGATGCACGGCCATGACTTGACGCAGCAAAGCATCCTGTTCCGCACCGTTCAACAATCGAGGCGACGGCAATCCAGTTCCCTCGCGCGAAGCTGATATGGCCCGGAATGACACGGCACCCAGCGTGGTGACCGGCCTGGCCTGCACGGAAAACCCGAGCTCACGAATCACCCGATTGCCCAATGCGTCGGCGGCCACACGGCCGGATACGGCCATCACCACCTGCGCGCCACCGTAGCGGCGCAGCCCCGCCATCAACACCGATAAGGCGAATTCAGTTTTGCCGCTTCCAGGCGTGCCGACAATCAGCCTCGCCGCTCCATCACGGTCGATGCCGTCCAGCACTGTTCCAGGTTCAAGTCTCGTCATCATGGCTCCAGCCTAAACCCGACCGTCACAGAGGGAAAAATTTTACCGAACCCAACGAAGAATCGTACCCTTGACGGTATCCTGTAGAACGAATACAGGGAGAGTGCATTTTCCAAGGAGGGAGGGAACAGATGGCCAATATTCCGATGAGGCCGCCGAAACTGCCCGGATATGATTTCGTCCAGATGTTGGGAAGCGGTGCCACCGCCACGGTGTACCTATATAACCAGCGTATGCCCGCACGCCCGGTGGCGGTAAAGGTCAGCGCCAAAACCCTTGACCCACGGGCCGCTGCCCTGTTCAACCGCGAGGCCAACTTCATGGCCAAGCTGTCATCCCACCCGTACATTCTGCCGGTATATGGTGCCGGCGTCACCTCCGATGGCCATGGCTACATCGTCATCGAATATGCGCCGGGCGGCACCTACAACAGCATCATGAAGGCCCGGTCCATGACCTGCGAGCAGGTACTCGACCTCGGCATCAAGCTGTCAAGCGCGCTGTTCACCGCGCATCGCAGCAATATCATCCATCACGACATCAAGCCCAGCAACATTCTCATCACCTCGAAGGGCTTGCCTGTTCTGGGTGATTTCGGTATCTCCACCGATGTGTATGACCGTACCGAAACCGGATTCTCGCCGCCGTGGGCACCGCCTGAAGTGCTTCAGCATCTGACCAATGGTTCGGAAGCCGCAGACATCTATTCACTGGCGGCCACCCTGTACGCCATGTTCGTCGGCTGCTCGCCATTCCAGCACGAATATCATCCGCGTTCGCAATCGGAACTGATTTCGCTGATCGTCAACCAGCCATTGCCTCGCCTCAACCGCCCCGATGTGCCGGCCGATGTGGAAGCGGTGCTGCGCCGGGCCCTGAACAAGGACCCCGACCAGCGGTACTACTCCGCGTTGGAGTTCGCACGTGCCATGCAGCGTGTGCAATTCGCATTTTTCGGGCATGCCACTCCCGTTACCGTGGAAGGGATGCCGGCCTATCCCAAAGACATCGAGCGTCGGCGCCGGGCCACGGACCAGCGAGATCAGATCCCCCATTCGTCACGGCGATGGGTCAAACCGGTGGGCATTACCGTCGGTATACTTGCGGCGATCACCGCGGCGGCACTGATATTCGCCTTCGTGGTCGTTCCCCGCATGGACAGCGCCACCGGATCAGATACCAAACAGGTGGCGACGCCCGGCACCAAGGACGATGACAACAACCGCAATAATCAGGATGACGTGATCACCGATACCGCGAACGCCCAGATTCCTTCCCCGGAGAATCTGAACGGCACCTATGCGGCGGATGGGTCATCCGTGACGTTCACCTGGACGGATCCAGACCCGCAAAGCGGTGATACCTATGCGTGGGCCATAGTGCAGGGCAGCAATACCGACCAGAGCGCGCAAACCGTCACAACGTCAGATTCCACGGTGACCGTCAACGCGCAGGAAGGCTCGCAGACCTGCATTCAGGTGTCCATTGTGCGCAAGAACCACCAGATGTCCGTCAGTCCCGCCATCGCCTGTGCGGCCAAGCCGCAAGAGTGATCCGCTCGCCACTGCCGGGCATGCCACCTTGGCATTGCGTATCGCATCAGGCAGCGCCCGGCAGTGGCGAATTCACCAAATGGGCAACAGGAACGGCAGGTATTGGAACCGTAAAGCGTTGTCATTACACCAGCAACCAGAGAAACCAGGGTTCAGGGAGTTCAGATGGCCACATCATCCCAGTCATACGGTCGTCGCCGACGCATCAGCGCGGCTTTGCGCCGCCTTATGCCCTCCGGAGGGCATACGTGGACGGTTCCCGCAATCACGCTCCTGCTGCTTCTGGGACTTGTTGCCGGCGCGGTGATCATGAGCACCGTCACACGCCGCCATGTGCAACTGGACGATGGCACCGTATGGGTCACTTCGCTGAAGAACCAGAAGGCCGCACGATTCAACGTAAAGAACAAGGAGGCCGACGCCGGCGTCTCCTCCTCCGCCCCACGATTCGACATCGCACAGCATAATGGCGACACCATCCTGACCGAAACGACCAAAGCCTCCACCATCAAGGCATCCACGGTCAGCACCGGTGTCAAGACCGACATCAAAGCCAACACCACCACTGTGGTCGGCGGGGATACCGTAGCCCTGATCAACGAGAAGACCGGCAATGTGTGGACCGGCTTGTCGGAAAACCTTGATTCCGTGACTCCCACCACTTCCGATCCGAAAATGAAGCTGGGCGAGGGCGGGCGCATCGTAGTAACCCACGATGGCAAGATCTACGGATACCGTCCATCCGACGGTATGGTGCTGCGTCTTGACAATCCCAGCAGCGCCAAGGCCAGAACCCTCGAATCGCTGACCGACGGCAAGCAGAAGACCGTTGAAAGCTTTACCGTCATCGGGAGCACGCCGGTAATCGCAACCGGCAAAACCGTCATATTCAAGGGCGGCCGCGTCGATGTCGACACGACCGGCACCCTCACCCTTCAGGAGCCTCCCACCGATGACGTACAGTCCGATTGGGTGGCCGCGGCATCACCGAGAGGCCTTGCGCTTATCCCGTTGAAATCCAATGCCAAGGCGAATTTCATAGCCAACGGGGGCAAGGCGAATCCGGCACGACCGGTATCGTCCAAGGGCTGCGTGTACTCGGCTTGGAGCCAGAAGGCCAGCAACTACATTCGCGCCTGCTCCCCCACGGATACCAGCGTCAAGCCGCAAACCCTCGAATCCGTCAATGCCACTTCCGAATTGGTGTTCCGCACCAACCATCGCCTTGTGGTGCTCAACGACACGGTTAACGGCAATGTGTGGAACCCTGAGGATTCCACCACAGTCATCAAAATACAGTGGAACAAAATACAGACCGAGCAGACCGGGAAAGAACAGCAGAACAACGACTCAGCCAACAACCACCACGACTTCTCCAAGACCTGTTCCGCGCAATCCGGCCAAATCAAAGCCGAGGATGATGAAATCGGCGCGCGAGCCGGTTCGGAACAGATTCTCGACGTGCTGCGCAATGACGAGCAGACCGATTGTTCCGTACTGAAAATCACCAAGGTTGGCGCACCAAACGACAAAGACGTCACCATTTCGCCGATTTACGATGGCCGGTATCTGCAACTCGATGCCTCCGCCGCATCCGCAGGCACCGTTACCTTTACTTACGATATTTCCGATGGCCGCGGCCAGACCTCTTCCGCCACGGTGACCGTAACCCTGAATGATGGCGGCAACCACGCTCCCGTACAGTTCGACACTCCTCCCGAGATCGATGTGGAGCAGGGAGCCAGTTATACCGCCAATGCGCTGAGCAGCTTCAACGATCCGGATGGAGACCCGCTCACTCTGGTCTCCGCTGTGGCCCAGAACACCGACCAGGTGCAGGTGTCCACCCGAGCCGACGGCCAGCTTACGTTCAACACAGGTGCGCTGGCGTCGGGACGTGTGGGCGTCGAGGTCACCGTCTCCGACGGCACGGCGACCGGCACCGGCATGGTGTATTTCTCGGTCAAGCCCGCGAACACCTTGGCCGCGGTCATCGACCCGGTAGCGAAAACCACCGTTCCCAACACGGATACCGTCGTCAAGCTGTCCTCTTACGTGCATGGCACTTCCTTGCAGCCGGCACAACTGACTCAGGTGGATACGCCCAACGGCGCTTCGACGACCACCAATGCGGCGGATATGTCGTTGACGTTCAAGGCCACCAATCCCGGCACCTATTATGTGCCCTACACCATTGCTCAAGGCTCGATTCCGGCCACCGGATTGGCTCGCGTCGAGGTGCAGCCCGCCACCGGCGAAGCCGCCAAACCGGTTGCCGCCAACGATGTCGCCCTGCTTGGCGCGGATAATACCGCCATTGTGGAGCCGCTCACCAATGACGTCGATCCGATGGGCGGCGTGCTATCCGTCACCACGGTGAGCGCACCGGCCGACTCCGGCATCAAGGTTGGTCTCGTCAGCCATAAGCGCGTGTATATCACTGCGCGTCAGGTGCCCACGAAACCCGTCGCCCTTACCTACACCGTGGCCAACGCCTCCGGAACCGCCAAGGGCACCATCGTGTTGCAGCCACCGGCTCTGACCACCTCGAATTCAGTGCCCAAGGCCAGCAATATCAATGCCCAGGTGCGTACCGGCGGCATCGTGTCCGTGAATGTGCTTGACCATGTGTCCTACTCGGATGGCACCACGGTCAAACTCAAGAACAACCTGCAATACGACAAGGAGACGTTCAAGGGCCTGGCTTTCGTCTCTGGAGACACGGTCCGCTACCAAGCATCCAGCGAGACCGGCAACTTCCCCATCACCTATACGGTTGAAGACAATCTGGGCAATGTGGCTTCCGCCAATATCACCATTACCGTACATAAGAGCGACGCAGCGAGCAAGGCCGTGCCAACCCCGCATGACGCCGAAGCGCAGGTTGCCGCCGGGCAGAAGGTCCGCATCCCCATCATGCTGACCGGCATAGACACGGATGGCGACGACGATCAGCTGTTGGGTCTGGGCAACAAGGCACCCACGCTGGGCCGCATATCCGAAGTCGGTTCCGACTACTTGGTCTATGAAGCGTATCCGGATTCGTCCGGCACCGACACCTTTTCCTATGCCGTGGAGGATTGGACCGGTCAGCGCGCACAGGCGCAGATCCGCGTGGGCGTATTCCAAGGATCGTCCGACTCCGGCGTATACGCCAGGGATGACGAAATCACGTTGAGGCCCAATACGGCCGCAACCGTGCCGGTCGCGCAGAACGACATCTCCGGCGACAACACCAATCTGACCGTCGACAAGCATGTCGAGGCCCAAGGTCTCGACGGGGTGAGCGTGAAAGACAATATGATCTCCTTCACCACGCCCGGCAGCGCCACCACCGCCTATATCGCCTACACGGTCAAAGACAAGGCCGGCTTGTCCGATACGGCCACCCTCACGGTAAACGTGGATCCGAATGCCGCCATCGAGCCGCCTACCGCCTACGACTATCGTGTGCCGTCCGCCGCCACCATCGATAAGAAGTCCGTGGATGTGGATGTTTCCCAGTGGATCGCCAATCCTTCCGGCACAGCCAATGAGCTCAAGGTCGGCGTGCATCCCTCCGCCAGCGCTCACGCTCACGTCAAGGGCGGCGAGCATTCGACCACCATCACCGTCGACCTGACGTCACAGGCGCGAGCCGTGCCTTACACGGTGACCAATACGAAATACAACATCACCTCCACCGCGTTCATCCAGGTACCGGCCTATGGTGTCTTTCCGCCCACGTTGCGCCCCAAGGCACCGGAATTGAAGGTCAATTCGCGCGAAACCATTGAAATCAACATCAATGACTATGTTCGCGTCGGCGCCGGCAAGGAACCGTATATCGAAAGCGCTGATTCCATCAGCGCCACCAAGGCTTCCAACTCCGATTTCTACGTGAACGACAAGACCCTGAAGTTCACTGCTGCAAAAGACTACGCAGGCCCCGCCTCCATTACCTTTACCGCTGTGGATGGCAAGCAGGGATCGGATAAGACCAAGATCATCAATTCCGCAGTGATCACTCTCCAGATCACGGTGATAGGCCGTGATGTGCCGCCGCCCACGTTCTCGTCCTCCACTATTGATGTCGAGGCGGGCGCGGACCCCAAGACCGTTGATCTGGCGGCGCTCACCCATGCACCGTCCGGCGTGTATGACGACGAAAAGCAATACACGTATTCCGGCGGAAGCTCATCGTCCAGGCAAATCACCGCAAACCTGTCCCGTTCCGGTAGCTTGCAGGTTTCCGCCACCAAGGATGCCGCTCCTGGCACCACCGCGTCCATTCCCGTGCAAATCGCATACGGCGCGGGCACCGTGAATGCCGGTGTGACCGTGCGCGTAGTGTCTTCGACCCGTCCGCTGGCACACGTCGGCGACAAGACGTTGAAGATCATGGCCGGTGCCAGCGATGTCGTGAACGCGCTTACCGGCGCGTACAATCCGTTCCCCGATTCCTCGCTGACCGTCATCAGCTGCAAGGCGGATGACGCCGCCAAACTCACCATCGCCGGATGCGATGCCTCCGGAAACGTCACCATCGCCGTCGCATCCGATGTGGGTGCTTCCACGAATACCGTGCTCGTCACCGTGCAAGACGGCACCAAGTCCAAGGATCGTGAAGTCACCGCATCGATTACCGTGTCCGTGATCGACAAGCCCGAGCCGCCACTGCTCTCCCCCGTAGCCGGGGAACCGCAGGACAGCGCGGTCAGCCTCACATGGACGCCCGGTGCCGCCAATGGCAGCCCGATCACCAACTACAAGGTCAGTTGGACCGGTGCCGCCACCGGAGAGAAGGATTGCGGTGCCGTCACCTCATGCCAGGTCACTGGTCTGAAGAACGGCAAAACCTATTCCTTCACCGTCGCCGCGCGAAATGACGTCGGCTGGTCCAAGCCGTCCACCGCCGTCGAAGCCACACCGGACAAGGTGCCGTCCGCTCCCACCGATGTTACGGTCACGGGTGGCAATAAAACCGCCAAGGTGACATGGAAGGCACCGAGCGGTGATTTCAGCGCCGTCGACAACTATTCGGTGACCGTCACCGGTGCAGGCGCTCCGCAGACCAAAGAAACCGGCAATACGGCCACCGAGCTGTCGTTTACGTTCAACAACAACGACATTTCCGATGGCACCGCCATCACGGCGACCGTCAAAGCCCATAACAAAATCAATTGGAGTGCCGAGTCCGCCGCATCGCCGTCAGAGAAGATCTGGGGAGACCCGGATGCGCCGAACATTGCGTTGTCGAACAACGACACCACAGTAACGGCGAAAGTCACTCTCGGCAACAACCGCAATGCCGGCTGCCGGAAGATATCCTTTGGTGGCGACGCTGGCGGCGAAGCCTCTTGCGAGTCACCGAGCTCCCAGTCGTTCTCCATCGATGAGTCGTTGCTCAACACCACAACAATCACCGTAACGGCCACCGTGGTGCCGCAGCGCGATGCTTCCGCCGGCACGGGCGAGAGCAGCTTTGTCCCGCAGTACAAGGTCCAGCCGCCCACTGACGTCTACACCACCGGATCCGGCAGTACATGCACCGTGCATTGGACCAAGCATGGGCATGCGCAGTCCTACAGCGTGACTGCCGATGGCATCGATTCCGGTACAGCTACTAACCGGAACTCACTCGACTTCCGAATGAGTCCTTGGGCCAGATGCAACACCGCATCGGTGCAACAGGTGTTCAACGGCGCTACCAGCGATGCCGCCACCGGAGGCCCGCGCAATGGCGCTCCCTACACCTATGAGAAGAAGGCTGTAATCAACAAACCGCAGGGGCTGCGCTGGTCAGACAACGCTCACGTCATTAACGTCACCGGCGGTTCGGTTGATGTCTATGGCAAGCCGGCCACTGTACAAATCATCATCAATGGTCAACCGTTCACGTGGAACTCCGGCCAGCCATTGGACGTCACCGACTTGGCCGTGGCCGCCGATGGCAACTACGCGTGGAGCGTCAAAGTCACCGGCGGGCCGGGATACTCCGGTCTCGACAACACTGCGGACGGAGACAGCGTCGCGGGCACACGCCCCTCTGGCTCCTCGGAGGGGACCGAATCGCTCAAATCCGGTACCGATGTCATCACTTTGGCCAAGAACCCCTGGATTCTTGGTTTCGGCAATACCCCAATATCGTCAACCACCATTCACAAGCAGTAGGAGAACATCCATGAGCGAGAACATCGACGACGCGACGCAGTTGTCTGACACGACCCGTCTGTCCGACAGCACGCAGCTATCCGACGCCACGCACTTGTCCGACGCCACGCACCTGGCATCCGCACCACACACCGGCACGACCCCAAGCACCGCGTCGGTGCCGCAGCCCGTTGCGCTGCCTAACCTGCCGCAGTGGCCGTCACAAGCGTCGTCAGAAAAGCCGTCTCCTACTACTGGTGCCGCCTCCATCCCTGCGGGCGATGACAGCACACCTCAATCCCAACCGCAGCGTCAGTCGAGCAAAGCCGCGCAAGCAGCCGCATCGGCACTGCCCGCCAGCATCAATTCCGGACTACTGTCCCAGCCCACGGCTCAGGTCCGGGATTTCCAGCAGTCCTTCAATGCGCTGATCGAGAATGTCTCCAAGGTGGTTATCGGCAAGACCATCCCCATCAAGCAATGCGTCACCGCACTGATGGTCGGTGGCCATATTCTGCTTGAAGACAACCCCGGCACCGGTAAGACCCAGTTGGCCCGAGGCTTGGCCAACTCCATTTCCACCGGTTTCAAGCGTATTCAGTTCACGCCCGATCTGCTGCCTTCGGATGTGGTGGGTGTGACTTTCTACGATCAGAAGCGCGGAGAATTCGAGTTCCGCGAGGGCCCGATTTTCGCCTCCATCGTGCTGGCCGATGAGATCAACCGTGCATCGCCGAAGACGCAGTCCGCACTTCTGGAGGTTATGGAAGAGCAGAAAGTCACCGTTGACGGCGTCACCCATGATGTGCCGCAGCCGTTCATCGTGATCGCAACCCAGAACCCCATCGAGCAGCTCGGTACCTATAAGCTGCCTGAGGCGCAGATGGACCGATTCCTTATCAAGACGTCGATTGGCTACCCGGGCCATGATGTGTCCGTCGATATTCTCAAGCAGGTCGATATCACCGACCGTGCGCAGACCATTTCCCCGGTGCTGAGCGGTGACGATGTCATGCGGCTGCGTCAGGTGGCCACCGAAATCTATGTGGATGATGCGATTCGTGAATACATCGTCAGGCTCGTCGAGGCGACCCGCCACAACGAGAAGATCACGGTCGGCTCCTCCATGCGTGGCGCTTTGGCACTGACCCGATGCGCCCGTATCTGGGCCGCGGCCGATGGCCGTGCCTACGTGGTGCCGGATGACGTCAAGGACCTTGCAGTGGCCGTGCTCGCACACCGTATCACGCTGACTCCGGAAGCCACCTTCGATGGCGCGACTCCGGAAAGCCTGATCGCACAGGTGCTCGAAGACGTTCCCTCCCCCACCATCGGTTCCTGATAGGGCCTGGAAAGGTATCCGACCATGGCATCTGCATCCGCCTCATTACGCCGTCGCCGGCGCGCTGAACGCATGTTCAAGCGCGCGGTAAGACGCATCAGACGGTTCTTCGCATCCTACGTCTCGCCCTTGGGCTGGGCGGTAACGGGCACAGGCATCGCATGTCTTATTGCGTTCCTGCCTCTGGGCTGGCATGAGCTGCTCGTATTCGGCATCGTGGCGATGGTGATGATGCTCGCGGCAATCGCGCTTTCCCTCGGCAACACACGCTTCCACGCGTCCATCGCCGTATCCAATCATCGCGTGACCGTGGGAGACACCGTATCCGTTATCGTCGGCATCGACAACACCGGCAGAACGCCGACGACCACGGCACGCGGATATCTGCCAATCGGCGATGCGCGTGAACGATTCAACATCCCCATGCTGGCTCCCGGGCAATCCAAGCAAACCGATGTGGAGTTCCGTACCGTATCGCGCGCAATACTGCCCATCGGCCCGTTGCGCATCCGCAAGGGAGACCCGTTCGGCCTGGTGCGTCACGAAAAGGAGTTGGCCGACCGCATCACCGTATTCATCCATCCTCGTACCGTGCGTCTCGATACCCTGAATGCCGGCGTGCCCCGCGATCTGGAAGGCCAACCATCCGGCCAGATCGTGGATGATGATCTCGACTTCTACGGATTGCGCGAATACGAGCCGGGCGACGACGTGCGTAACGTCCACTGGCTGAGCTCCGCGAAAACCGGCACGTTGATGATTCGCCAATATGAGGCCACGCGCCGCACCGACACCTCGGTGACCATCAGCGTGAACCCGGATGAGTACGTCAACGGCGAGGAATTCGAGATGGCGGTGTCCATCCACTCCTCCATCGGCGTCAAATGCCTGCTGCAGGATCGCCCGCTGGTCTGTCACGCGGGCAACGCGCATGGCCAACCGCGCAACGCCATGGAGTTCCTCGACAACGCCAGTGCCATAGAGCCTGATCGTGAGGATAATCCGAATCTCGCCGAGGGCACGCTGAAGCACAGTCCTGATGCTTCGTTCTATTTTTTCACTGTTGGATCGCTGAAAGACATCGAGCAAATCAAGCGCATGACCTTGGCCTTGCCCCGATCGGCCAGCTGCGTGGTATTGCAGGCCAGCGCCGGCGCCAATCGCGGCATCAGAAGATTCGCCAATTTCACATTGGCCACCATCGGCGAACTCGATGATCTCCCACTGATCATGGGGGTGCTCGCATGACCTTCGACCAGTCCAGTATCACCACTACCAATACCGCTGCGTACGCCGGATCGAGCGGCACATACACCGGCACTTCCTCCGGCACGTACACCGGAACCTCCACCACCACCGGCTCCTGGGCCGACTCCACACATTCGGTTATCTGGATGACCAGAGGCAATGTGCTTCGCGGCATGGGCCTCAGTCGCCAGCCGTGGGGCAAACGAATCGCCAGCCTTGTACTCATAGCGGCGATGATGTTGCTGGCGCAAGCCAATCTCATCGACGTGTACGGCGGCGTGGCCACTTGGACGATTGCCGCTGTACCGGCCACCTTGCTGGGCGCGATCATCGCTCTGGCGGGCATGTTGCCGGCGTTGCGACTGTGGTGGCAAATCGTGTTTCTGGCGTTTGCCCAATTCATCATCGGTCCGGTGGTAACGCTGAGTTCCACCACGTCCCATTACGTGATTCCCACCTTGAAGACCTTGAGTTCAGGTTGGGAAATGACGTTTGGCTCGTTCAAGTACATTATTTCCGTCGATCCGCCTCTGGGCACGCAAGACGGCGTACTGATGGCGGTATGGACCATCGGCCTGTGGCTTACGTTCCTCACCGGCGTGTTTGCCATTAATGCCAACGCATGGTTGTCTCTGGTGGGAGTGCCGCCCCTTGCGGCGGCCGTGGCCGTATGTGCTCTGCTGGGTACGGACAGCGGCTGGCAACGTGCCATCTGCGGCATTGCCTTTGCCTTGCTGCTGATTATCTGGCTGTCTTGGCGTCTTGAACTGCTGGAATGGGGGCGCTGGATATCCGCGCTGATCATCGTCGTGCTCGCTGCCGGCCTTGCTTTCGGGGGCACGTTGCTGGTGCCGCAGGACCGTTTCGTGCTGCGTGACCGCTACGATCCGCCGTTAAGCCCCTACGATTACACCAGCCCGCTCAGCGGCATGCGATCCTATATCAAGGACCACAAAAAAGACGTGTTGCTGACCGTCCATAATCTACCGGCCGGAACACCGGTCAAACTTGCGGTGATGGATCGATTCGACGGCACAGTATGGAACCTGTCCGATTCTTCCGAAGCCACGGACTCCTCGAATTATCATCGCGTGGGCACCACGATCAAGGCGGATGAGCAGGGTAAATCATTCACTGCGACCTTCACCGTCGATCAGGGACTGACCGACACCTGGCTGCCGCTGGCGGGAGCGGCCGCTGGCGTGAGCTTCGCCAACGATGCCGACA
>OBVM01000248.1_pt1 | contig 32847 bp, 30 predicted proteins | sample 1476051 | NCBI WGS metagenome assembly OBVM01 (sample SAMEA2579986, study PRJEB22360) | human gut metagenome | biome: human gut; feature: human-associated habitat; material: faeces | place: Denmark | collected 2008/2010
TCTCGACGAGCCGACCACCGGTCTGCACTTCGCCGATATTCAGCAACTGCTCGACGTACTGCATAAACTGCGCGATCAGGGCAATACCATTGTGGTAATTGAGCACAATCTCGACGTGATCAAAACCGCTGACTGGATTGTCGACCTGGGACCGGAAGGCGGCAGTGGGGGCGGCGAAATCCTCGTCTCCGGTACGCCAGAAACCGTCGCAGAGTGCAAAGCTTCGCATACGGCGCGCTTCCTCAAGCCGATGCTGTAATCGTTAAGGCCGCTTTCAGAGCGGCCTTCTTCTTTCAGAGTTGCACCAGCAATTTACGTTTTTCTTCCGGCAGCAAATTCACCGCCTGCTGATAAGACGCATCCACCAGATAATAGATTTGCGAATCCGGCAGCGAACCGTCGAGATACACGGTGCTCCAGTGCGCTTTATTCAGATGGCGGCTTGGACGCACATCGCTGTGCTGCTGACGTAGCAGCTCCGCCAGCTCCGGGCTGGTTTTCAGCGAAACAGCTGGGCGATTTTCTACTTCTTTCACCATCGCAAACAGCACATCTCCCACTTTGATCTGCGTCGCTTTCCAGTCGTTATGCACGCTCTGTTCTGCGCCTGGTTTTGCCATGCAATATTGTAGCAACTCCGAAATGGTCATTTTTCACTCCCCTTGTAGTGTCGCGATGATGCGACGCGATCCGCCGTGGATGCGATGTTCCCCCAGCCAGATGCCTTGCCAGGTGCCGGTCTGAATACGCCCTTTATGCACCGGCAATACAAGCGATGTTCCCAGCATTGAGGATTTGATATGAGAAGGCATATCGTCTGCTCCCTCATAGTCATGCTCATAATTTCCGTTATCGGGAACGGCGCGGAGGAAAAAACGCTCCATGTCGTGGCGTACGGTGGGATCGCAGTTCTCATTAAGTGTCAGAGAGGCGGAGGTATGTTGCAGCAACAGATGCAGTAAACCGATGTTAACGCGCGGCATATCAGCCAGCTGATTCAGAATTTCATCCGTTACCAGATGAAACCCACGAGATTTGGCGCTAAGCGTGAGCGTCTTTTGATACCACATGTGCTGCTCCTTGATAAAACTCTCTTAATCAGTTTGCAGCAAGACAGCGAAAGGATAAAGGTGTGATTAAAAAAACAGCATTCGGGAGAGTATTACGCTCTCCCGCTCTGTCAGTATTCTGAATTGACGATCACCTCTTCACCAAACGCACCCGCTTGTGGCAAGGGTTTGTAGGTAGAGTTGGAGGCGCGCAGAATGCGGATACCACGAGCGCCGACATCGCGTGCGGCGGTAATATCGTTATCGGAATCACCATAAAAAATTCGGATATTTTTATCCTGCAGCCATTGCGATTTTGTATTTTGCCCTGGTTTATCGCCCGCAAAGATCACCGGATTCATGTTGGTGGCAGGAATATGAAAATTATCCGCCAGCGTTTTTGAAACCGTTTCTGTTTTGGTCGGGCTACGACCAGTCACAAAGAAGATCGCGTCACCGCGGCGTACATGCATATCAATCAGCTGGCGAGCGACCTCTTTTGGAATGCTGAATTCATCCCAGCCATTGTTCATTTTTTCCCAGAACACAGGATTTTTCAGATAATCTTCGCTTTCTGGCGAGAAGGTTTTTTTGCCGCGCCAGAAACCCGGACTGGAAAAAAGTACCGTATCATCGATATCAAACCCCACCGCCATTGGCGGACGTCCTGCGAGGCTATTTTCAATTTGTGCAACCGAAACCCAATGAATTGGCGCCTGTTCAGCGAGTTTGGCTACGTTAGTACCCGGATTAAGCGGTGAAGGAGATGAGGCCAGGGCAACAGCGGAACTGTTTAGAGCGAACAATAAGCAAACGGCACTCAATGCCTGTGTGATCTTGCGCATATTTTTCCCTAAATAGTCAGTAAGTTGAAACTTATTATTGTGCGTTTGTTGAAAAAACCATCTGACCATAACGCCAACCGCGGGGGAAAGGAAGGATTATCTGCGGATTTGTCACATAAAAAGAGCATGATCACATTTGGAATACCTGTGCGATAAACCACACATTGCCACGGTTATTCTGCTTACACATTCACACAATGGCACTCTTTTGGTTCTCGCAAACATTGTTCAGGGAATATACTGATGATAAATATAAATGCATTCAATGGATGATGAATGAAAATATCGTGGAATTATATATTTAAGAACAAATGGCGATTTCACATTACAAGCATTTCACTTTTTCTTATCATGCTCGCGGTTTCAATCGCTTTTTTGCACTTGCGTTTTAATACCTTGTCCAGTACCGATAAAATGCGGCTTGAAATGTATAAGTCCACATTATATTCCACCATCGAGCAATTTTATGTTTTACCCTATATGCTCTCAACAGACCATATCATCCGTCAGGCGGTAATTACGCCTGACGATATGACGTCCAGCGAACTCAATCAACGAATTGCACATTTCAATACTCAACTCAAAACCGCAGCAATATTTATTCTGGATACCCAAGGTAAGGCCATCGCTTCTAGCAACTGGCAGGACCCGGCAGCTATGTAGGGCAAAATTATAGCTATCGCCCCTATTATAAACACGCCATGTCTGGCTTAAATGGACGCTTTTACGGTATTGGTAGCACTACGAATACACCGGGATTCTTCCTCTCTACAAGTATAAAAGATAAAGGAAAAATTGTCGGTGTTGTAGTAGTAAAAATAAGTCTTAATGAAATTGAAAAAGCATGGGCCGAAGGTCCTGAAAATATTATCGTGAATGATGAACATGGGATTATATTTTTAAGTTCAAAATCGCCATGGCGAATGCGAACACTGCAACCGTTACCTGTTCAGGCAAAACAAAAACTACAATCTACCCGCCAATATAGTCTCGACAATCTTTTACCGGCGGATTATTATCCCTGTTATACCGTGAGCAATTTTACTTTCCTGAAAGATAAAAAAGAACAACTCTGTTTATTCCCGCAATATTATACGCAACAAATAGCCATTCCAGAATTTAACTGGAAAATGACAATTATGGTCCCCTTAGATAACCTGTACTGGTCATGGGCTATTTCGTTAGTCATTACACTAATTATTTACCTGCTGTTTTTGTTATTTATTAAATACTGGAGAATGCGATCTCATGCACAACAATTATTAACACTTGCGAATGAAACATTAGAAAAACAGGTTAAAGAGCGTACATCTGCCCTGGAATTGATCAATCAAAAATTAATACAGGAGATAAAAGAGCGCAGTCAAGCTGAACAAGTATTACAAATTACGCGTAGTGAACTGGCAGAGTCCAGCAAACTGGCGGCGCTTGGACAGATGGCAACCGAAATTGCCCATGAACAAAATCAACCGTTAGCCGCCATTCACGCACTTACTGATAACGCGCGTACTATGCTAAAAAAAGAGATGTATCCGCAGGTTGAACAGAATCTGAAACATATTATTTCAGTGATTGAGCGGATGACGCAGCTCATTTCCGAACTTAAAGCATTTGCCTCGCGCCATCGCGTACCTAAAGGTTCTGCCGATGTCATCAAAGTGATGTATAGCGCCGTGGCGTTACTTAATCACAGCATGGAGAAAAATAACATTGAGCGACGAATAAAAGCCCCATCCATGCCGTTATTTGTCAATTGCGATGAGCTCGGTCTTGAACAGATATTCAGTAATTTAATTAGCAACGCCTTAGATTCTATGGAAGGTAGCTCTTACAAACGACTGGATATCGCCATTCGCCAGGCAAATAACAAAGTTATTATTACCATTAAAGACAGCGGTGGCGGTTTTGCACCTGAAGTTGTCGATCGCATATTTGAACCATTTTTTACCACTAAACGTAGAGGAATGGGGTTGGGACTGGCAATAGTCAGCGAAATTGTCCGAAATTCGAACGGCGCACTCCACGCCAGTAATCATCCTGAAGGCGGCGCAGTAATGACATTAACCTGGCCTGAATGGGGAGAAGAACATGAATAATAAATCCAGTGAAATTACTATAGTTTATATTGAGGATAGTGACGATGTACGTTTTGCCTGTGAACAAACGCTCACGCTGGCTGGTTATCGTGTTATTTCCTGTTGCGATGCAGAACACAGTATTCCCCTTATTCAAAGTCAGGCCAACATTATTATACTGACCGATGTCAGGTTACCTGGAATATCAGGACTAGAGCTCCTCAGTTACATCAACGAAATGGATAGCAAAATTCCGGTTATTTTAATTACCGGACACGGTGACGTGGAAATGGCGGTGGATGCCATGCGTAATGGTGCATTCGATTTCATTGAGAAACCAAGTAGCTCAGATAAATTATTGAGTATTATTGCCAGAGCGGTAGAAAAACGGCGATTGGTTTTAGAAAATCAGCAATTACTGGCGAATCTGCAACAGGAAAATGGCCCGGTGCTGATTGGTCGTAGTCCGCAGATGCAACAACTGCGTAAAATGATCCTTAATGTCGCAGATACCGGTGCCGATGTCCTTATTTATGGTGAAACAGGTTGTGGTAAAGAAGTCGTCGCCAGAATGCTGCATCACTGGAGTACCCGCCGTCAGGGGCAGTTTGTTGCCTTAAACTGTGCAGGCTTACCAGAAACGTTGTTTGAAAGCGAAATATTTGGTCATGAGGCGGGCGCATTTACCGGTGCGGTTAAAAAGCGTATTGGAAAAATTGAACATGCAAATGGTGGTACGTTATTTCTCGATGAAATAGAGGGAATGCCATCAGGAATGCAGGTAAAACTGCTACGTGTATTGCAGGAAAGAACCATTGAACGATTAGGTGCCAATCAATTAATTCCGGTGAATTGCCGTGTTATTGCAGCGACCAAGGAAGATTTACTGCGTCGCAGCGAAGAACATCTGTTTCGTCTCGATCTCTATTATCGTCTGAATGTGGTTAGCCTGAATATTCCACCTCTACGCCAGCGACGAGAAGATATCCCTGAACTGTTTTACTGGTTCGCCAGTCAGGCGGCACAAAAATATAATCGTCCTCTGCCTGATATTTCTCCCATGTTACTGGCCTGGTTGCAATCACAAAGTTGGCCTGGCAATGTACGTGAACTTAAACACAATGCAGAGCGTTTTGTTCTCGGTTTACTGACCCACCACCAGCCAGTGCCAATGACTCAGCAAGAAGAGAGTGGCCTTACCGCCTGCATTGATGCTTTCGAGAAAAAGTTAATCGAAGATATGCTGCGACAAACGGAAGGCCAGGTCAGTTTGACAGCGCGGCTATTACAGCTGCCGCGCAAGACTTTATATGACAAACTCAACAAACATCAGATTCAACCGCAAGTTTATCGACCAGAATCATCCAGCTAATGCTGATTCCTGAGGATGTAACCCCAAATCGATACCTTTGCGGGCGTAATGTTCAACTACCCAGGACCAGAATGATACCGGGATCGTAATCATCTTCGCATTGCGTTCCCGGTTGGCAGCTTCTGGCATACCGGGGTAAATCACCGGATTGCCGCCAGGTTGAGGCTGCGTAGCTAACAGATAATCCGCAAAGAACTGCCCTTTCTCCCCTGCCAGATCGGTGAATTGATCAGGATCGATAATCAACGCAAAAAGATGATTATGCGCAGATCCATCCGTCTGATGATCTTCGGCGATCGTGTCACCACCAGATAAGATCCCCGCCATCATTTCAATCATCAGTGCCAGGCCAAATCCTTTATGCTCACCAAATGGCAGTAACGCCCCTGGAGGATTGCTGAATAACACCCCAGGATCATTGCTTGGATTCCCCTGTGCATCAATCAATTGTCCCGGCGCGGCCTGCTTCCCGGTGGACGACATTACCCGTGCTTTATTTAGCGCCATGCTACTGGTGGCAAAATCAACCAGAATCGGCGGACGCCCATCACTGAACGGCCAGGCAAAGCAGAAAGGGTTAGTGGTCATACGCGGTTCCGCACCGCCCCAGGGCGCGACCAGCGCCGGACGCCCGGTAACGTTACTCATGGCCAGCATCGCCAGGCCTTGATCAGCAACCATTTGCCCGTAATGCCCCATACGCCCTAAATGATGCGCATGGCACAACGTTAACAGGCAAAAACCACGGCGTTTTGCTTGTTCGATGGCAGCATTTACCGCCACTTTTCCGGCGTGTTGACCAAAGCCATTGTGGGCATGAAAACGTTGTAAATTACCTTCACTTGTTAAGCATTCCGGGCGGGCATTCGCGGTTACATCGCCACGAGCGATATTTTCCAGATATTTCGGTAGCAGCGTGACGCCGTGGCTGGCAAAGCCATAACGTTCCGCTTCAATCATATGTTCCGCCACATCCTGAGCGATATCGGCATCACAGCCATTAAGTTCCAGCAGCCCGGCAGCTAACCAACGCACTTTTTCAACAGCAATTTGTAATGACATCGTTGGTTTCCTCACATTAGACCTAAAATTTTCCACCAGGTAGCGGCAAACAGTAGCAACAACAGGTAGCCGATTACCGTCAGGTACAGTCCCACACGGGTAAACTGGCGTGGCGTGAAGGTATCCGTACCCATACACACCATATTTTGTGGCGCGTTAATCGGCAGGATGAAGCCAAAACTGACACTGAAGGCGAGCAGAATGGTCATGCCGACCGGGTTAACGCCGAGTTCTGGCGGCAGACTGCTTAACAGGCTAATCAGGATGGGCAGCAATGCGGCAGTTAGCGCAGTGGCACTGGCAAACCCCAGGTGAATAATTATCAAGAAAGCGGCGAGAATCGCGAAGATGGCTAATGATGGCAAGCCATCGAGACCAAAACCTTTCACCACATAGTTCGCCATCCATGAAGCTGCCTGCGTATCAAGCAGCGTGGACCCCAGGCTGATACCAATACCAAACATCAGCAACGTGCCCCACTGCACACGTTTTTCGACCTCTTTCCAGCTCATTACACCGATGCCTGGCAGCAACATAATCGCCAGTCCGGCAAGGGTGACAGAGGTGGTATCAATACTGTGTAATTTTCCGCCAGTAGACCAAAAGAGCAGTAACAACAGCGAAATACCGATCAAGCGTTTTTCTTTACCGGTGGTTGGCCCTAATTCTGCGAGTGCTTTTTTAATGGCCTCGCTCCCCCCTTCAACAGCTTCCGTTTCTGGCGGCAACAATTTACGTGCGAGGAAATAGAGGATCACCGACATGGTGAGGCTCCAGCCAGTCAAGCCAGCTGACAGAATGCCCGGCGCCGAAAGTTTTATTGATAAAACCGATAGAAAGCAGGTTTTGCGCCGCCGAAGTTTGAATACCAACGTTCCAGATACTGGTCGCCTGGGCGATAACAATCATCATTGACGCCGCTAAACGTGAATGTTTATCCACCTTAAATGCCGCAATGACCCCCATCATAATCGGCACCACGCAAGCCGTACGGGCAGTGGCACTGGGTACGACCAGGCTCAGGACGATGGTCACCACAATGGCACCGATAATAATGCTGCGGCTGCTGGCACCTATTTTCGACATAGTAAACAGCGCAATGCGTTTATCCAGCCCGGTAATGGTCATTGCCGCCGCGATAAACATTGCTGCTGCCACCAGCGCCAGAGCAGAATTAGAAAAACCCGACAGAGTCATTTTCAGCGCTTTCGCGGTGCCAAGGATCGTGTCCGGGTGATTCATATCCGGGGCAAAACCAACCATAAAGATAATCAGTGCGGAAATAACAATTGCACTGGCGGTGTAATCCATCGCTTCGCTGATCCAGACAATAATGGCAAACACCAGAATGGCGATCATATTTTGTCCAGCGACGGGCAAGGTATCGCCCAGTGGCAGAAGGGTAATAATAATTCCGGCAATGATCGCCAACCACAGGCCGGGATTAGGGATAATTCGACGCTTTTGTGGTGCGCCATGGGATATTGATGACATATTCACCTCATTGTGAAAAATAAAAAACCTGCCTGGCTATTGCAGGAGCTATGCCATCTTTAATTTTTTAATAACGCTTTGTTATTTAATGATTTTATTATTTATTCTTTTTATTTTGTGCGCGGTTTTCCGCACAGTAAATAAAAGGTGATTCTCTTACCACACAGATAAAAAAAGGGAGCGATATGCTCCCTTGATATTCATTTATGGATTACTTAATAACATTCCATAACGTTTCGCCAAGTAATGCTGGATTTCGTGTCCATGCCATGCCTGCTTTATCGAACGCCCGGAATTTATCCTCCGCACTGCCGCTACCGCCAGAAATAATGGCTCCAGCGTGTCCCATGCGTTTTCCTTTTGGTGCAGTGACACCGGCAATATAACCTACGACCGGTTTATTCATTTCATGGCGAATAAATTCCGCGGCCCGTTCTTCCGCATTACCACCAATTTCACCGATCATAATTACCGCGTCTGTTTGCGGATCATTTTCGAATAAACGCAGCGCATCAATAAAGTTAGTCCCCGGAACCGGATCGCCGCCAATACCAATACAGGTGGATTGCCCAAGTCCCAGCGCCGTGGTTTGCGCTACAGCTTCGTAGGTTAATGTACCGGAGCGGGAAACAATCCCAATACGCCCTGGGCGGTGGATTTCACCAGGCATAATCCCGATTTTGCACTCGCCCGGCGTGATAACTCCTGGGCAGTTTGGCCCAATCAGCCGCACATCCGGGTGGCAGTCAAGCAGCCGACGAACTTTCACCATATCCAGTGTCGGTACACCTTCAGTGATCACCACAACCAATTTGACGCCAGCTTCAATAGCCTCAACAACAGAATCCAGCACAAACGGTGCAGGCACATAAATCACGCTGGCATCAGCCTCAGTTTGTCGCATCGCTTCTTTCATTGAATCAAAAACCGGGCGATCCAGATGCCGTTGCCCGCCCTTACCTGGCGTCACTCCACCCACAATCTGCGTGCCATACGCAATAGCCTGCTCTGTATGAAATGTGCCGTTTTTGCCGGTAATGCCCTGCACCAGTACCCGCGTGTGTTTGTTGATCAAAACGCTCATCTTAACCTCCTGTTAATTCAGTAACGCAATGATGCGTTTAGCGGCATCATCCAGAGAATTGACGGCTTCCACCGTCAGGCCACTTTCTGCCAGTAACCGCTGCCCTTCGGCAGCGTTATTACCGGAGAGACGCACCACGACAGGCAGGGTGATACGGGCCTCATTCAGAGCATGAATAATGGCTCTGGCGATCATGTCGCAACGGACAATCCCACCAAAAATATTAACCAGAATGGCTTTCACTTTGCTGTCGGAAACAATCAGCCGAAAGGCTTCACTGACGCGCTCCTGGGTTGCGCCACCGCCAACATCCAGGAAGTTTGCGGGTTGTTCACCGTATAGCTTGATGATGTCCATGGTTGCCATAGCCAGCCCTGCACCATTGACCATGCAGCCGATATTTCCGTCCAGCGAGACATAATTAAGATCAAGCTTCGCTGCCTGGCTTTCGCGTGGATCTTCCTGGGTTTCATCACGTAGCACCTGGAGTTCCGGGTGACGATACAGCGCGTTATCATCCAGCGATACTTTCGCGTCTGCACACATAAATTCGCCCGTTTCCCGCAACACCAGAGGGTTAATTTCCAGCAGGGCGAAATCCAGTTCGTTAAAGGCTTTCCACGCCTGATTAACCAGGCGACTAAAGGCAGCAAATAGCCCGTGTTCCAGTTGCAGAACAGCAAACATTTCGCGGATATGGCAAGGCTGCACGCCTGTCAGTGGATCAATGCTGACACTGCTGATTTTCTCCGGTGTCTCATGGGCGACTTTTTCAATTTCCACGCCACCTTCCGGGCTGACAATAAACGTGACCCGCTGGCTTTCACGATCCACCACCATGCCAAAATAGAGTTCCTGGCGTACCGGATAGATGTTTTCGCACAGCAAAATACTGCTGACATACTGCCCTTCTGGCCCGGTCTGATAAGTCACCAGTTGCGATCCCAACATTTGCTGTACAAAAGCCTGTGCTTCCGGCAGCTGCTTAAGCACTTTTACGCCGCCAGCTTTACCGCGCCCACCAGCATGTACCTGCGCTTTAAGTACCGCGCCTTTACTCGGGCAAGCAATATGTTGCCAGGCATCTGCCAGTTGCGAAATCTGTTGGATGGCTATCTCTTTTGGACACGGCATCCCCATGCCAGCCAGTAACGATTTGGCCTGATACTCATGTAAATTCATATATTCCCTCAGTGGTATGTGTTATCCGTGTAATGCTTTATTATTCAAGGCCATTGCTGCTTCGTGGATGACTTCGCTTAATGTCGGATGCGCATGGATCGCACAGGCAATATCCTCGCCAGAGGCGCTAAAAGTCATCGCCAGCGCAATTTCATTGATCAGCTCGGATGCCTGCGGGCCAACAATCGCTCCGCCAAGTACGCGGTCAGTGTGTTTATCGCTGTATAACGTGCAACGCCCACCTTCCTGGCCTAATGCTAAGGCGCGACCGTTACCGGCAAACAGAGAATTTCCTTTGTTAAAGACTCTGCCAGCGGCTTTCAGTGAGGCCTCGTTTTCCCCTACCCACGCAACTTCCGGTTGGGTGTAAATCACCGAAGGGATCAGCGCAAAATTAATCGGCTCTACCGCCAGTCCGGCAATTTGATCCGCAACCACCACACCTTCAGCCATCGCTTTATGCGCCAGCATCGGCCCTCGCACGACATCACCAATTGCCCACAGCCCGGCTTTCCCGGTACGGCATAAGTTATCGACGGCAATACCGCCACGGTTGTCGGCTTCAAGACCGAGTTGCACGAGATCGACACCAGAAAGTCGCGGTACACGTCCAATGGCAAGAATTAATTTATCGAAGCGGCTTTCTTCTCGCTTCTCACCCTGCCGCCAGCGCACATGCACACCGTCATCCCGTTGTTCAATAGCCTCAATCTCTACTGCCAGTTGCATTTTCATCCCACTGGCAATCATTGCTTTACGGACTTCGTTCGACAGGCGAGCTTCCAGTGCAGGCAAGAACGTTGGCGCCATCTCCAGCAACGTGACGTCTGAACCGACCCGATTCCACACAGACCCCAGTTCAAGGCCAATCACGCCAGCGCCGATCACACCGAGACGCGGCGGCACAGCGGTTAACGCCAGGGCGCCGCGATTATCGAGAATTTGCTGATTATCAATGGTAACGCCAGGCAGTTGACGCGGCTGAGAACCTGTTGCAATCACCACATTACGGGCGCGGATTTGTTGATCGTTTACACGTAATTGCCAAATCTCATCCCGAGCATGTTCTAACGTTGCGAGGCCGCACAGGTACTTCACTTTATTTTTCTTAAACAGCAAGCCGATGCCCATTGTCAGGCGGCTTACTATGGCGTCTTTACGTTGAATCATCGCAGCTGCATTGAAAGATACGCCGTCAACATTAACGCCATGAATGCTCGCCTCATGCTGCACTTGCGCGTACAGTTCGGAAGATTGCAGCAACGATTTTGACGGAATACAGCCGACATTGAGACACGTACCGCCCGGCGAAGGTTCGCCCTGTGCATTAACACCATCATCAATACATACTACGGAAAGCCCATTCTGCGCAGCCCGCAGTGCCGCTACGTAACCACCTGGCCCCCCCCCCATAACTGCCACATCAAAAATTGTACTCATCGGCGCCCTCCTTAAAGATCCAGCAACAGTTGTTCCGGTGATTCCAGTAGCTCACGTATTGCCACCAATGTCTGCACGGCTTCCTGACCATCGATAATGCGATGGTCATAGCTGAGAGCAAGGTACATCATGGGACGAATAACAACCTGGCCGTTTTCTGCGACCGGGCGCGGCGTGATGGCATGCATCCCAAGAATGGCCGACTGCGGCGGGTTAATGATTGGCGTTGACATCATCGAACCAAAAGTACCGCCGTTGGTGATAGAGAACGTGCCGCCCTGTAACGCCTCCAGCGGCAATTTGCCATTGCGTGCCTGTGTGGCGTATTCGGCAATTTGCCGTTCAATTTCCACCAAAGAGAGTGATTGCGCATTGCGTAACACAGGCACTACCAGGCCGCGGTTGCTGCTCACTGCAATGCCGATATCGCAATAATCACGCCAGATAATCTCGTTGCCATCAACGCTGGCATTCACTACAGGGAAGCGCTCCAGCGCCCGGGTAACGGCCTTAACAAAGAAGGACATAAAGCCCAGCTTCACGCCGTGCTTCTCGGCAAAACGATCTTTCCAGCGGGCGCGTAAATCCATCACGCTCTGCATGTTTACTTCGTTGAATGTGGTAAGAATGGCGTTATTTTGTTGGGAAGCCAGCAGACGCTCAGCAATCCGCTGACGTAAGCGCGACATCGGCTCACGACGTTCCTGACGAGCACCCGGTGTCAAGGGTTTAGCTGGCGCGATCTCCGCCACCCGTTCAGGCTGAATGACTGGTGCAGGAGTAACGCGCTGTACATCCTCTTTCAGGATACGTCCATTTCTCCCGCTCCCCGCAACGTCAGCAAGTTCGACACCACTACGCTGTGCCTCCAGCCGTGCGGAAGGCATCGCCAGGGTTTCGGTGACTGGTGTGACGGTTTCTTCTATGACAGCTTGCGGCTTAAGATGCGCCAACAGTTGCGCGGACGTGACCGTGCTACCTTCGCTGACGATAATATTGCTTAACACGCCATCGTGCGGGGCCGGTATTTCCAGAATGACTTTATCGGTTTCCAGCTCGGCAATCACATCATCGCGTTTTACGTGCTCGCCTTCTTGTTTACACCAGGTTGTCAGCGTGCCTTCCGTGACAGATTCCGGTAATACAGGGACAGTAATTTCGATCATAAAATGTTCTCCTTATTATTTTTGTGCGCCTTTCATGGCTGAATATCTGCAAACGCAGCAGCAAGAAATTCGTCGATTTGTTGTTTATGTACACGCCCATACCCTGTCGCCGGAGCTGCCGCTGCCGGGCGGCCTGCATACTGCCAGTAAGGAGTGTTAATTTTCAGTGCCGCCAGCTCATGACGAATCTGCCGCCACGCACCCTGGTTTTCTGGCTCTTCCTGCAACCAAATCCATTCGCAGCAGTTCGGCCAACTCGCCAGAACATCATTCAGTTCTGCGACCGGGAACGGGTAGAGTTGCTCCAGGCGAACAATCGCCACTTCGTCTTCATGCTCACGCTGCTTACGGGCTTCCAGTACGTCGTAATAGACCTGGCCGCTACACAAAATAACGCGCTTAACTTTCTGGGACTGATGCAATTGCGGATCGGTGATTACCGGTTTATAAGCGCCATCAGTGAATTCACAAAGCTCGCTCATAGCGCCTTTAAACCGAAGTAAACGCTTACTCATCATTATCACTAACGGTTTGCGCATTGGGCGTAATGCCTGACCGCGCAACAAATGGAACATTTGTGCTGACTCACTGGGCATCACCACCTGCATGTTGTTTTCTGCGCACAGTTGCAGCCAGCGCTCAGGACGCGCAGAAGAGTGCTCCGGCCCTTGTCCGTCATAGCCATGCGGCAGAAGAATGGTTAAACCGCTATAGCGATCCCACTTGGTTTCGCCAGACGAGATAAACTGGTCAATAGCAACCTGAGCGCCGTTGGCAAAGTCACCAAACTGTGCTTCCCAAATAACCAGTTGCTGAGGCGCAGACGTTGAATAGCCATATTCAAAGGCTAAGAGCGCTTCTTCATTAAGCACCGAATCATAAACATCGAAAGATGCCTGACCAGCGCGGATATGCTGTAACGGCAGATAACGACGGGCTTCAGTTTGATGATGTACCACTGCATGGCGATGACTGAACGTGCCACGCCCTGAGTCTTCACCAGAAAGACGCACACCAACACCCGCATCCACAAGCGATGCATAGGCCAGCATTTCAGCCATTCCCCAGTCTATTGGCTGAGTACCTGCGGCCATATCCTGGCGTAACGCCAGTTGCCGTTTAATGGTAGGATGTGCGACCACATCGGGTGGCAGTGTAGAAATGATTTCACCATACGCTGCCAGCTTTTGCCGAGGCAATGCCGTAGATACCGGGGCGCTCCAGTGAGGGTTGGTCAACCCATACCAGTTAGCGCTAAAAGAGTGAATTGCAGGTTTGAGAGGCTGCGGTTCACGTTTCTGGCAGCTATCCAGCCAGTCGCGATAGCGTGCCGTCATCTCATCTTGTTGCGCCTGAGTTAACAGGCCGCGGCGGGCAAGAGATTCACCATAACGGGCGAGCGTACCAGGGTGAGCATCCACTGCCTGATACATTTGTGGCTGGGTAAGACGTGGCTCATCGCTTTCGTTGTGTCCGTGCTTACGGAAGCAGCAAATATCGATGATGATGTCGCGCCGGAAGGTGTCTCGCCATTCGCACGCCAGTTCCATTACCTGGCAAACAGCGTCAACGTCATCGCCATTAACGTGGATAATTGGGGCCGCTACCATTTTGGCAATATCGGTGCAGTACCGTGAAGAACGCATATCCTGCAAGCGGGAAGTGGTGAAGCCAATCTGATTGTTAATCACCAGATGTAGCGTACCGCCAGTGCCGTAGCCCTGAGTCTGCGATAAGTTAAACGTGGTTTGGTTGACGCCGAGGCCGCCCAACGCGGAATCCCCATGAATAAGTACGCCCACCACTTTTGCCTGACCATCCTCACCACGGCGTTCCTGCCTGGCTCGCACCTGGCCCAGCACCACCGGATTCACGATCTCCAGATGTGAGGGGTTATACGCCAGCGCCACATGCAGCGAACCGGCAGGTGTTTCCAGATTGCTGGAATACCCCATGTGGTATTTCACATCGCCTGAACCACTGCCGATCGTCTGCTTGCCTTCAAACTCAGCAAAAAGCTGTGCCGGGTCTTTATTCAACAGATTAACCAGAACATTAAGTCTTCCCCGGTGCGCCATGCCAATGACCATTTCCTCCACACCTTGCGCACGCAGGCGTTTTGTCAGCGTATCGAGCGCCGGGATTGCACTTTCGCCCCCTTCCAGAGAAAACCGTTTCTGCCCAACATAACGGGTATGCAGATAACGCTCTAACGTCTCTGCCGCCATCAGTTTTTCAAAACGAGCAATACAGGTTTGTACATCTGCTTGTGGCGCATTGCTGCTCTCAATCCGTGATAACAACCAGTTGATTTCTTCACGATTTTCCAGATGAGCAAGTTCATAAGCCTGGCTACCCGCCCAGGCTTGCTCCAGCAGGTTAAGCAGTTGCTTAAGTGGCATTTGCGTGGTGTGTGCGCCAAAGGTGACGCTAAATTCCTGCAACAAGTCTTCTTCGCTTAATCCCCAAAAACCAGGCTGGAGGGAGGGAACGTCAGCCGGGGGATTCAAACCAAGTGGATCAAGCTTTGCGCGCAGATGCCCCTGCGTGCGCCAGGCATTGATCAGTTGTATTACCGCAGCCTGTTTTTTTAACGTCGCACCGCTGACGTTGTTATCACCGGATACGCTTTGGACAGTCAGTTCAGGTGAAAGAAAAAAACGCCGCCAGTCTTCCGGGAGTTGTTCCGGCGTACGCAACCAGGTCTGGTAGTACTCTTCAAGCCAGGTCGCGTTATCTCCACTAAGCAGCGTGCCGGGCGAGGTCATGTTCTCCATGTTTTTCTCCTGATGGTCATAGACAGCCGCATTACTGCACAATCCGTACCAACAGTTAAAAACACTAATTTTCAAAAACTTATAGAAAAGAGATGATGTAAAAGTGGGCGAAAAAAGGGACAGAATAGTAGGGGATGGCTGGAGTCAGGAACAGGCGGAGAGATCCGCCTGTTGATTAAAATCACATCACCGCAGCAAACGCCTTTGCCACGCGATGCACATTTTGCGCGTTAAGCCCGGCGACACACATGCGACCGCTGGCGATGAGATAGACACCAAATTCTTCACGTAGTCGGTCAACCTGAGCGGTTCTTAAACCGGTATAACTGAACATGCCGCGCTGATTAAGCAGATAATCGAAATTGCGCTCTGGCATCTCTGTGCTCAATACCTTCACCAGTTCCTGACGCATTGCCAGAATGCGAGTTCGCATCTCTTCTACTTCCGCCAGCCAGCTGGCTTTCAATGCCTCGTCATTCAGCACCGCAGCCACCACCTTCGCACCAAAATTCGGCGGGCTGGAGTAGTTGCGGCGAACGGTTGCTTTCAATTGCCCCAGTACGCGGCCTGCGGCTTCGGCATCTTCACACAGAACAGAAAGTCCGCCGACGCGCTCGCCGTAAAGGGAGAAAATTTTCGAGAACGAATTGCTCACCAGAGCGGGTAATCCAGCGCTGGCAATGGCGCGAATGGCGTAGGCATCCTCTTCCATACCGGCACCAAATCCTTGATAGGCAATATCGAGGAATGGAATAAGCTCGCGGGCTTTGAGAATTTCAATCACGGAATCCCACTGGTCATTAGTGAGATCGGCACCCGTTGGGTTGTGGCAACATGGATGCAGCAACACAATACTGCGGGCAGGTAATGTTTTCAGCGTCGCCAACAGGTCATTAAAGCGCACGCCGTTAGTCGCTTCGTCATACCAGGGGTAAGTGCTCACTTCGAATCCAGCCCCGGCGAATATTGCTACGTGGTTTTCCCAGGTAGGATCGCTGACCCAGACGCCTGATTCCGGGAAGTAGCGTTTCAGGAAATCTGCACCCACTTTCAATGCCCCTGAGCCGCCAAGGGTTTGAATGGTTGCTACGCGCTGTTGTTGCAGTACCGGATGGTCCGCACCAAACAGCAGCGGCGCAATGGCATGGCGATAGCTGTTAAGCCCTTCCATCGGTAAATAAAGCGAAGCACCATGAGGCTGCGCATTCAGGCGCGCTTCCGCATCCGCCACGGCTTTCAGTTGTGGAATAATTCCGTCTTCGTTGTAGTACAGACCGATACTTAAATTCACTTTGTCGCTGCGAGGGTCTTCTTTAAAACGCTCCATAAGCGTAAGAATCGGGTCGCCAGCGTAGGCGTCAACTTTTTGAAACACGCGATGGTTCTCCAGGTTTACGGGCTGGTGGTTAAAACACAATAAACCGGAAGTAGGCGAAGATCGAGAGGATGTTCAAAGTCAGTCGGGAAGTTGGCGAAGAATTTGCTCCACTCGCTCTTGCAGTGGCCCCGAAACCGAAAGATAAGGAATGTTCCTGCGCGACAATTCCTGTTCATACCACACCTGTTGCCGTGCGCGAAATACCTCTCCTTGCCGGGTGCCATCCTGCACGAAGGGAAATTCTGCGCCGCAAAGCACCACCAGAGAGTATTCCCGCTCCGCCAGTTGATGAAGTTCTTGCGGAGCATGACCATATTGATCAAGGGCATAGAACAAGGTCGTGAGTGGCGACGTGTCACATATAAGATAGTGATTAGCTTCTGCTTGTTGTTCCCGGCGTACCTGTTCGCAGGCGATATGCAACAAATCATCCGCGGTTAAGATTCCGTTTTTTTCTTCCCAATAGTCGCGGCCAAATTCAGCGACATACACCGTATCAAGCCCATCCGCCAGCGCTTTTGAAAGCGTGCTTTTACCGGTAGATTCGCCACCAAGCAGACAGATACGGCGAACGAAACTGTAATAAACATCATTCGCCAACATGTAGCGATAGCGGTGAACATCGGAACGAATAAGCGTTCCCGAAGGCGCTTCATCGCCAACTGGGCGCGCCATTCGAACGTGTTCAACGGGTTGGGCAAAACGCCGCGCCAGCACGTTAGCAAAGCCATCGCCATAGTCTTCTGCAGTAAATACAGCATGTGGACGACAGCGTAATATCTGCAGGCACAGCGTCGCCACATAATGACGGTGGATGTCGGCATCGGCATCGTTATGCGGTATGGCAGGTAAGTTATAACGCGCAACAAGCTCTGGCGTCAGTACCAAAATCGTCGCTTGCGGGAAGCGCACTTGCAGCCACGTCAGGCGCTTTTCAGGTTCACAGTCAGGCATTTCCGGCACGGAATAACTGATGATGAACAGTTCTTCACATTGCGCCAGTGCGGTATTGATCAACTTTTCATGACCACAATGCAAAGGCGCGAATTTACCAACCACCAGGCCCGTTGCAAAAGGCTTCATGATGTTTGCAACTCTTTGCGCCATTGATACAAACCATGCCAGGCGTTAATCCAGAACAGGAAATATAAGCCAGCGGTCAGGTTTAAACCGCGCGTCATATACAGTGGCACTGCCAGGGTATTCACCGCTAACCAGACGAACCAGTTTTCGATACGTCTTCCCATCAACATGAATTGTGCCAAAACGCTAAAGGTCAAAATCAACGAATCCAGCCAGGGTGCCCAGGCATTGGTAAAGGTGTGGAGTAAAAAGCCGTAACCGCCTGCCACGACGACAGCACAGAGCAACAAAAGGAAAAAGTGACTGGCTTGCGTTCGGCGCACCGGCAAGATGTCGCCACCCTGACCTTTCAGCCAGTGGATCCAGCCAGTGATGCTGGTCGCGATGAAGAATAACTGGAGCGTAACGTCGGCATAGAGTTGCACGGACCAAAAAACCCAGCCGTACAATATGCTGCCAATTATGCCGATCCACCATGTATGCACATTGTTTCTGGCAGCCAGCCAGACGGAAACCGCGTATGCCAGACACGCGGCGATTTCTGAATAAGACATTGTCCCTCCCTGGAGACGAATATTAATCCACGTATTTCATCGCGACTCTTGAAGTCAGGCGCGTAATAAGTTCGTAAGCGCTTACTTTCGTCATTTCAGCGATACGTTCTACGGGCAAACCTTCGCCCCATAAAATGACCGGGTCCCCGGCTTTGTCCTGCGCCTGTGGACCTAAGTCTACGCAGATCATATCCATCGCGACTCGCCCGACAATCGGCACTTCGCGACCGTTCACCAGCACTGGCGTACCGGACGGCGCGGCGCGCGGATAACCATCGCCATAGCCCATCGCGACTACGCCAAGACGAGTATCACGTTCGCTTACCCAGGTTCCACCATAACCGACAGGCTCTCCGGCTTTATGCTCACGCACGGCAATCAGGCTGGAGGTTAAAGACATGACTGGCTGACAGCCAAAATCAGCCCCTGTCGTGCCATCTTCCAGCGGCGAGACACCGTAAAGAATGATCCCCGGACGCGCCCAGTCAAAATGCGAGATCGGACATAACAAAATGCCGCCTGATGCCGCAATTGAGCGTTGCCCCGGTTTACCTTCACAAAAGGTGTTGAAGATATCGAGCTGCTTTTCAGTCGCGCCGCTTTGCGGTTCATCGGCACGGGCGAAGTGACTAACAATGTTCACCGGCTGGCGGACATTTTTACACTGGCTCAGACGCTGATAAAACGCCTCGGCCTGTTCCGGCAATACGCCCAAACGGTGCATTCCGGTATCGAGCTTCATCCAGACGGTGACAGGCTCTTTAAGTTCAGCGTTTTCGAGGGCGACAAGCTGCTCTTCATTGTGGACTGCGGTATGCAGATGTTCAGCGGAGATCGTCGGCAAATCGTCTGCTTCAAAAAAACCTTCCAGTAACAAAATAGGTCGCGTGATACCCCCCGCCCGCAGCCGTAGGGCTTCTTCGAGACGGGCAACGCCAAAGGCGTCAGCATCGGGGAGCGTTCGCGCGGTCTCAATCAGACCGTGACCGTAGGCGTTCGCTTTCACCACCGCAACCAGTTTACTGGCGGGGGCCAGTTCACGCAGACGTTGCAGGTTGTGTCGCAGAGCGCGGCGGTTAATCAAAACAGTTGCCGCTTGCATTTGTATTCCTTTTTTTCAGGGTCTGCCCACCAGTGCAAAACCTCGCTAAACAGATATGACCGGAGTATGCTATTCCACATCCAGGGATGGGTTTATAAACGGCAAGATGATATCGGATTTTCAGCCATGACAAAGATAAAATTTGTTTTCTTTTTTCTGCTAATCGCAGGTATAACGCCTGCCGCGACGGGGGCTTGCCCGGTGCAGACACCTGACGGTGTCGCAGATAAGTTTTATTCAACCTATGTTTTTTCTGATACCGGCTTTAAGAGTGAAAAAGACCAGCTGGCATTTTTTCAGAATTACCTCACCCCCTCGCTTTATCAACTTATTGTTGGCGCGTATGACAGAAATAAACGCGACTACGCCATTGATCCCACGGCCAAACCTACTTTTGGTGACGGGATTATTTTCACGTCTTATCCTTCGGATAGTTACTATGAGAAATTTGATGGCGTGACGCTACCGTCATCGTTTAAACCTGGTGATAACAACGTCACTGTCACCCTCCATTTTCATTTTAGCGTTGATGATAAAAAGGCCTGGCAGGACGAAGCGCTAATGGCGCGTTCCGCTGATGATGGCTGTTGGCAGATCGACAATATCATATTCCACGAAGACGAAGATAACTCGGTTCTGAGCCTTAAAGAGTGGCTAAAAAAAGGGATTGAAAGCCCGGCAGAATAATTTTGGGACCAGTGTTTAGCTGGCCCCAAAGTGATTATTCGTCGTCGTACTGCGGCCCCGCATAGTTGTCGAAGCGCGACCATTGACCGTTAAAGGTCAGGCGTACCGTCCCGATTGGGCCGTTACGTTGTTTACCGATAATAATTTCCGCGATGCCTTTTAAATCACTGTTTTCGTGATACACCTCATCACGATAGATAAACATGATCAAGTCCGCATCCTGCTCGATAGAGCCAGATTCACGCAGGTCGGAGTTGACCGGGCGTTTGTCGGCACGTTGTTCCAGAGAACGGTTCAACTGGGACAGCGCCACCACCGGCACGTTCAGTTCTTTCGCCAGTGCTTTCAGCGAGCGGGAGATTTCTGCAATTTCCAGCGTACGGTTATCGGAAAGCGCCGGTACGCGCATCAGTTGCAGGTAGTCGATCATGATAAGCCCGATGCCGCCGTGTTCACGGGCAATACGGCGTGCGCGGGAACGCACCTCCGTTGGCGTCAAGCCGGAGGAATCATCGATATAGATATTGCGTTTTTCGAGCAAAATACCCATGGTGCCGGAAATGCGTGCCCAGTCTTCATCATCGAGCTGCCCGGTACGGATTTTAGTCTGGTCAACGCGCGACAGCGACGCCAGAGAACGCATCATAATCTGTTCTGATGGCATCTCCAGCGAAAAGATAAGCACCGGTTTATCCTGCAACATCGCTGCGTTTTCGACGAGATTCATCGCAAATGTTGTTTTACCCATCGACGGACGCGCGGCGACGATGATCAAATCCGACGGCTGCAAGCCAGCGGTTTTTTTGTTGAGATCGTCATAACCGGTATTTACCCCGGTAACGCCATCGTGTGGCTGCTGAAACAACTGCTCAATACGCGCCACGGTTGCGTCGAGCACATCGGCGATGTTCTTCGGCCCTTCGTCTTTGTTTGCACGACTTTCGGCAATTTTAAAGACGCGGGATTCAGCAAGGTCGAGCAGATCTTCACTGGTACGCCCTTGTGGATCAAAACCAGCTTCGGCAATCTCGTTAGCAACGGAGATCATCTCACGAACAACGGCACGTTCGCGCACGATATCCGCATATGCACTGATGTTCGCCGCACTTGGCGTATTTTTTGACAGCTCTGCCAGATAAGCAAAACCACCGACGCTATCGAGTTGCCCCTGGCGTTCCAGCGATTCCGCAAGGGTAATCAGATCGATAGGACTACCGCTTTCCTGCAAACGCGCCATTTCAGTAAAGATATGACGGTGTGGGCGGGTGTAAAAATCGTCTGCCACCACACGCTCGGCTACATCATCCCAGCGTTCGTTATCCAGCATTAAACCGCCCAACACCGACTGCTCCGCTTCGATCGAGTGCGGAGGCACTTTTAGCCCGGCAACTTGTGGATCGCGTTCGCGGTTATCAGTCTGTTGTTTGTTGAAAGGTCTATTGCCTGCCATAACGAATGGTGTTACCTGCTGTTGAATGGGGGACAAGAGAGTATAGCGAGAAACAGTTTCTCGCTACAGCATTTAACGCCCCCGCTTTCCGGTGGAAGCGCGAATTTGCAGGGTCGGGCGATAGATGTAATGGCTGAGCGGTGCGTCTGGTTGCGCAATACGCCGTAAAATTTGCTGCGCCGCCTGTTTCCCCAGAGCCAATGGTTCTACCGCAATTGTGGTTAACGGCGGGTTACTGTAAGCACAAGCCGCCACGCCATCATTACCAATCAACGAAATATCTTCCCCGGCAAATAATCCTCTTTCGCCTAGTGCCGACTCCGCGCCAAAAGCCATTAAATCGTTATAACAAATCACCGCTGTGGGTGGCGAAGGCATATCCAACAGCTGTTGCATCAACTGGTAGCCGTTGGCCTGAGTCGGTTCAGCACGCAGCGAAAAAGCATCAGTACTCCACGGCTGTAAACCATGGTGATTCATCGCCTCAAGGTATCCCTGATAACGCATATGGTGCGTAAGACCACCAATAAACACGATATCTCTGTGCCCTTGTTGAATGAGATATTCCGTCGCTTCCCGTACACCTGCGTGGCTGTCCACGCCAACGTAATCGACGGGCAATTGTTGCCAATCCAGAGGACGCATCGTGATTAATAAGGGTGTGGAACTGTTGGCATAACGCTGTAAATCGGCTTCTGAGGTACTGTTCACTGGACAGAGGACAATGCCCGCGACGTGGTGTTCCAGCAAGGTATCAAGCACCTGTTTTTGCCGGTCACTACGCTGGGAGGTATTGGACATCACGGTGATAAAACCGTGCTCCGCCAGCGTCATCTCAAGACCCATAGTAAATTCAGCGAAGAAAGGATTTATCAAATCGTCAATGACTACGCCGATAGTTAGCGATTTTTGCGAACGCAGATTGGCAGCAAAACGGTTATAGACATAGCCTAATTGTTCAATGGCTTGCTGGACTTTTTGTTGAGTCTCTTTTTTGATAAGTGAACTGTCGTTGAGAACCAGCGATACGGTCGATTTCGAAACGCCAGCCGCACGCGCAACATCGGTTAATGTTACCCGCTTTCTTCCTGTATCCGACTTCGCCATGCCTGCTCCAACCCCCCATAAGATCAAGGCAATTACTTTATCATAATCTCCTTTTACTCATGCGATCCGTTAACGCAAGGGATCGCAGGAGATCGTCGTTTCGATCACAGATTCGCACTTCCCTTGTTGTGTTTTTTACACCCTAATCGTACAAATTACGCATAAATTAGATCGTTCCAATTAATTTATGAAAATTATCATATTGTTTTAAATGCATATTTTTAATTATTTTTATATCGAAACAAGGAAATTATTATGTGCTCTGTACGCACGATCACTGCACCGGAAGCTGCAGATTTGATTGTTGATGGCGCAGTTGTCACCGTCTCCTCCTCCAGTGGAATGGGGTGTCCGGATGCGGTGCTGGCAGCAATAGGTGAACGCTTTCAACGTGCCGGACATCCGCAAAACATCACCTCCATCCACCCTATCGCCGCTGGTGATATGTATGGCGTAAAAGGCATCGATCATCTGGCGCAACCGGGCTTACTGGCAAAAGTGATCGCTGGCTCCTACCCCTCCGGTCCATCATCAATGGCACCTCCGTTAATCTGGCAAATGATCAATGACAACGCGATCCCCGCCTGGAATCTGCCTTCCGGGATCTTATTTGATATGCACCGGGAAGCGGCGGCTCATCGTCCTGGCGTGCTGACACAAACAGGCATGGATACCTATGTGGATCCCCTGTTGCAGGGCGGTGCAATGAATGAAAAAGCGGCGCAACAATCTCTGGTTGAACGTGTTCGATTTGCTAACGACGACTGGCTGTTTTTCCCCAGTATCGTGCCGCACAGGCTCATAATTCGCGCTACCACTGCCGATGAACGCGGCAACCTGACTTATGAACATGAAGGGGCTTATCTGGGGCCACTGGAACAGGCTACTGCCGTTCGCAATAATGGTGGCATCATAATTGCGCAAGTAAAACGACAGGTTGCCGCCGGAAGTCTGAAACCAAAAGAGGTGCGTATTCCGGGTGTACTGGTGGATTACATCGTGATTGCGCCGGAACAAACACAAACGACACAAACGCAATATGAACCTGCCATTTCCGGCGAAATCAGTCGTCCGCTATCAGCCTTTCGTTATATGGAACATGGCCCGGCGCGAGTTATTGCCCAGCGAGTCGCGCAAGAACTACAAAGTGGAGATGCGGTAAATATTGGCTTTGGTATTTCTGCCAACGTACCACGCATTCTACTGGAACAAGGTCGCCACGGTGACGTCACCTGGCTGCTGGAACAGGGCGCGATTGGCGGAGTTCCACTGCTGGAATTTCAGTTCGGTTGTGCCTCTAATGCAGAAGCATTTTTGCCCTCTCCCCAGCAGTTCACCTATTTCCAGGGCGGTGGCTTTGATCTCACTCTGATGTCGTTTTTACAAATCGGCGCAGATGGCTCAGTGAACGTCTCACATCTCCCCGCTCGTCCACATGTCACTGCCGGATGCGGTGGATTTATTGATATCACCTCACATGCGAAGCGCATTATTTTCTCTGGCTTTTTCAATGCCGGTGCCCAACTGCAACTGGAAGAAGGTCAGCTGCGTATCATTAAAGAAGGCAAAGCCAAAAAACTGGTACAGGACGTCGCCCACGTGACGTTCTCCGGCAAACGCGCAATAAGACTCGGGCAACAAGTGCAGTACATCACTGAACGCTGCGTGCTGGAATTAACCCCAGACGGACTACTGGTCACGGAAATTGCCCCAGGTATTGATCCTGAACGCGACATTCTCGCCCAAAGCGATGCCCCACTCCGTCTGGCAGACGATCTCAAACTAATGAATCCCCACTATTTTCAACAAGGACGTCACCATGAATAACGGCACCATTGACCTCCAGCGCAACGGTTTCATTGCCACTTTGGTGATTAATCGCCCGGCGAAACTCAACGCATTAACCCCAGAGATGCTCGAACAACTGCTGGCGCATTGCCACACGTTGGAAACTGATTCGGAGATCCGCGTAGTACTGCTGACCAGTGCCAGTGAAAAAGCGTTTTGTGTCGGCGCGGATATTCATCGCTGGACCTCTCTTTCTGCACTCGATATGTGGCGCAACTGGATCCGCCGCGGTCATCAGGCATTTGATGCTCTGGCACAACTGCCACAGCCCGTAATCGCCCTGTTGCACGGCCTGGCTTATGGCGGTGGTCTGGAACTGGCCCGCCGATATCCGTATTTGTAGCGCCGAAGCACAAATGGCACTACCAGAAACCGGGCTGGCGACAGTGCCTGGCTGGTCAGGAACGCAGCGGCTGACGGCACTGCTTGGGCGCTCACTGGTGAAAGAACTGGTATTTACCGGTGAACCACTGGATGCACAGCGGGCACTGTCCTGCGGGCTGGTGAATCGCGTTGTCGCCAGGGAGACGTTACACGACGCCGGACTGCAACTGGCACAACGTATCGCCCAGCGTGCTCCCGTTGCAGTGCAGATCGCCAAGCAGGTTATTGATGCCGGAGAAGGTATTGCTGTGGCCTCGACGCTTGAAGCACTGGCTGGCGCTTTTTCCGCCACGACTGAAGATGCTCATGAAGGCAGTCAGGCATTTACTGAGAAGCGTCAACCGCACTTTAGTGCTCGATAACTTAGCATTTCATTTTGGATTTTAATAATAACGCAAGAATCCCATTGATTTTAGGCGGATTTCTTTTATCCGTCTGAAAGGAGACACATCATGCAACCTTCACAACCAGCAGAGAAAGCGAATGTTTCATCGGCAGATCTGCGTCGCGCGGCGTGGACCTGCTCTCTCGGCAGCGCACTGGAATACTACGATTTCGCACTTTACAGCCTGGCATCCGCCATTATTTTTGGTCCACTCTTTTTTCCTAATCAGGAACCGGGAATGGCGCTGATCGCCAGTTTTGGCACCTACTTTCTCGGATTTGCCGTCAGACCTGTAGGCGGAATTCTCTTCGGCTCATTAGGTGATCGTTTGGGCCGTAAGTTCGTCCTGTTAGCAACGGTGTTGTTAATGGGAATCGCCAGCACGTTGATCGGGGTATTACCCACTTACGAAACAGCGGGAATCTGGGCGCCAATTATGCTTATTGCATTACGCCTGCTGCAAGGGCTTGGTGCTGGGGCTGAACAGGCGGGAGCCGCCGTACTGATGACCGAATATGCTCCTGACGGCAAACGGGGTTATTACGCCGCGCTGCCGTTCCTCGGAATCCAGATTGGTACGTTTATGGCATCTGCCGTTTACTTCATCCTGCTGCATAATGTGACAAATCTTGCCGAAACCTGGTGGTGGCGCTTGCCCTTCCTCTCCAGCGTGGTGATTATCGCGGTGGCTATTTATATTCGACTGCATCTTAAAGAATCGCCATCATTCGCAAAACTCGAAGCTCGTCAACAAGTTACAGAATCACCCTTACGAAATTTGCTGAAAACATCACGCCGTAATGTCTTCGTCGGGATTGGCTTACGTCTGGCAGAAAACGGCGGCTCGTCGATTTATCAGGCTTTAGCGATCAGTTATATCGTTGGTGTGGTTGGGCTGGACAAATCAGTTGGTACGCTATGCCTGATGTCTGCGGTAGTAGTCGGTGCAATTATGGTGCCTATTGCCGGTTGGCTGACCGATCGCTTCGGCAGGGTTCTTGTCTATCGTAGTCTGGCGATTTTTCAGTTGTTGATTACCTTTCCGGTGTGGTGGTCTTTCAGCCACGGTAATGTTCCTGTCACTATTGTCTCTCTTTCTCTGGCCTTAGGGATTGGAGCCTGGGGTATGTTTGGTGCACAAGGTGCTTTTCTGCCTGAACTCTTTGGTGCTCGCCATCGTTATATTGGCGTCGCACTGGCAAGGGAAGTTTCTGCCGTTATTGCCGGAGGGATCGCGCCACTGGTTGGTTCTGCAATCATTTCCTGGGTGATCCACACTAACGATCCCAGTGGTATTGCTGCCTGGATGCCAATCGCTATTTACCTTAGTCTGCTGACCGTTGGTACGATTATTGCGACTTTCTTTGCTCCAGAAACACGCGATCGTGATCTTGATGATCTTGCCGACGCTGAAACGATCAGCGTTTCCCAACATAACCAGACTACGGGCACCTACCATGACGCATAATGTCTCTGAATCTATTATCGATTCCCTGACTGACGTGAAAATGCCCCATTACGCACCGCTGGCTCAAGTCAGCGGTAGTATCGACCTTAACGGTACCATTTTACCTGAGTACCGCTGCAACACGCTGGTTCTGGGCAGTGGCGCGGCAGGATGGCGAGCTGCCGTCGAGCTGAAACGGCAAAATGTCGATGTAATGGTAGCCTCCAGCAAAGCCTTCTGGGGAACTTCCGCCTGTTCTGGTTCTGATAAACAAACGCTTCACACCGCGAATACGCGTGCAAATGGTGACCATTTTCTGACATTAAGTAACACCCTGGCGGCAGGTGGTGCGATGGATCATGACACCGCATATGTTGAGGCGCTCGGATCGGTGAACACCTGTGAAGTACTGAAATATCTGGGTCTGGATTTGCCTGAAGATCTCTTTGGCGCAACGTTGCGTTATCAAACCGATCACGATGAATTTGGCCGTGCCACTAGCTGCGGTCCTCGAACATCGCGCCTGATGGTGAAGGTGCTGGCCCAGGAGGCAATGCGCCTTAATATTCCTCTTTGCGATCACACAACGGCGATTCGTATCCTGACCAGTGGTGAAGGAGAAAATCGACGAGTCGAGGGGGTGATCGCCATCGATAAAGCCTGTCGGGATAATCCCTGGAGAATGGTAGTGATTCGCTGTCAGCATCTGGTTTTAGCCACGGGCGGGCCTGGTGAACTTTATCGTGACAGTGTTTATCCGGTGAACTGTTTTAGTGCGTTGGGCATGGCGCTGGAAGCAGGGATAACTCTGGTTAATCTTACGGAAAGTCAGTTTGGTATCGGTACACCGCGCAGCCAGTTTCCGTGGAATCTTTCCGGTACTTACATGCAGGCGATGCCGCGCATCTATTCGCAGGACCACTCCGGGCGTCAGTATAATTTTCTGGCAACTTATTACCCCACGACTCGTATGCTGGCCTCCGCGATATTTCGCAAAGGTTACCAGTGGCCGTTTCACGCGGAACGAATGCTGGAATATGGCTCCAGCTTGCTGGATGTCGCAGTTTATGAAGAGACTCAAAAAGGGCGCGATGTTTTTCTCGATTTTCTACGGGAACCAGAACCCGCAGCGGACGGAACACTATTTAACCTGCGGGAGCTGGATGATGATGTCATCGACTATCTGCAACAAAATCACGCCCTGCTGGCACAACCGCTGGCGAGATTAACACAGATGAATCCTCTGGCTATTCGTTTGTATCAGATGCACGGTCATGATCTCACAGCCTCACCGCTCAAGTTTACGCTAAATAATCAACATCTTAATGGCGGAATTGAAGTTGATATTTGGGCACGTACATCGCTAACTGGTTGTTATGCTGCCGGAGAAAATGCCGGAACACATGGTGTCACGCGCCCAGGTGGAGCAGCGCTCAATGCCGGGCAAGTTTTCGCCCGCCGCTGTGCATTACATATTGCTCATCAGAAAAGCCAGGACCGGCCTCTCGAGAGGCAACAAATTCTCAGTACGATTAATGAGGCGCAACAGCACCTGAATCAGGGGCTGCTACGTGACGACGTGCGAGAAACGATACAAAATACCATGAGCCACCATGCCGCAATTTTGTGTCATACACAGGGGATCAACACTGCCGCGCAAACCCTGGCAACACTTTGTGAAGATATTCGCCGGGAAGGTATTCAATGCGATGAAAACAGCCTGGCACAATCTTTCCAGTGGCGGCAAAGTGCGCAACTGGCGCTGGCTGTACTGCGTTCTTTACAATGTTATGTCGAAAACGGTGGTGGGAGTCGTGGTGCCAGGGCTATCTATGATGGCGAAGCCGGTATTGCACCGCAAACACCAGGTGGGCCACTCCTGGCCTGGCGTTTTCGGCCAGAAAATCAGGATGCCAGGCAATATATGATTTGTGTTTGTCGGGAAGCTAATGATTACCAAACCTGGACTCGCCCGTGCCGTGAACGGGGCGTATTAACGCTAACCAACTTTGAGCGCCAGTGGCAAAACTGGATTGCGGCGACGCCGTTTCAATACTGATCAGAGATATTCCGGGTTGTGACCGCAGCCCGGAAAAAATCCCCGCGCGGCCTGGCGACTACTGTTAGGCTTAAAACAGATATGTCGCTCAGTAAAGGAGTTTAAATGGCAACACGAATTGAATTTCACAAGCACGGTGGCCCGGAAGTACTTCAAGCCGTAGAGTTCACTCCTGCCGATCCGGCGGAGAATGAAATCCAGGTCGAAAATAAAGCCATCGGCATCAATTTTATCGACACGTATATCCGCAGCGGCCTTTACCCGCCACCATCGCTACCCAGCGGATTAGGCACCGAAGCGGCAGGCATCGTGAGTAAAGTCGGCAGTGGTGTAAAGCATATTAAGGCAGGCGATCGCGTAGTCTATGCACAATCGGCATTAGGCGCTTACAGCTCTGTGCATAACATTAATGCGGATAAAGCGGCGATTCTGCCTGCGGCAATTTCTTTTGAGCAAGCTGCGGCATCCTTCCTGAAAGGCTTAACGGTTTATTATCTGCTGCGCAAAACCTATGAAATTAAACCCGATGAACAATTCCTGTTCCACGCAGCGGCTGGCGGCGTTGGCTTGATTGCCTGCCAGTGGGCAAAAGCCCTTGGCGCGAAACTTATCGGCACCGTAGGAACGGCGCAAAAAGCGCAAAGCGCCTTAAAAGCCGGAGCATGGCAGGTTATTAACTATCGCGAAGAAAACCTGGTCGAGCGATTGAAAGAGATCACCGGTGGTAAGAAAGTGCGCGTGGTGTACGATTCAGTGGGCAGAGACACCTGGGAACGGTCGCTGGATTGCCTGCAACGCCGCGGCTTAATGGTGAGTTTTGGCAACTCATCAGGTGCGGTTACCGGTGTGAACTTAGGCATTCTCAATCAGAAAGGCTCGTTGTATGTGACACGCCCTTCCCTGCAAGGCTATATCACCACGCGGGAGGAATTAACCGAGGCCAGTAATGAACTGTTCTCTTTGATTGCCAGCGGTGTGATTAAGGTCGATGTCGCCGAGCAGCAGAAATATCCGCTGAAGGATGCGCGGCGTGCGCATGAGATTCTGGAAAGCCGGGCGACGCAGGGTTCCAGCCTGTTGATTCCATAAAAGAAATTGGGCTTCCACCTGGGAAGCCCTTTCTTTTATAGTTCGGCTGTATGTAGGGTACAGCTCGATGAATTTGTTTGACGCGCAATAGTGACAGATTTGATTATCAATTCCTATTTTGTTCTAAGGATAAAACCTTAGGTTGTGATCATCCGCACAATCCCTTAGTAACGCCAGCGGTCATAACGCTGATATTTCGGCACTTTTGGTGCTTTAATTGCCCTGATCACCCACACCACCGCAACCGCCAACAGCAGCCACGGCAGCAACTTAATCATCAATGCCAGCATACCGCCGAGGAACATAAAGGCCGTCGCCACAATCAGCGCGGCGATAATACCCAGCAACGAAACACCGGTGACCATCAGCATGACAAAAAAGCCAATTACAAAAAGTAGTTCCAGCATGATGCTCTCCCAAATATGAAATCTCTTGCTGGCATTACAAGAATCATGCCAAAAATAATCTGTTGATTTAACAGCAAAACACCCCGCGACGGTGCGCAGGGCGTGGTGAATTTGACTACTTTTTGGTGAAAAGTTAACGCTTATCCGCCACCAGTTTGAGCGCGTGTTCCAGCACATTAATGTCTGCACCCGCTTTATGGGCATTTTCACTTAAATAACGCCGCCACTGCCGCGCGCCAGGAATACCCTGGAACAAGCCCAGCATATGCCGGGTAATATGGCCGAGATACGTACCCTGGCTGAGTTCACGCTCAATGTACGGATACATGGCGCGCACTACCGCCACCGGATCGGCATCGGTATCCGAGGAACCAAAAATCTCTCGGTCTACCGCCGCCAGAATCCCCGGATTCTGATACGCCTCGCGCCCGACCATCACGCCATCCATATGTTGCAAATGCGCTTTAGCTTCTTCCAGCGACTTGATACCACCGTTAATCGACATCGTCAGATGCGGAAAGTCACGCTTCAGTTGATACACACGCGGATAATCGAGCGGCGGGATCTCACGGTTTTCTTTCGGACTTAACCCAGAAAGCCAGGCTTTACGTGCGTGGATGATGAACATCTCACACTCACCTTTGCCGGAAACGGTGTTGATGAAATCGCAGAGAAATTCATAGCTGTCCTGATCATCGATGCCAATACGCGTTTTCACCGTCACCGGAATCGACACCACATCGCGCATCGCTTTCACGCAGTCGGCAACCAGCTGCGCATTACCCATCAGACACGCACCAAACATGCCGTTCTGCACCCGGTCAGACGGGCAGCCGACATTCAGGTTGATCTCATCATATCCGCGCGCTTCTGCCAGCTTCGCACACTGTGCCAGCGCCGCCGGATCGCTACCCCCGAGTTGCAACGCTACCGGATGTTCTTCTTCACTGTACGCCAGGTAATCACCTTTACCGTGAATAATCGCCCCTGTGGTCACCATTTCGGTATACAGCAACGTATTGCGGGAAAGCAGACGCAGGAAATAACGGCAATGTCTGTCCGTCCAGTCAAGCATCGGGGCAATCGAGAAACGGTAAGCGGGATAAACAGTGTGTGATTCTGCTGGCATGGCGACTTTTTAAGCATCTGGTAAATTGGGGGCGCTACTATAGCATAACGAATATGCGATCAGGCAATGTGACAGCCATGACACCCTGTTCTCGGCGTTTAAGTGAGAACTATGATAAAGTAAGGACATTCTTAACCCCACTGTCGAGGTGCCCAATGGAAAAGACCACAACGCAGGAGTTATTAGCGCAGGCTGAAAAAATCTGCGCACAGCGTAATGTGCGCCTGACCCCACAGCGCCTCGAAGTGTTGCGCCTGATGAGTCTGCAGGATGGCGCTATCAGCGCTTATGATCTGCTTGATTTGCTGCGCGAAGCTGAACCGCAAGCCAAGCCGCCAACGGTTTATCGCGCGCTGGAGTTTCTGCTTGAACAAGGTTTTGTGCATAAGGTGGAATCCACCAACAGTTATGTGCTCTGTCATCTGTTCGATCAGCCCACCCATACTTCAGCCATGTTTATTTGCGATCGCTGCGGCGCGGTGAAAGAAGAATGTGCTGAAGGCGTGGAAGACATCATGCATACGCTGGCGGCAAAAATGGGTTTTGCCCTGCGGCATAATGTTATTGAAGCACATGGATTATGTTCAGCATGTGTAGAAGTAGAAGCGTGTCGTCATCCTGAACAGTGCCATCATGACCACTCTATTCAGGTGAAAAAGAAACCTCGCTAAAAGGGTGTACATCCTTGTACATGTCGGGCAGGAGGGATTAATTACCAGCGGTAATCATGGCGTTTTTCCCAACTATCAACCTCTTTTTCTGCCTGATCTTTCTGATAACCGTAGCGTTCCTGGATTTTACCCACTAACTGATCACGTTTTCCTTCAATGATCGTCATATCATCATCGGTCAGTTTGCCCCATTGCTCTTTCACTTTACCTTTAAACTGTTTCCAGTTACCGCCGGCTTCATCTTTATTCATAATCAAGACCTCATCGTTAGGTTGTGAATGAGAGTACGTTCACTTTTCTTCTGAACGTGAGATTAAGTGTAGTCAGCAATTTGGCTTAGGATTATTTATTCAGAATTTTTAACCGTCACGTTGCGACAAACCAGGTATCGTTACGCCAGTGACGCCGCCAGATAGCCGCCAGAGAAAGCCCGCGTAACGCCAGAAAGACGGTTAACGCCAGCCACAAACCATGATTCCCCAGCCACGGCAGCGTAAGGAGCGTCAGCGCAAAACCTGCGG
>OBVM01000284.1_pt1 | contig 29073 bp, 47 predicted proteins | sample 1476051 | NCBI WGS metagenome assembly OBVM01 (sample SAMEA2579986, study PRJEB22360) | human gut metagenome | biome: human gut; feature: human-associated habitat; material: faeces | place: Denmark | collected 2008/2010
GAACGTCGGGTTGGGCCGTGTTGGTGACGGGGGCGCCCAGCCAGTTCCAGATATTGCCTGGCAGCTGGGATATAAACGTGCCCGCGTTCTGCACGAACTGTGTGCCAGCGTCGATGGCCTTCTGACCCATAAGCGCGACCCATGCGACCACGAACGTGATCGAATAGGACAGCCAGTAGGCAATCGTCTCAGGCAAGTGCGTGATGAAGTACACGACGTTCTGCACGAACTGGTTCCCGGCGGTCCACGCGGATTGCGCGAGACAGGTGGCCCATTCGCCCACAGCCGTGAGCAGGTTCGACAATGCGCTGCCGATACGTTCCGGCAGCCGCTGAAACCATTGGACGACGGACTGGAACGCATTGGGAAGCGTCTGCGTGAAGAAGTTCGCGATGTTCTGGCCGAGACTGGTGACGGCATCGACCGTCTTCTGCCATGCAGAGGAGACGAACGACGTGAACGCCGCCCACGCCTTGCGACCCGTCTCAGTCTGCGTGAAGAACCAGACCAGTGCGGCGACCAGCGCCGATATCGCGGTGACGACCAGCATGATTGGGTTCGCGTTCATAGCCGCGTTCAACAGCCACTGCTTTGCGGCGGCGACGGTGTCAGCGAGGCTGAACGCCTTGATGAAGCCGACCACGGTCGTGATGATCGAGAACAGCTTGAACGCGCCATATCCCGCCATGACCGCGACCGCGAGCGCCTGCATCCAGTCGGCGTTCTGCTGGACGAACGTGCCGACCGACTGGAGCATGCCGCCGATGCTGCCCAGAATATTGGAGAGCTGCTGGGCGGCCCCGCCGGCACTGTACGCGCCGCCGGTGAAGCCGAGCAGGCTGCCGATGACGCCGGCGAACGGGCCGACGACCGAACCGACCGCGCCGGCGATGCTTTTCACCCCGTTGGCGAACGTCTGCACGCCCTCGGTTTTCATGAGCGCGCCCGTGAGGTCGTTCACCCACTGCATCGCCTTGCCGATGCCGTCGCCCAACGCAGTGACCGCTCCGGTGATGTACGGTTTGACGGTGTTGACGATGTTCGCCGCACCGTCCACGATGGTGGCCTCGAGATTGCCGAACGCGCCCTCGAACGTCTGCGTGCTTTCCGCCGCCTTGATGGCACCGTCGTTCATGCCCAGTTGCATGAGCGCGTCGTTGAACTCCTGTGAGGTGATCTCGCCTTTTGCCATCGCGTCGCGGAAGTTGCCAGTGTACGCGCCGTTCTTGAGCATCGCCTCCTGGAGCTTGCCCGAAGCGCCTGGGATCGCGTCGGCCAGCTGGTTCCAGTTCTCCGTGGTCAGCTTGCCTGCGCCGGCGGTCTGGGTGAACATCATCGCGACTCTTTTGAACGTTTCGCTGTTGCCGCCCGCGACCGCGTTCAGGTTGCCGGCCGCTTCGGCGAGCTTGTCGTAGTTCGGCACGCCGTTGGCGGCCAGCTGGGCGGTGGTGTTGCGGATGTCGTCGATGCCGTAGACGGTCTTGTTCGCGTACTCCTGCGTGGACGTGGTCAGTTTCTTGATCTGGTCGGCCCCGACGCCGGCGAAGTCCAGTGTCTGTGCGAACTTCTGGGTCGAATCCGATGCGTCGAGGATCTGCCCGGACAGGCCGGAGAACACGCCGATGACCTTCGTGGCGATGCTGGATGCGACGCCGCTGATCACGCCGAGCTTCGCGGAGAATCCCCTGGAGAAGCCGCCGCCGGCGGTGTCGCCGGCTTTCTGGCCGACCGATTTGGATGGCCCGTCGAACGCGCTTTCGATGGCCTTGCCCACGCCCTTCATGCTGGGCACGATCTGCACGTACGCCTGGGCCAGCTGGTATGCCATGACCGTGCCTCTCTATTCGGTTATTCGTTGTGGGTGAAGGGTTTCGTCTCCACGTCCGTGAAGTCGCGGCTCATGAACGCGTCGAGCTGTTCGATGGTCAGGTCCATGGGCTTGATGGTGCGCGTCCTGCGCGTGGCTTCCCCGGAGTCCTCCGGCTTGGAGGGGTTCGCGACGGCATGGCCGCTTCCGTTGCCTGGTCTCGGCAGCGGTTCCGGCTGCGGGCCGCGTTTCTTCGGGTCGGCGTTGCCCCACATCCACATGTTCATCTGGTCGATCCGCGCGGCCATCAGATACTGGTCGAGCGTCCACGCGACCGGAACGTCCAGCTTCTGCCAGATAAGGGAGCCGGCGGGCAGGTTCGCGGCCAACGCGGCCGTCTCCAACGGATCCAGCTCATAGACGCTAAGCCCGTATACGCGCCGCATGTCCGCCGCCAACTGGTCGGGGCAGGCATGCAACAGGTATACGAGCGTCAGGAGTTTGGGGCCGCGTCGTTGAGCTTCTCCATCAGCTCCTCGACGAATTCGCCCATGCTTTCACCGCTGATGCGCCCGGTGTCCGGATCGCGCAACGCGTCCTTGACCCTCGCGTAGCCGTCGCCAAGCACCTTGCGCAGGAACGGGATCACGGCCAGCGCGTTGCCCTCCGGATCCGACTGGTAGTCGTACAACAGTTCCACGAGCTCCCAATCGTCCATCAGTTTCGGGTCGATGGTCAGGGAGATGCCCTTGACGGTGACGGTGCGCGGCTTGCCCTGCGCGGGCCTGTGATCCTGCGGACGGTTGCCGGGGACGTTGTTGCTGGCGGGATTACCGGAACGGTGGCGGTTTCGTGACATGATGACTTCTCCAAAAGACTAGTGAAAACGACTTCCACGGTTGAACGAAGAAAGGTTCCCGCGTCGTGGGAAGTCGCTCGAAGCGCGACGCGGGAAGAACCGTCATTCGGCGGACGGAACCTCTTCGGCGGTTTCGGCGTTCTCGTCGCCGTTGACCGGGTCGACGACCTTGCCGAGCAAAGCCTTGGTGGTCGCGGCGCTCATGACGGCCATCGAGGCTTTGCCGATGTATTCGATGGCGGTGACGCCGTTGCCCATGTCGTTGGCGGACACGGTGACGTCGTAGACCTGCGCGTCGCCGGCATGCACCTGTCGGTCGCCGAACTCGGCGCGCGTGCCGTTGCCGATCACGAGGCGGTCCTTCACATTGCCGGTCATCGCGATTTCGAACACGAGCACGAAGTCCTCGTCGGAGGGCATCTGGTGCTTGATGGTCATGCTCTTGTCCGTGCCGGTGACCGCGTCCGAGTTGTAGCGCATCTTGGCGGCCTCGGCGCGCAGCACCTCCAGCAGCGCGAACTGGTAGGACTCGGCGTAGCTGGTGATGACCTTCATCACGGTCGTGCCGTTGGCGTCCTTGATCTCGGTGGTGTCGGTGTCGGTCGTGTTGGTCAGACCGTCCTCGGACAGGTAGCCGAGCAGTTTGAACGCCGCGGCCAGCGGGGTGGAGGAATCGGTGGGCAGCGCGGTGCCGGACGGTGCCCAGTAGGCGTAGCCGCCGACCTTGAACTTGCCCAACGACACCATGGTGGAATCGTTGGTTGTGGAACCAGCCATGATTTAGACCTTTCGTTAGTCGTCTGATTTGACGGTGAGTTGTATGAGTATCTGGTAGCGGGGCCGCCCGTCCGGCATGGGGAAATGCGTGCGGCCGGCGATGTCGATGTCGGCGACCTCGGGCAACTCCGTTATGCGTTTGAGGCGGGGGAGTATGAGTTTCGCCGCAGCCTCGGAGACCAGCCAGCGCGACTCGCCCCACACCTGCACCGCGATAAGCGGCAGGCTGCGGAACCGTTCGTCCGAGCCTCCCACCTGTTCGACGGTGACGAACGGCAGCGGGTGCGTGGCCGATGATCCGGCGGGCACGTCGAAACTGGCCGGATATTCGGCCTTGATCGTCGGGTCCGCGTTGAGCCAGTCCATGACGAGTTTTTCCGCGTTCACGGCCATCAGCCGCCACCTCCCAACGCCTTGGCCAACGTGTTGTGGGCCGCGTTATCGACGCGCGCGGCGGTGTTCTCCGTGTGCACGAGCGCGGTGGCTCCCTCGGGGCTTGGCTGAGGGCCCAACGCCGTATACATGGGCTGGCCCGCATGTGTGGGCGAGCCCATGGCGTTCGCCCTCGCCGCGAGCTTCCGAGCCTCGCCTATGGCGGCCTTGGAACCCTCGTTGCGCCGGTATGCCTGAAACGCCGAATAATTCAGTTTCACCATCTTGACCATGGTTATCCCTCCGTGTCGGTGACTTCGACCTTGAGGTTCCATGCGGTCGGCTTCATGCCGCCGTCCAAAGGCCTCGGGTCTCCGACCACCTTGTAGTCATGGGAATCGATGCGCACCATCGCCCCGCGCAGACTCCGGTATGCGTAGCTGCGGGGGAAGAAGCAGGTGAATGCAACGGTCACGCCGTCAGGTCGAATCGAGTCGGTGGCGTTGCTCATCGCGCCGGGCGAGACAAGCACGTTGCCAACCGACTCGATATCAACCTTGGTGACTGGCGAGCCGCCGGGGTCTGTCCCACCGGTGGACGTGTAGCGCAGCACCTTCACGGTCTCGCCCCTCATGACGCCTCCCCGCTCGACAGGTCGACGCTGTAAAAGCGTTGGCCGGTGAGCCCAAGCGCCTTCTTCTGTCCCTTGGACAGATAGAATTCGCCGCGAGGATTCGAGAAGGTCATCGACTGAGTGAAACTGCCCGCCGTGAGACTGAGATTGCTGGCACCGGTCGTATCGAAACCGGCACCCTCGGTCTGCATGTCGGACGAGATCACATCCTTGGCGAGCTCGCAGGCGATGCGTTCCAACGTGGCGGATGCGATATCGCGCCATCCGGGACACTGCTCGCGAATGAACTGCGATGCATCAGCCAGCCGCTGGTCAACATAATCCGGGTCGTCCGGCATCTGCTTCCAGCGTTTGAACAATTCCGTGTGGGTGGCGAATGGGTTTTCTTCCGTTTCGTCGGCCATAACGCACCTCCCCACGTCAGACGGCGATGACACCGATCGCGCGCAACTGGGCGAGGATGCTGTTGACCTTCGTGGCGATGACCGCCGCATCCGCGCCGCTCGCGAGATCCGGGATCGCGGCACCTTTCTTGACGCCACCCAACGCCTCAGCCGTGGCGGCGGGCAGCGTGTAGGCGGGCGGAATCGTCGGCTTGTTCGACAGGTCGTTGTAGCTTCCACTGAAGCTGGACGTTCCCGCGCCAATGGCCTTGCGCGCGCCGGCTGCATCCGTGGCTTTGAGCACCGCCTTGCCGGTGTTGGTGGCACCGGCAAGCGTGTCGGCGGTGGGAGCGCCGCCGACATCGACCGGATTGCCTTCCCCGTCAAAAACGGCCACCTGAGCGATAATCTCGCCGTCAGTCGGCTTCGGTTGACGCACGAACTGTATCTGCTTGTTCAGTCCCATGGCCATCACGCTCCGGTGGACGTCGATGCCGGCGTGATGACGTACGCCGGGAAGCGCTTCGTCTTGTCGGGCTGCACGTCGTTGATGGGGTTGGCGATCTGGAAGCCGACGCGGAACACGACGCGCATGGCGACGCAATCCTGCTGCGCGAGGTTCAGAATCACCTTGCCGTTATCGTCAGAGATAACCGACTGGTCAAGCATCTTGTAGGTGATGTCCTGACGGATGCCGACCACGAAGTTCGACCAGTCGGCACCGAGCAGCGTGGCCTTGGTAGCATCCCATGCGCCGTTGTCTACCTCGTTGAGGCCGAAGCCGTACAGGGTGGACGGCGCGCCGGAGGCGAGCGAGGGCACGTAGATCGGGCTGCCGTTGGCATTGCGCAGGCCGATAAGCTCCCAGTTCAGGCCCGGCTTGCTGGCGAAGCCGTTCATGGCGAAGCCCTGTTCGGCGAGCTTCTGACCCATGGAGGCCACGTCCTTGGCGAGGTCCTTGCCCTGGGTGAGCGTGTTGTGCGCCGCGATGGCCTGCGGGATGATGCCGTCAGGGAAGCTGGACGGCTTGTCCACGCCGAACAGGGTCGACTGATCCAGCTTGTAGCCAAGCGCGGAAGCCAGACGCGGCATGACCTCCGGCCAGATGGGGATGCCGGAATCCGCGATGACGGCCTCCGGGATGGGCACGATGGCCGCAAGCTCCTCGGCCGTGATGCTCAGGCCCGACCATTTCATCTTCGTGGTCTGCTTCAGGCCGGTATCGCCGCCAACCCAGTAGGCGATCGGCTTGGAGTCAAGCACCGGCTGCGTGCGCGTGCGGGTGCTCATGCGAATCTGACGCATACGGGTCAGGGATACGCTCGACTTGGGAGCGTCCTGGATAATCTGGGTGGCGTATTCGGTGGGGATGAGTCCGCCGCCGAGGTCGCTGCTGGTGATGATGGAGTTCACGTTGGAAGCCATCGTCATACCTTCTTTCTATGGAGGGGGTTATTTCTGCTTTTGTTTGAGGAACTGGTCACGGATCCAGTCGCCGGATGTGTCGGATGGTGCGGGCGGCTGGTTGGATTCGGATGCGGCATGCACCGTGGGCTTGGTTTTGTCGGTGATGTAGTCGGCGAGCGCCTTGCCGTTGGCTTGCATTTCTTCGAGGGTGGAGCCGTGGAGCAGTGCGATGGGCACGCCGGTTTCCTTGGAGACCTGCGTCTTCCATTCGTTCTGCTGTTTTTCCGCCTCGTAGGCGGCGTTCTTGGCTTCAAGCTCTTTGATGTGCTTGGCTGTCTTTTCGGCTTCGGACAGTTGGGCCTCCTTGAGCTGTTGCAGTTCGTCGGCGGCTGCCTTGTTGTCCTTGGCGCGTTTCTCCCATTCGCGGGAATGGGCGACGGCCTCCCGGTATTTGGCCTCGTAGTCGATTTCGGGCGGCTTCGCTCCGTTCTCGGCCGATGCCGCCTGCTGGTTGCCGTTGGCCTCTTCGGTCATGGTTCCTCCTAGTGGGTTGGGCCCGTTTCGGGCATAAAAAAACCACCCGTGCGGGTGGTTGGGGAAAATTCAGTGCGAACGGGACGGTCTGGGTACTCCATACCCGTCCTTGTATCGGTCGGGGTAAAGCCGGCGCATCAGGTAGACAAGCGTGTTCGGGTCGTTGGGATTGTCGGGATTGCCTTTTGTGGTGGCCTTTATCATCCGATAGGTGTCGTCGTCCAGGCCGCCGTTCTCGATGAGGCTGCGGGCGTGCATGTATTCCGAGTACATGCGGTCGGGGTCGTAGCCCTCGATGTGCGCTTGGTCCCTGTCCCATTCGGGCACGATCTGGCAGTCGCAGTCGTCGTGGAACAGGCTGAACGAGCCTTTGGCGTATTTCGCGGTTTTCTCGCTGTGGTACACCCAGCCTCGCGAGCAGAGCATCGTGCAGAACGCGCACGTCTTCGCGCCTCTCGGCACGCGCGCGTACCGTGGTTCGGACGGGTCGTGCTCGCACAGGCGGGCAACGGTTTCACGCCCCGAATACATGACCCAGCGTTGCATCGCGCCGACCAGATACGCCTGCATGGTCTGCGGGTCCGTCCACAGGTGGCCGGCCTGCCAGCGTATGGTCTTGTCGATGCCGTCGCCGGGGAAAGAGTCGGATAGGTCGTACTCCCACGGGTCTGGCACCGATTCGCCACGGACGCGCATATACCATTCATAGGCGGCATGCGCCGCGAGGTCGCCGTATTTGACGACCAGTTGCGGCACGTAATCGAGCAGCATGTCACGCTGCCATTCAGGGCTGAGCTGTTGCAGCGTCTCCCACAGTTTCGCCAGATCGCGGCGCGCCAGTTCCACCGCCCTGGCTTGGCTGGCTTGCAACTGGTTCAGTTGCCGGTTGTCCGTCATCCTTGTTGCCTCCGTTCACGAGGGAGTCAAGCACGCTGCGGGTTTCGGCCTTGCGCTTGTCGGCCAACAGGCGTGTGATGTCGGAATCCGTGTAGCCGAGCTTCTCCAACACCACGTCGGAGTTGGCGAGCCATGGAATGGCCGTCACCTGCTTCACGATGGCATCGGAGAGCGCGGCCTGCGATGGGCGTTCGGGGTCACGCCAGTTGACCTGCAGACGGTCGAGCTCGTCGCTGTCCTCGCTGGTGCCGTTGAGTATGGCGATGTCCCTCGCGGCCTTGCGTAGCTGCACGCCGATGGCGCGGCAGGCGTTCTTCGCCTCGATGACAAGCTCGCTTTCCGCCGCCATGATCGCGTCGGACGAGGAAGGGCCGGAATCCGTCATCACGCCGAACTGGCTGAGCGGCACGCCGGTCGCGCCGCTCATGCGTGCCGCGAGTGCGCGAAGCATGTCGGTGTGCGGCTGCATGGTCATCTGCGTGAACTGGCCGATGGCGGGTGCCTGGCCGTCCTCGTTGAGGCTGATGTTGAGCATCTTCGAGATGGTGGCTTCCCAGCCGGTCAGCTTCTTGCCGTTCCTGTCCTCGGGCGGCTCGTCAGCGCCGATGAGGTAGCGTTGCGGGCTCGAATAGAATTCGGCGCTTACCTCCATGCGCAGCATGGTGCGAACCGCCGTGTCGGTGATGCTCATGACCTCGCGGCTGATGCGCGAGCGGCCAAAGGGGCGGTTCAGGTCCTGATGGTAGGGGATCAGGTAAACGGGCACATGATCCATGTACGTGTTCCGGGGAGCGTCCGCATGATAGCGGCCTGATTGCGCGCGGCGTATACGAATCGTGTAGCCGGGCATGTAGAGCATGAGCTCGGAAGGCACGATGGTGTTCGCCTGCGCGTACTGGGAACGGTCGATATCGGTTATCGACAACGCCGCCGACAGGCCGCGACGGGCGTAATCCCACAGGCCGGTCTCATAGAGCGCGCTGCGGAACGATACCGACACCTTCGAGCGCAGACCATCCTCGGGTTCCGCGCTGCGCACATTCAGGAACGAGCATGAATGGGTGAGCGCGCTGCGGATGGCCTGCGGCAGTTCCACGTCGAAGTCGTTGTCGGAAAGAATCGAATCCAAACCCAACGGGTCGCGGCCGTCGTCGCCGACTCCAACGAAACCATCGAACACGATGCGGTCGGCCAAAGCGTCCACCGATTTCTGCGGCCAGCCCACGACCTCGCTTATCCCCGCCATGCTGTCCGGCACAGCGATGGACAGATTCTTAAGCTCGTTTCGTCCGTCGTAGTATTTGGTGCGCAAAAGGTTACGTTCGAGCTTCTGGGACCATTGACGTATCATCAAATCCCACGGTTCTCGGCACTCGTCGGGCAGATTATCGACCTGCACGTTTTCAAGACTGGGAATCTGCATCAGAATGCCACCGCCTTTGCTCTTCTTCCCGGATGACGTTTGGAAGTCTTGACGTTCCAATACGCGAGAGCCACCGCTTCCACGGGACTCACGTCGATGTTCTCCATGGACGTCTCGTAGCCGAACCCGTCTCCGATTTTCCTGTGCTTCGCATGACCCACCGCCTCGTCAAGCAGAGGCTGGCCGAAATGGGTAAGCCCATGGTCGTTCACGGCCTGTTCGAGCATCGAACAAGCGTCTGCCACGTCGGAAGGGCGCGGAACCACGATCACTCTTTTGGACACGCCCTTGTCGATGAGGCTGTTGACCAGGGTGGGCGCTCCCACGCGCCCGTCGATGATGATGCCGATGGCCTTGCGCCATCGTTCCGCACCGTCCTTCTCGGCGGTCAGCCAGTCGGCCAGCCAACCGGTGCCGCCGCGCATGCTGCGCGAGGCGATGACCTCCACGTGCGGCAATTCACCAGACTTGCGGGGCGGGCGCACGCACGCCACGAGGGTGACGTTCGCGCCGTCCGCGCTGAACTTGACCGCATACGAGTTGTAGCCATCCATGCAGGGGTTGTCGGTCTTGCACTTGGCCCACTCGTCAGCATCGATATCGGACAGCGCGCCGGCCTGATCGTTCCACCAGCCGAGACGTTCGCGGGCGAAACCGTCAGGGGTCATCTTCTCCGACTCGGAAACGACCACGCTTTTCAGCAGTCTGGTGCCGAGCGATGGATTGTATTGGTACCAGCGTTGCTGGTCGTGCACGTCGCCTATCTCGTTCGCCGCCCATTCGAACCAGCACAGGTTCTTCGGCGGCTTGTCCCTGTGCGCGTTGCGGCGCATGCGCGCGAACACCGTGCCCGGCGAGGTCGGCGGTGTGGGGGTGCCCGTGTAGATGGTCAGCGGGTTGCCGGAGGGTGCCGACGAGATGGCGGGCTGTATGGCCTCCATCTGCTCGTCGGTCAGCTCCTGCGCCTCGTCGCACACCAGCACGTCCACCGTGAAGCCACGGCCCGAACTCTTCGAACGGGCGATGAACTCAATGCTGCCACCGTTCTTCAACACGATGGCCTCCTGGCCGTTCGTGGCCCGAATGTAGGTGACCAGTTCCGACAGTTCGGGGAACTTGCGCGCGTTCTCGAAGTAGTATTTCATGCGCAGGAAATGCTTGCGGCAGGTCTTCACCTCATGCGCCGTGTGCAGGATCTTCATACCGAGGATCGCGGCAAGGTACAGCTCCGTGAACTCAAGAATCGCGTTCTTGCCGTTCTGGCGCGGCACCGCGCACCCGCAATCCGACGCCGCCCATTGCAGCTTCGAATCCGTGGCGAGCCACCCATCAAGCACGATACGCTGCCACTTATCCGGCTTCATGTCGTAGCCGGCGGCGAGCGCGCACGCCTCTCCTCCCTCGGACTGCGCGTGCTTGGGAACCAGAGCGAAGCTAGGTTCCTGTACGCCTCTTCGCCTTGCCACCCTCGATCACCCTCAGCTTCCGTCGTTCGGCTATCTCATCGAGCGGCGTATGCCGCTCCTGCTGTTTCACTTTCGCCTGCGTGATCTGGCTGCGTGCGGCTGGCGTGATCCCGTAATCCTGCAGCAGCTTGTTCAGTATGGGCACGCTGGCGAAATTGCCGGAACCCCAGATGTCCGCGTGGATCAGGGCGGCGTTCATGAGGTTGTCCCAGTCGGCCTCCGTCCACGAGTCCGAGCCGGGGGTGGAAGCCAGATGCTCCCACCAGCGCACGGTAGCCTCCGGCCATTCGATGCCGTCAGGCAGCGTCGGCTGCGTTATCGTGGTCTTGGCCAACTGGATCACCTCGAATCTAAATGTCAGGAGCCGGAGGAACGCGAGCCTCCGCGAGAAAAAGCGCTGCGGATACGACCGGCAACGTTACGCACCGCATTGCCGGCACGCTGGAACAGGTTTCGCATAATCCACCTCCTTTCGTGGCATAAGAAAAGCCGCTGCGAATCACAGCGGCCAAACTCTAGGAGGCGGAACATCACCCGCCAAGTTTCTTCATGACGGCCATGCCGTCCATGTACTTGTCGCCGAGCTTTCGAAGACCGTACGCGGCAAGGAAAGAGTCCTTGTCGTCTCGCAAGGGGAACGCGATGGCGAACCAGTGTTCGGAATCGGTCGGCTCCACGAGCTTCCTGGGACTGCGAGCCGAAACCAGCGCCCTGTGCAGGGCGGCGAACTCGGCGAGACAATCCTTTTCCAGATCATCGGAGTACTTGACATCGGCGAGTGGGTCAGGCGTCTTCTCCGCGAACCCGAGGCCACCACCGAACCCGACTCCGGCACCAAACGCCACGGCGGACGACTTGGCCGGCCTGTACGGGGCGAGTAGCTTCTCGATATCACGGTACGCATAGATCCGGTGGTTTTCGCCGAAACCAAACAGTTCACGCCACCGCGCCATCTCGGCGGGGGAGGGGAAACACAGGCACAGCCAGAATTCGGTGTCGGTCGCATCCACGAAACGCTTGCGCTCCGCACGGGCGCGCTCCCGGTACTCCTTCGCGTTCTCGTCCAGATTCTCCGGCACCGGCTTCACAGTCTTCTTGCCCTTGGACTTCTTGGAAAAATTGAACTTGAAATCACCTGACATGATCCACCTCCAACAAAGGGAACCATTCAAGCAGCGTCGCGTAATCGTCCGGCGCCTTGTCCTTGAGCACCTTGGTGAAACGCTTGTCGATGCCATCGAACGAACGCCCGAACCACGCATAATCACACGGCAGGTCGATATGATGCTCGCCAATGCAGTCCAGCACTTCGCCCTTGAGCCAATCCCCGATAGGACTGACCTTCTTGAGATTGCGCCGCCAGTACCCGTACTGGACGAACGCGCCACGACGCTGAATCGAATCTGCGGCACGCACGCCATCCGCGCACCACGTGCTCTTATCCAAGCCGATGTCGGCGCGGATGAAATCCCACATCTGCTCATACGACGGCTCAGGCAAACGCGCAGCCTCGATGTAGCGCAGACGTTCGGGAGCCTGGAACACCGCATTGTTCAGCCACCGGTACAGCGACGGGTGCGGATACCTTTTGATTCGGGTCTGGAACTTCTGCTCGAAATAATCAAGCTCCTCGTCCACGAACCTCAAACCGGGCACATAGTACAAGTACGCGGGAACGACCTCGATGCCCATATCCCGCATCGCCAGCCACGCGGCGATAGAATCCTTGCCGCACGAAAACGCCAACAACACGGGCTTGCCATCAGCGGCGAGCTTCTCGCGCACCGCGAGACTCGTGCCCTGATTGCGGATAACCGTGGTCACTTCGGCCACCTCCTTCCCGTCATGCGAATGAACCGCGAATGCGAATAGAACTCGACACCGGCACGCCGGAAACTCGGCTCCGCCGACTCCACGAACACATGCAGCCCATGTCCGCTGGTCGAAACCTCCGCATAGATCGCTTCGGGCAGCAGCTCCAACGCCTTATCGGGCGGACTGGTCAAATCAACATGGTCGAAATCCCAGCACGCAAGCCCGTCGCCGAGCATGATGCCGTAACCGTCACCGGCCTTCGAGCGCATGACCTCCGGGTATGACGCCCAGGTATCGGGGTCGGTCGAACTGGCCGGCGAACCATCGCACCGGATCGGGCGCTTGCCATCGGCGCGCACCCAACGGCGCAATGCCTTGAGTTCCTGCGGTATCTGATGTTTGCGGCTCCACGCCTTGCGGCACCTGTCCGAGCAAAACAGTCTCGGACGCCTAGGGTTTGGTGTGGATTGGAAGAAATGGCCGCAATTCCTACATTGGTTGACCATAGCTATTACTATAGCATATATTCCAACGATTCGCAACACTAATTTCGTGACATATCAAAACTGCGTAAAATCAAACGTAACAGCCTCGGAAAACAACGGGGCAAAAACATCAAAACCATGCCGGAACGGCTTCCACGGGCGCTCGCAGGCACCCCAGCGGCCAAACGTACGATACTCCACGCGGGTTGCGGGGGGATGCGGGCGCTATGTTCTGTGGGGAGCCTTGCCGGTGGGGGAGGGGGTGGTGCCCCGGTTACCATTGGCGGCTGATTGGGATGGTGTTTTGTGGTTGTTTTTTTGTGTTTTGGTGGCCTGTGGTGTTGGTGGTTATTTTGTTGCTTTTTCTTTGGTTGCAGATTCTGTGTGTGAGTTGTGTGTTGTCATAGCTGGTTGGCGAGCCTCCTCGGCTGTATGGGATGATCTCATCGAGTTCGCAGCTGAGTGGGTGTGGTGTTTTGAGTGTGAGGTCTATGGGCTTGCCGCACAGTGGGCAGATTGGTATTGGTCCTTCGGCCGCGATGTGTCGGGCTTTGCATTTGCGGCGGGCTGCTCCATTTTGGTATCTGCCTGAGCCTGCCTTGTTGCTCATGTTCCCCATCCTGTGTGGTGGTTGGTGGCTTGGGCGAGATTCGAATTCGCGGCAACCCGAGCTTTGCGCTCTGTTGTGATTGCGCCCTAGCAGTCGCTGCTATGGCCGGTTAGGCCTCTACCGTACGCAAGCCGTGGCATACGCGGTTGGCTTCGATCCAACGACCTGCGGTTTTGGAGACCGCTGCTCTACCTGCTGAGCTACGCGCATAGGTGGATATAAGTAAAGCCCCTGAGATGTTTATCCCAGAGGCTTCCACAGTAATCCTGATACGGAGTATACCACGGGTCGATGTCAGCCTACTGCCGCTTGGAAACGCTCATTGCCATGGCGACGGTCTCCCTGATGTCGAATTCGTAGTATCCGTCGTCGGCTATCGGTTTTGCCGAGGGTAGTTTGCCCCGGCGCAGCCAGTTCTTCACGGTCATGGCAGGTACGTCCAGTCCGTAATCGTCGCGGAGCCATTCGCTGCACCCGGTTGGGGTGAGTGTCTTGTGATACCGGTTCACGGCTTCGGCGGTCCGTTCGCGCAGCTCGGCCACGTTGATGGGGTTGCCGCATTTGCACAGCAGCAGCGATTCGCCCTTCGCCGCCAGTATTTCGCGTTTGCATTCGGGGCATACGCCGATGATGCGCCGTGTGCGTGGCTTGCGGTCCACGTATGGTTCGATGCGCCGGTTCATTTTGATGAGCTGGCGGAGGAATCGGCCTGCGTTCGTCGCCTTGCACAGCCATGCGAGGCGGGTCTGCATTCGGGGGATGAGGAGCTGCCAGCGGTCGCTCCACACGGCTCCCGCGTCGCACCAAGCGTCCTGCAACAATGATTCGGCTTCGTCCAGCAGGTCGATGGCGTGCATGTTGACGGGGCTGGGCGCTTCGCCGCCCTGCGGTTTCCCGCCGCTGCCGGGTTCGCCGAGCTTGTACTCATGCCGTGCGACCCGCTGCAACAGTTGCATGTTGCGGCGCAGATTGTGGAGTGTTTTGGCGTAGGTGCGGCGGCAGTTTTGGCAGAGCGTCCATGGTGCCTCGACCTGCTGGTCGCCGCAGTATTGGCATGGGTCGGTTGGAATGAACATTGTTTGGAACCCTCCACGTTCGGCTATGATGGTGCTTTGGTGAGCGTGCCCTCCGCCTGTTGGTGGAGGGTTTCGTTTTGTCTTTCGTTGGATTCAGTGTTTTTACGCTGAATTCAGTCATGTATTCGCGTGTGTTTATCGGTATTTTTCAGACCAGTGGTTCGATGAATTCCGGTGTCCACGCGTCCGCGCGTGATTTCGGCGGTTCGGGATGCTCGATCACGTACAGCACCTCGCTCAACGGCAAACCGAGGAGTTTCGCCGTGTACTCGGGTGTCGCGGCCTTGCCTTTATGCCATTTGAGTATCATCTCACGCTGGTTGTTCGTCGCGCTCATGATTCCTCCTTGAGTGTGGTGACATATTCGATGGCCTTGCGCTCACGTTTCGCGTACCTCCCGCACTTGCGTTTGAGACGTTTGAGGCTCATGGCGTATATGTAGACTCGGAAGTCGCCGTCCTCGGTGATTCTGGCCTCGTACCGGCTTAGGGTTGATGCCCTGAATTGCGCGGTCAGATGGTTGGTAAGCTGTACTCCGTTCATTCCTTCACCTCGGTCTCCTCGCCGTAATGGCCGTAGAGTTGGTCTGCCGCATCCTTGGTCGTGTAGAGGCATTTCGCGGGCGCTTGTTCGTAGTCGTAGATGGCGGCTGCGATGACCTTTCGAAACTCCTCACGGGTGAATGTCCTCGCCTTATAGCTCATCGTCCGTGCTCCTTTCGGTCTTGGAGTCCCAGAGTCGTTCTCAACTGTTGCAGGCAGCTGATGGCGTACAGGGTCTCGCGGTCCACCGTGCCGGTGGGCACCACGCTCGAAAGCGCCTCGTCCAGTTCCTTCAGTCTGGTCTCAAGATCCTCGGTGCGGGTCCACCGGCTGATCTGGTAGCCGTGGCGGCTGAGGATGTCGCACACCCGTTCGAACGCCTTGGACTGTGCCTGTATACGTCGTGCCTCGGTGGGCTCCTGCAACTGTTCGAGCTGTTGGAGCCGCAACGCCATCTTCGTCCCGAGCGCACGGCCTATGCCTTTCATCGCCTCTCGCTGTGCGACATACTCGGCGGCGGTCTCGTAATGCCCGTACCGGTCCGGCCGTTCGCTGGCGGCGAGCTTTTTCAGCAGCCGGTGTTCGACCTGCCGGGTGTCACCATGACTTGGGTTGGGTTTGCGCCGGTATCTCAACGTGCGTTTGGACGGGTCGTAGTACATGAGGCCAACCGGCTCGGGCACCTCGCTGCGGTCGATCATGCGGGCGGGGCAGACGAGGGTGAGATCGTCCACGTACTTCTTGTAGCACAGGTATTTCGCGTCGCGGAGGAAATCGCCGCGACTCACCTTGACCTCGAATCCGCTGATCCATGTGTCCCCGCGCCAGTTGACCTCCAACGCCACGCCGTCCAGACGCAGCACCGTGTCATTCGGCTCAGTGACCGAAATCTCCGACCAATACCCGTCACCGTCACGCCGGTAACGGGAGGCGAGTGCGCAATTGATGTCCATGGCAGTCACGTCACCGTTCATCGTCTGCCTCCCATTTCCTTCTCGTGTGCCATGATTTCCACGTCATTGGCGAGCATTCGCAGTATGCCGGCGAGCGTGCCATACGATTCGGCGGTCGGATACACCGTCTTGCTGACATACACGTCCCACCTGTCGGAGCCTTGATGATTGTCGGCCTTGAGGATGATGAGCGGGTCGGCGTCGATGAAACGACCGTCCTTCATGCCCCGCACTTTGAGCATCAGACGTATCGAATCCGCCTGCTCGCTCGTGTTGCCCAAAATATCCAGAGTGCTCATCGTCTGCCTCTCAGTTCCTTCTTCTCGTTCGCGATCGATTGGAGGATGGCCTCCAGGTCGCCGAGCTCGTTCCTGCTCAACCGGATGCGGCGGATGCTGTCGCCAGCATGAGTGGCCAGCACCCATGAGCGGGTGCCGTTTCGGCCGTCTCCGGGAATCCAGCTCAGGGTCACATTCCCGCAGGAGGCACCTGTGACCATGCCGCACCGTCGTTCGATCTCCACGTCCGTCCCCCTCGTCGCCTTCATCGTCCGTCTCCGTGAAATCGTTGAGCGATGGGCTGGAACAGCTCATATCCCTTCTGGGCCCACATCTCCAGTGTTTTGAGGATTACGAGAATCGACAGTGAGTCGAGCCCGTCATCAGCCAGTTTGGGAATGTTGTTGTACTCTGTGTCCAGTTCCATACGCCCGTTCCGGCCGCTGGTGAATGTGAATCCCAGCATGTCCACGGGCGTTCCGGTTTCCTCCGGTGTGATGGTCAACCGGACCTTGAACTTCTTGCCCAACGGCATCGCCTTGTCTCTCATCGTCTGCCTCCCAGACTCTTGTAGGTCAACGCGAAGCATTTATCACCGTTGCATATACGGTTCCATGCGGCGATGTTGTATTGCAACTCATACGGTGCTGGCTTACGTGAACAGCCTCCCTCGAAGCTGAGCCCGCAGGCAGTGCAGCGGAACATCACGATAAAGAACGTGTATTCAGGCAACCCCTGCACGCCGTCCCGCTCCCACTTCGCCTTGACCTTGCCCCCGCATTTGGGACACGGGCTAATCCTGTGGAACCTCACCAGACTCACCTCCCTCAAGAGGCGCGTTCAAATCCACCTGTTCGATACGCGCACGCTCCTGTAAGATGTTCGCGTATGTCCCCATCGCGTACAATTGGCTTTCAAGGAGCTGGAAGGAGCACGCGGGCGTGAAGTCCAACGTGCCCTCCGCGTAGCCCTCAAGCATGTGCGCCAGCTTGCTGATACGCTCCTGCAATTCTCGATGTTCGCGGATCATCCGCTGCTTGTAATCACTCATTCTTCTGTTGCCTCCTTCGGCTTGGTGTCATAGCTGATGTCGATGATGCGAGTCACGTTGAACTCTCGTTCGCAGTCCTCGCACTCCTCCTCGAAGTATTCGTCATTGCCGCCGCATTCATACGAATCTTCGTATCGGTGCCCGCAGTAAGGGCATACGATTTCGTCGGTATCATCGAACTCGGTCGGCTCGCCCGAATCGATGAGACGCTTCTTCGGAACGCAATCACGGCAATACGTCTTACCGTCAATGGTTTCGCTCCAACGTTTGGTCATGAGGTAGCCGCACATATCGCAGTGGATAAGATTGTTCATTCTTCCGTTGCCTCCATCGGGTAATTGATATCCAGCAGATCTCTTTCGCAGAGCCGATTCAACACGGGGTATAGCCATGCAGGCGGGGTCATGTGATTCCACACGGGGCATTTCTTCCAGTGTTTTTCGGCTCGGGGGCATCCGTATTGCCCGCAGTAGGGACATCGACGGTTTCGGTATTCCAATTGGCCAGTGCGGTGAACCTTGATCCAGCGTTTCTCGCACCAGTCACAGCAATGAGTGCTTCCTGTGAGCAGGCGTAAGACAGTTTGCGGAAACGATGGAGGTTCATCAATGATCGGGTGGATGTTCATGCTTCCACCGCCTTGGCCGGACGGAACGGAGCTTGAGAGGTCACGTGCTTGCTGTTGAGGCCCGACCAAACAGACCCGGTGACGGGGGATTCCGGGTCACCGATAAGCAAAGCGACCAACTTCGAATTGTCCAGGCCGGAGATGGCGACGCTCCACAAGGCATTGTCCTTATCCCACCACAACCCGTCATGGTCGGGCAGCTTCGGCTTCCGACGCAAAGCGTAGGCGAAATCATCGGAGTCGATGCAGTACTCACCGTCTATCTCGCTGATGCGGATACGCAGGAGCAGGTCGCCTAGAGGGTCAGGCTTGAGATCGATGACGCGGAAATGGTTTCCCTCCGTCGTGCAGGCAATATCGCCCACCTGCACGTTTTCGATGTTGTCGATGCGCTCATACTCGGGGTCATCCAACAGTTCGATGGATTGGATATTGTCTGTTGGCTCAAAATCACAGGAAGAGTCATAGCCGCGTGACGTGTACAAAGAACGGTTATCGCCTAAATCAATATCTCCTGTGTCATCTAACACTCCAGTAACAATGGTGCCGTTCTTCCATGTGGCCTTGACGTGCAGTCCGGCCATCTCCTTGCAGGTCTTGCCCTCCCAGAATGGTTTCTCACTGCTCATTGGTTTTCCTCCTTTTTGCCTGCTTCGAGCGCATCCAACAGGTCGTATTCGGCGAGCATGAGATGCGCCTGGGCACGGGTCATTGATTTCAGCGTCTGCGAGTCGCTGCCGGCCATCCAGCCGAGAGAGCTCACTTTCTCCTCGAGCGTGTGGGTCTACGCCGCTAAGACGCGCAATCGTTCGTCAAGCAGTGCGGTCATCGGTTTCCTCCGTTTCGTCGTTGAGTGCCGTTTCGATTCGTATGCACAGGTCGACGGCTTGCTGCCATCCATTCCGATAGCCGATGACGAACGCCTCGGCCGGACTGTCGTTTCCCAGACCCGATGAGGCCAATGCGTCGAGGGCCTGTTGGGTGAGGTCAATCGGTTCGCCCATGAGTCGCCTTCCTGTGTTTGCGTTCCTGCCTCCACACATTGTGCAGGAGGAAGAACATTTTGATCGTGCTGATTGATTCCCAGAATCCGTCTCGCGGGTCGTAGCACCACCATTGACCGCAGATCGGGCAACGGTAGTAGCATCCTGGCCCGTGCGGGTCACATCGTTGGCTCATGCTTCCTCCGCGTCGCACATGAGATGCAGGGCCCATCTGCCCAGAATGTCCAATAAGGGTTTCCGTACGGATTCGTCGTACATCATGCGGGGATGGCATCTGTACAGGACTGACTGTCCTCCGGTTTCGATGCTGCCGAGGGGTGACGCAAGCAGTGCGGTCATCGGCTCTCCTTTCCCTATGCCGGCGAGCGCCGGCTTGTTTCCGTGTCGGTTTGCTTGCGTGTGTTATCTGGGGTTGCCGTCCCGGTCGCAGAGCGTGTATCCGCCCTGGTTGTCGAGGAGCAGCCAGCCTTGGTGCGCGTCCCAGACGGGGACGGTTTCGGGATGGTCGTTGTATCCGCTGACGATCCACCCGTATGCCATCGCCGTTTTGGGATGGTTGTGTACCCATCCGTGGCAGCCGGTGGTTCCCGATCCGCATAAATGGATGAGGTTGGCTGGCGAATGCAGTCCGGGGAACGGGTGGCTTCTCATGTGTCGGTGGTGGAGGCTGTGGCCGCTCCAGATGTGGTCCAATTCGTTGCCGCATCGCAGGCACCGGTAGTGGTCTCGTCTGGCGGTCAGCCGGTGTGTTTCCCTTGTGGGGTTGGTGCGGCTCATTTGACGAGGTCCAGCCATTCGATGTATTCGCTGATGTCCGTGTCCAGGCAGTCCGTCACACGATGCGGTTTCGTCTGCGTGTAATGCTCGTACGGGTCTGCTCCCAACGCGGTTTGGGTCAACCGGATGGCGGTCATGTCCAACGCGCGGTAGGAGAGCAGCTTGTGGAAGCGTCCCCACTGGTCCTCGGCGAACAGGTAATGCTCCAGGAACGGCAGGTCGAAGCCCATCATGTTCGTGCCCGCCGGATGCAGCACATGCGTTTCCGCCATCGACTGGGTGAAATCGATGACGGCGAGCGCCACACGCGCCGTGGAGCATAGTTCGGGGCTTGCGACGATGACCTCGTTGATGAGCCCGTTCGCCTCATGCATCCGATGCGCGTAGGCGAAGCTCCTGTCCGTGGGCAGTACGTAGGGTTTGATTATCGACTCGTAACGCGCGTACTCGGTCTGCGCGTCCATGCTCGTGCACCTCAAGCCGATTTCCAGCATCAGGTCGGTACGCGGATCCGTGCCCGTGGTCTCGATGTCCACCCACAAGAGGGCTTCGGTTTTCCTGGTCATGCGATTTCCTCCAAATCGTCCTTCATCAATCCGAGCGCGGCGAGCGCTTCGGTTTCGGTTTTTCCTTGGTTGAGCAGTTCCGCCGCGCGCATCGCGAGCGGATCGTTGTCCGGCGCGTCACGGCCCAGCAGGTTGAGCACGTGCGTGCAGCCGAAGCTGTGACGGTGGGGTTTCCTGGCTGGTGCGGGGTGGCCGAAGCCGCCTGCGAGCGCCGGCGTGGTCTGGCTGGTGTTGCCGAGGCCGAGTTCGCGGCCGCGTCTCAGCCAGTTGCGGAACGCCGCCGCCGGGTCTGCCGGCAGATGGCCTCCGGCTATCGCATGGTCGCGGAACTTGTCGAGTTCGGCATCCAGGTCGAGTCCGATTTCGTCGGCGAGCTGCCGGTGCGACTGGTCGGGGGTGAGGTTGGCGAGCGCTTGGAGTCGTGTGGTGTCGGGTTTTTCGGTTTTGCTGGCGCGCGTACTCTCTCTTGACGGTTCTATTGACGGTTCCTGTGACGGTTTGGGTGAAGTGGGTTTCACCCCTGAAACGAAGTGGGTTTCACCCGTGGGGTGAAGTGGGTTGCACCCCTCGGGTGAAGTGGGTTTCACCTGTGGGGTGAAGTGGGTTTCACCGGTGCAACCTGTTTCGGGGGTGCAATGGGTTTCACCCCTCTCAACCGTTGCGTCCATTGGGGTTTCGCCCTTTTTGGTCTTCGGGAACAGCTTGTAGACGACCGGTCGGCGTCCCTTCGCGTATTTGGCCACGAGTTTCTGGTCGCCCTTGCGGATCAGACGCATCTGTTCGAGCTTCCTCAACAGCAGTTGGATGCTGCGTTCGCTTTTCTCCGTCTCCTCCGCCATGGTCTTCACGCTCGGCCACGCCATGCCCTCGTCGTTCGCGTAATCCGCGAGCACGATAAGCAGCAGTTTCGCCGTGCTGTCCCCATGCAATCGGGTCTTCTTGGCCTTCGCCACCAGTTCGATGCTCACGGCTCCGCCCTCCTGATCTCCACATCGGTCACATGGCACGAATCGTCCAGCAGGGCCAGCATGTCCGAGAGCAGCATCGGCGTGACCCCCGCACCCACCTCGGCGCGTGAATCCACCACGAGACGCTCCACGCTCGCCGGCGCGTCATCGCCGTTGCGCACCCTGATAACCACTTTCGTGTTCACTGCTCCAGCCCCTTCCTCTCCGCGTCCGACACCGCGTAGCCGGCCGATTCCAGCACCTCGTAGTAGGCGTTCAAACCCTTGAGGTCGCACTGGTAGGCCTCACGGTCCCACGTGTCCGCGTCTATCGCGCCCTCCCTGCGGGCCAGCAGGAGCAGCAGAAGCTCCACGCCCCGACGGGAGGGAACCGACTGGCGGCGGCGCAGCTCCAGGGCGTTCTCCGCCACGTTGAGCGTGTACACGCCATGCTCCGGGTCCTTGTCCACTACCGGCAACGGTCTGGCGAACAGGGAGTACGCCTTGACCACGCGGGTCCACCCGTTCGAGTCCAGGCTCGTGCCTCTCATCGAATCGCCCACGCCCATCAGCTCCAACAGGGTCAGGCGTTCCGTCATGTCGCGCAGCGCGTCCGCCTTCAACACGGGAACGGTTGTTCGGATCCATTCGCAGCGCAGTTCGGCCGACGCCTGGGCGAGCTCCCTGACCTTGTGGCGGCGCTCCCGTTCCATCCGGCGTTTCGCTTCGGCCTTCCCGTCTTCCCTCTCCTCGGCTGTCTTCTTCGCCGGCGTGTAGGCCACGACGCTTCCCGCGTCGTCGAAGATGCGGATGACCGCGCCGGGGTGCTTCCCCTTGGCCTGCCAGTCCTTCCACTGCTTGGAGAACGGGCCGGGATAATCCTGGGCGAAACGCCGCTGCCTCTCGTAGCCTGTCGGGTTCGCCCACATGTCCTCCGGTTTGAGGTTGTCGGGCAGCATGGGCAGATTGTTGGATTCGGCCCACAGGCGCGCGGCCTCCACCCATTCGCTCCGGTCGCGTTCGCGGCGCAGCTGGTTGCGCTGCCATTCGAAATCATTGGAACCGGCCTTGGCGGCGAGCCTGGCCTGCGCCTTCTCGTCGCCGTCGAATTCCGCGATGTCCTCCAACTCGGAGAGCGACAGTTGCGCGAACGCGGGCGACGCCTCGCGCACCGATCGGGGGATGGACGCTATTCTCAGCCGGCCGCGCACCAGTCTCATGCTGCGCCCGGTGCGTTCGGCCATCTCCTTGACCTTCACGCCCAAGTCCAGGAGCCCCTGATAGCCGTCGGCCTCCTCCAACGGGGTCAGGTCCACGCGCTGCGTGTTCTCTACGAGCATCAGCTCGCGTTCCTCGCGCGCCGTCATCCCCTCCACGCGGCACGGCACCATGTCCAGGCCGGCAATCTTCGCGGCCGCGAGCCTGCGATGCCCGATGACCACGCGGTACATGGGCCTGCCGTCCCGGTCGCCGGACGGGGTGACCAGCAGCTCCTGTTTGATGCCCTGCGCCCTGATGCTGTCCGCCAGCTCCCTTACGTCGCCCACGTCCCTGCGCGGATTATGCGGGTTCGGCTCCAGTTGGGAGACGGGAATGTCCACTATGGATATCGACATGAAAATCCTCCTCTAGAATTCCGTGTCGTCCGGCCCATCGGCCGGAGGAGCGGGCTGGCTGGAGGCCCACGGATCCTGCTCCTGCGATTGCGGTTGTTGCGGTTGGCCGAACGGGTCGTTGGCGGCTGGTTGCGGCGCGGCCTGCTGCCAGCCCGACTGTTGCGGATTGCCGTACGTGGAGCCACCCGAATACGACTGCTGACCCTGTTGGTTGTTTTGGAAGCCGTTGGGCTTGAACTGCTTGGCCACTGCCGCGACCGCGTAACGCAGGCTCGGGCCTATCTCGTCCACCTGCAGTTCCACGATCGTGCGGTTCGACCCGTCCTGCGCCTGGTAGGAGCGCTGTTGCAGACGGCCCGTCACGATCACGCGCACGCCCTTCTTCAACGATTGGGCGATGTGGCCGGCCATGTCGCGCCATGCGCTGCAGCGCATGAACAGGGCCTGACCGTCCTCGTACTGGTTCGTCTGACGGTTCCACACGCGCGGCGTGGAAGCAACCGTGAAATTCGCGACCGTCGCCCCGGTGCCGATCGTGCGGATTTCCGGGTCTGCCGTCAGGTTGCCCACAATGGTGAGCGTCGTCTCTCCGGCCATCACCTACTCCTTCTGAAATGTTTCTTGTCTGCGTATTCCACGACCGCCGAGACCCTGCGCGACGGCCGGTCGACCGTGATGACACCCGGCTCCGGCACCAGATAGATGCGGGGGTTACGCATGTCCGTGTTCAAATCAGCCAGACGCTCATAGAATTCCTCTATGAGCTCGCCGGGCGTCATGCGCATCCCCTCGTCCGTTATGGGCGCGGTCAACGTTGCCGTGCCCATAACGGCGTCTCCGGCGTTAACGTGAGCCCGGCCTCGTGGATGCTCAGTCCGATGAGGCTCGCCAGCGACTGCCGGGTGGGATATGCGGTCAGGATGTCAAGGTTGGTGAGCAGCCGGTCCGCGACCGCAAGCCACATGTCGTTCGGCAGTCAGGCGTAGAGGCGCTGCTTGCGCGTCTGCTTGTTGATGCGGTCAAAACGGGCCACCTCCTCGACCTCGAAGCCCAGCACCTGCATGGTGTCGGGGTCGGTGACCGGCGTCGGCCCCCAGCCTCGCGTGAGCTTGTTCTGGATGGTCTTCTTCGCCTTCCCGTAATGTTCGGCGAGTTGTTCCACCGTCATCAGGTTTGGTATCGGCGCACTCATCGGGGTATCCTTTCCATTGGAGTTTCTTTCCGCCCCAGTAGCCGCTGGGGCTTTTCTTTTTTGCGTAACCTTGCGGTCGTGGACGGCCACGGAATCGAACCGTGGTCCCGGTCTTTGCCGCGCATACATGACCTACGCGATCTTGACTGGGGGCAACCTGCACCGCCCGAAGCGGGACGCCGGAGAATAGACCAAAGCCGACGCCCCGCCGGTCCAAGAAAACCGACACCGTATCTGTCAGTTGTTTTTTTCAGTTATCAACGAGGGTTATTCGGTTTTCCTTCCGCTATGCCAGACGGTTTTCCACGCCATCCGGCAAGACTTATTCGATGCCCGCCTCGCTCAACACCAGTGCGATCAGTCTGAGTGGAACGAACCCGAAGCCCATGAGCGCGGCCAAACCGTTGCCGATGGGGTGCGCGCACCCCATGTGGGACAGCATCCATCCGATGCACGCCGCGCACACGACGCTCCAGAACACGAGACGGCGCATGAAGCCGCGGGACGGTTCGCCCGGTTCCGGCTTACGGTAGCCGCTGAAATGACGGCCATACTCTTCGACAGACATCACGCCGCCTCCTTGTCGGCGAGCGCTATGAATGAGTCAGGGAGCATTGTCATCGGTTCAACACGCAGACAATCCGCATAAACGGCAATCTGACCAATGGAAATGGAGGCTTTCCCGCTGAGCTGTCGACGAAGGGTCACATAGGGTGTCCCTGATTGGTCGGAAAGCCACTTAACGGAGCGCTTCGCGGCTTCCAGCGCGGCTGCGATTTTATTTGCCACCTGTTTTGTGGTGCTTTCTTGATTAACCATATGGTTAATGTAAGCACCATTTGGATAGTTAGTCAAGTTAGTTTTTAATCTATATGGTTAATTTTCTTCCCGATATGTGTTATTCTTTATCCATGACCGAATATGGAGATCAATTTGCCGAAGCTATCGCAGAAGAGCTTCGAGCCCAAAAAGCCCGCATGGGGAAAACCAACGATGACATTGCAGAAGAAGTCGGGCTGAGTCCCGTCACCGTTCTTCGCTATCTAAAAGGACAAAGACAAATTCCCATCGATGTGTTTGGAGATCTATGCAAAGCGCTCGGAGCAAACGCCGCCGACATGACCCGCATCGCCTACGAGAAAGCGCAAACGGCATCGCGGATAGCGGAGACAAAACGTCTGGCACACAAGAGCGATGTCAGCCTTGCGGCTTACGGAGCAGAGGGAAAGGACTATTACATGAACCACGATGGAGAAGCATCGGCATGAAACGCCTTATTCCGTTCGACACGCACATGAACTATGGCCCCATGCGCATGGCGATTTATTCGAGCGGAATAGATGTCACCGTAGAAAGCGACATCTTAGACAATATGTGGGGTTGCTACTCAGAAGCAAACCGCGTCATTCTCATAGACAGAAGACTTACATACACCGCAAAAAAATGCGTGCTCATACACGAACTCGTCCATTGGCTGCACGCCGACTACCAATGCGGAATGCACGAGCAACGTACCAGATTGGAGGCAGCGCGGCTCCTAGTAGATTCGCAAAAATACCGTCAAGCAGAACAAACATACGGAGGAGCGCCTTGGCTCATAGCCTCGGAGCTCGACCTGACCATACAAACCATCACCGATTATCAGCAATGCCTACATGACTTTGCAGTAATCACGCCTGAGAGGAGGTGTCTGATTGGAACACAAGCATGATGGAGTAATAAGGGCTGCCGTTCCCGTCGTTGGACAGTTTCTTTTCGACTCGGGCCAGTGCGTTCTGACCGGCGTGGCGCACCAGCTCTCCATAGACCATCTTCCGCGCGTCGAACTCAAACAGAGCCGCTCCGTCGTGGAAGATGCCGACATGCGGTTTGGCGTAGGAGCCCTTAGGCGTTGGAATCATGTCCAGGGACACCTCGATGTCAATGAAGCCCCTGCCGGACAACAGACTGTCCGCCATCGCGTTCGGTTTATAATCGCTGGCTTTAATGGAATCAACATCGTCCACGCTGTCCCATTTTCCGGCACCAATCATGGACGCTATGATCCGTTCGCTACGGCTTCTTCGTGTGGAGGGTGCGAGAGCCTTGATCGATTTGATGGTCGGTTCGTACCATTCATGCCAGACGCAGCTGATGGTGCGTGCGTGGACGTCATCAAGATAGGCGCAGAGCCTGTCATTCGGAATCACGCCGAACGGTGCGCCGTTGTAGGAAAGCACATAGCCGTTGCCGTTACCGCCTCCGAGGACATAGCCGAGATCCCTGTTTCCATGGAAAGGCACGTTCATCCTGCGTCGAATGATTTCAGCGGTGAATATCCTGTCTCGCGGAATATTCGCCACAACCGGCTCGTTGTAATTGTAGACGAGGTATTCGACTGTTCCGGCAACATGGGACTCAGCTGGAGCGGGAATCGTGTCCGGCGATTTTCTTTGCACCGTGGACCCGTCGACTGGAGTGCGAGAGACGGCTGGATCACCTCCTCTCTTGTCGAAGCGATGTTTATATGCGAACATGCCGATAAAGATGAAGAACGCTGTGAAGATGAGCATAGGCCAAGCGCCGACAAAAACGAACAGCGCGCAGAACGCGCCCGCCGTATAGCACAGAACGGACAGAACTGTCATTATGACAGATTGCGCTGTGGTCTTCTTCGTCCCATGTTTACCCATACCTTGATTCTACGAGCCGGGGAGACGTATGCGTTAATCGCTTAGATAAAAATATTGCCCTGCCGGCGTTGCAGCGCCAACAGGGCGGTTGAAGAATCCAGCTAGTTCAAGAAAGGAGGACGCTTCGCCCACTATCCTACACGGGGCGAAGCATACCCGAAAATGCTATTTGGAATTACGGCCGAAAAGGAAACCCAACGCGGTCGTGGCAATCAGCTTGAAAGCGTCGAACAGGTCGGCCAATGGGTCGTTGCCGGACAACGCCGGGCAGAAATGCTCCACGAACGCGGAAACCGTCATCACGGCGAGACATGCGACAACGATTCGCAGCGCCGCACTGTTCTTGAAATCCTCCACGTCCCATCCATGCTTCTTCTCTGGGTCTATCTCGCCAATTGGCAGCCCAGCAGGTTCATCCGGAGAACCGGTTTCCCCGCCTTCCGGCTCGGTCTCATCGTTCTGGGCAGTCTCGTCCACTGGAGGAATATCCCTGATCGTCATATCGACAACCCCAAACGTTCGAAAACGGTGAAGTCGTTTGCCATCGACATATCGTCTATGTACGCGTTGCCGTTGACCCATGCGTCATACCATGCCGAGCCTTCGACTTTGACGAATCTGGAAAGGTTGGCCGCACTGTATCTCGACAGATTATCCCACACGAGGTTCAACGATCTGCGGAAGTCGTCTCCCGGACGATCCTGGACAATTCGGGTGCGACCATCAGGCCCCGACAGATACGAGGTGATGGGTCTGCCGTTCAACCCCTTCAGTCGTTGGTGCAGGCTGACGATAACCGGCCCGCTTCCCCACGCCTGGAACGGTTCGGACAACAATCGCAATCCTGACTGCCGCATGTACGTGCAGGCGGTGAAATACAGGAGCCGTTGCAGCTTCATCAGATTCACCGGCACGCCGTCATCAAACGAACGACGCAGCACGTTGTTCGCCACGATTGACGGATTGGTGCCGACACCTTCAACCCGAGTCATATCGTCGCCGCTCCACGCCTTGAACGTCATCCCGCTATCCGTTGCTGTCATATCTAACAGGATACTCGCCTCACGGGAGGTGATCTGAATGGCGAACGTCACCAGATACAAGACCAGCAAAGGCGAAATCAGATACCGCGTGAGGTATCGCAAGCCGGACGGCACGCAGACCGACAAACGCGGATTCAAGCGCAAAATCGACGCGGAGAACTGGGCGGCCGAACACGTCACCATCGCAAAAGCAACCAACTCGTACATCGACCCGCAGGCCGGCAAGGCAACGGTGGGCGCATTGTGGCCGGCATGGATCGCCGCGAAAAAAGTAAAATGCAAGGCCAGCTACATCGACTCACTCGAACGCGAATGGGCACATCGCGTGGAACCCATGTGGGGGAGCCGCGAACTGGCGTCCGTCACACACTCCGAGGTGCAGGAATGGGTGGCCGCGTTGACGGCGGAAGGGTTGAGCGCCACCGTGGTGCTACGCGCCGAAGGCATCCTCTCCGCGCTCTGCAAACAGGCCATGCGCGACCGGCTCATAGGCTCCAACCCCTGCGAAGAACTTGAACTGCCGAAGAAGCGTCGCAAGGAACACCGATACCTGACCGGCGCGGAGCTCATGCGTCTGGCGGACGCGGCCGGATGGCGACGCCCGGTCGTGCTCGTGCTCGGGCTGACCGGCATACGCTGGGGAGAGCTCGTGGGCTTGCAGGTCAAGGACGTTGACCTGCGACGCCGCAGGTTGTGGATACGCAGGAACGCCACCGAGGTGCAACGGGAGATAGTGGTCAACACCCCGAAGTCGGACAAATGGCGTCAAGTCGTGTACCCGGCCATGCTGGACGATGACATGCGAGCGCTGGTCGAAGGCCTTGAACTGGAAGACATTCTCTTCGAGGCTCCAGGCGGCGGATACCTGCGGCGCACGCACGGGCCCAACACTACCTCGTCGTGGTTCTATTGGGCGAAACGTCGCGCCGGCATCGAGGGGAATATGACTGTGCATGACCTGCGGCATACGGCAGCGAGCCTCATGGTCAAAGCCGGCGCGAACGTCAAGGCCGTGCAACGCCAGCTCGGACATACTTCCGCCGCGATGACATTGGATGTGTACGCCGACCTGTTCGATGATGATCTGGATGCGGTGGGCGAGGCCGTGAACGCGATGCTGTTGGAGAGTGTGGGCAAAATGTGGGCAACGGACACGACCGAAGCCGCGTAAACCAAGCGGGAGTAGTGCTCTCGGGCTTGGTTGGCCGGGGTTCAATTCCCCGCGCCTCCACTAACTGCCTGCTGGTGTTGATACAATTT
>OBVM01000300.1_pt1 | contig 27813 bp, 26 predicted proteins | sample 1476051 | NCBI WGS metagenome assembly OBVM01 (sample SAMEA2579986, study PRJEB22360) | human gut metagenome | biome: human gut; feature: human-associated habitat; material: faeces | place: Denmark | collected 2008/2010
AAATACTTGAAAGTATAGTGTTTATGCGGATAATCGAAAATTAGATATAAAATTTATGGAAACTAATAGAATTCTTTTAGTCTCTAAGGGGATAACGACCGAATTCTTGCGCATTTTTGGATTCCGGCCTTGATGGAAAAGGACATGGGCCGTGCCGGGTACGATTTTCAGTCGCCAGACAATGAAAAACCGCGATTGGAAAGAGGCATGGAGCCATGTCCAAGGAAATCATACAGTTCGACCAGGCCATGTTCGAGAGCAAGCTCGACGCCATGGTGCGCGAGAAGGTCGAGCGGATCGTCAACGCGATGCCCGACGCTTCAGGCGAACGAGATCGCCAACGCCGCGAGATACGAGCGTTCCGGCTGATGGTGGCCGACCGGTGGGGTGGGAATCAGTTGAGATTATTCTTGGGTGCCTGTGGGTGCCTCGTGGAGAAACGAGGGTAATCGGTAGGTTTCCCAAAAATCGAAAGCCTTGGAACAAAGCCAAAAACAGTTGGCTAGGATTATCATGCGAGGTGCGCATGATGATGGTAGTCATGGTCTTAAGTGTCTCATGGGCTTGAGACCGGGCGTTGCTGTTTGATTGCGGGGAATGGCACAGAGGGCCCGTGGACTGGCCGCGGCCGATAGCCGGGAAGCCGAGCCGCCGCGCGAAGCGTCATGCGAGTTGGCTCGCGATGATCAACGTGCCGGCAACGACCATGGGCGCCGAGAAGACACGCAGAAGAGTCCTTTTGCGTTCTCTTCCCAGTTTTTTGGATCCGATCACGACGGATATCAGGACCAATCCGACGGTCAGCGGCACCAAGGCCAGCGGAAGCAGCGGTTTTTCCATGGCATCTCATCTCGAACGCTGTGGTTCAGATGTTTCGATGTTCGGTTTTTCTGCGCTTGCTGACAAGAGCCATGGAGCAGCATGTCGATACGCACAGATTCACTATGCAGGTCGCTGCTGGCAGTAGCCGTATGAACGGCTGACTGTAGAAATCGAGGACATCTGGATCCATGGATCCTGAGTATATTTCAAAAACCGGATATGATGCGAGAGCCAGCGCCGAACTCACGAGGAACAGTATCCAAATGACGGGCAATCTCAGGATGGATACTGTTCGGCCTTTCCGATGGACTTCTTTCGAGAACATGAAAAGAGCCCAAGAGGTCACTGCGATTAATGCACCCGCGCAATACAACAGACCAGGGGACTCGCTACGCATGATTCCGTCCTCACTTCAGTCGCAGGTAATTTGGCTTATCGATCTTCTGGCTGGTTCGAGATTACCATACCTGACATGGCAGTCGAATTGCCCGTTGTCTATTGGCAGAGCATCCGACTGTTAATCGGACGGTCGCTGGTTCAAGCCCAGCCGCAGGAGCCAGACAAAAACCCGGAACTTCGGTTCCGGGTTTTTGTTACCCGCCCCCCGAAACTCCTTTATCAAGGAATCATCCATAAGGGATGCCGCGGCAGACGGTCTCCAAGGCACTACACCGTGCTCATCCCCATGGACGACGGCAACTGGCACGTCACCGTGTACTGTCCCGCCTCGCTGGACGGCCCACTGCTCGACAAGGATTCCAACGAATTCGACACGGACGACGTGAAACCCGGCGACAAGTCGTACACCGTTGCCAATCCATTCCACCTGGATCACGCACCCGGAACAGACGGTTTCATCTTCGGCCCTGACACCCTCCGACGATAGCGATGGACTAACCATTCAACCGCACGCGTAGGAGGAGCGCATTCCAACCATGAATGAATGACATATAGACGTCAAGGGCTTGCGGACATCGTGTCCGCAAGCCCTTGACGTCTCAATCCAACGAAATATCGACTTTTACCCGTTTGTCGGATTCAGGCTTTCGCGCAAGTCCGGCGATGAGGAGGGCCACCAGCAGGGGGATCGTCGTCAGTGTACCCCAGGAAATCGAGAACGTGTCGGCGATGTAGCCGCACAGCGGGGTGACGACCGCGGTGAAGGCCATCAATACGAGCGATCCCACGGAGAACGCGGTCGCGCGGATCGAATCGTTAATGCTCTCGTGCAAGCTGCTGGAGATCGTGTTCGCCACGTACATCTGCGCGCAGGAGAACACGAAGAACGCCAGGATCCTCACCGCCGGCATCGGCGTGGCCGCAAGCACCACCGCCGACACGATGAGCACGAGGATCGCAATGTCGCCGGAACGTGGATGCAGCCGCAGCATACCCAGACGACTGCCGACGATCTGCGCGATATTAGTGAACACTAGGCCGGCGAACTGCCACCAGACCCCGGTCTGGTGGCCCATCAGCAGCAGCTGCCAGAACGTCAGCACCGACAACGTACCCAGATTGAACACCACCATATTCCATATCTCCGGCTTCCGCAGCAGCACGGCCGCGGCCGCCACGGTCTGCCTGACATGATCCAACACCGTCAGCGAGGTCCCGGACTCGCCCGGCTCGGCGGATCCATCGGATTCGACGGACGCCTCGGCCTGCCGTTCCGTCGTCCCGTTCCCATCCATCGCTGCCGCCTTGGTGCGCGACCCGGCCCTCATCAGACCGAGAAGCGGGATGATCGCCAATACGTAGAACACCGTCGCGCCCAGCCAGATCAGCTGGGAGTCAAGCAGGAACAGCACGGCACCGACCGCACCGCCGCATATCGTGCACACACCGATCATCGCCGACAGTCTTGACACCAAGGTCTTCATACCCAGCGAGGGATCGTGCTTGCGGGCGTATTCGATGTACAGCGAGGACGCCGCGCCGCTTTCGACCGCGGCCCCGATGCCGGCCAGCACGTTGGCCAGGCACAGCACGGCGAAGTTCGCGGACCAGAACAGCATCAATATGAATCCCGCGACGCGGCACAACACGCCGATGATCAGCGTTCGTTCCCGGGACCACCGGTCGAACAGCACGGACGTGGGCAGCTCGCTGGCCGATTCGCTGACGTCGAACACCACATTGACGATGGAGATCAGCAGCACCGACAGGCCCACATCATGATAGGCCACCATATAGTAGACCGAAAAGCATCCGGCACCAAGATAAATAAGCGCATTATACAAACAGGCAAACCGAACCATCAATCATTCCCTTACATAAACAAAGAACCGGTATACGTCGATCTATGTATATTAAATCCCATAGCCTTAGCAAAATCCTCCAGACGATTGGAGTTTGTAAAATACGTCGAATCACAAGGTGCGATATTCGTCGCTATACATTTGAGAGCCTTCTGCTGTTTTCGTGGGTTAGAGGATGGGTGTTGGCAGGTGGATGGGTAGGCCGCTGCATCGGAGTTTGATCATGGCGATGAGATTGTCGACGTGGCGGAAGACGTAGGCCATGTGGATGGTGATCTTGATCTTGTCGTTGAATGCCTCGGGCCTGGCGTTGGAGTGGCCGAGTCCGATGGTCCCGAGGATGTTGTCCTCGCGTCCGTGGGTCTTCCCGCATGGTTCGACGATCTTGGGGATGCGGCTGTGGGAGGCTCGGAAAATCCATCGTTCCAGCCCGGCCCCGGCTTGGTCGATGGGCCGTCGCCGTTCGCCGACCCCGTCGTCGTACTCAGGGCACTTGCGCCCGCAGTGCGAACACCCGGGTGTCGCCTTCCGGCACCGCACCCGGACCACCGGCGCGGGAGCGGGACACAACGGCGAATCGTCCGCCGGCACGTCCTCGACGACCATTTGGGATTCAACGGCTCACCGACGAACCACCACCCACGAAAACAACACAAGAGCCTGATTTAAACTGTAGTCTGCATGGTGGAATTATTCCCGTGTCTGTACCGCCAGAAGTACCGTTAAGGGAATTTCCGTATAATGCAGTTGTGGAGCTTGTCAATCCCGGAGCCGATACGGTATCAAGAAAGACCTATACGGGTGCAGATGCGGATTGGTATGTAAAAGCAGAGGACATTGTATTGAAGAACGCAGGCAATCCACGGAACCATACACCGCAGGGACAACCGAAAAAATAAATTTGGTGGGTAGATTTTTTATTGTAGCAGATATATGGAACTGTTATCATATGGGTATGAAGGAAGCAACGCATTTGAAGTTGCAGAAGGAGTGAATCTGAAATGTGTATGGAATGTTATGTTGACGAGAATAGAATAACACCACTTTTAAATCCATTAGATTGTTTAGAAAATCATACACAATACATTTGTGGGACTTGCGGGAGGTGTATCTGCATTGAGCATGACCCCAAACGTGGATTACAACGGTGGAATTTCCCTTTTAGATCGTTAGAGATAGCGAAATTATATTTGCGTACTGCTGATTATAGTACTAAAAAGTCATGTGGTATTTACGAACTGAAAAGTGAGAATGGCAGACTTTCATACAAAATCTTTGCGGACGGTGAGGACTTGCTGTTATATCTAAAGAAGAACAAAGGAAAAACTTGCAAAGATGTGAAACCTGTTTTCATGATTGAAGAATACAGAGAATATGCAAATACACAAATAAGAAAATTGACCTCTGATGAAATACAGAGATATATGGCAGAGCGATAACTTCCAGTTTTGCAATTTCATATCTATGCATACATGGCAGTTAGTCTTAGGATTGACTGCTCTTTTTGTACTCAGAAAGGAGTGATTGATTTATGCAAAAGATTTGGAACAAAAGACACCGTATCAGTGCCGGCGACGAACACCTTGTCTATCATTTTTCCATAGGGACGTTTCTGTTTTTGTTCGTGGCAGTTCTTCTGCTACTGAATATAAAACAGCTCGTGCGTACCGATTGGGAACATCTCAGCTTGTTAGAGAACGGCTTGACGCTTTCCACATACAACTTCATAACCATACTTGGTGTGCCGACACTCCCGATTATATGATGCATTTCAACGGATTCAGGTTCATGGGCCCATACGGGTGCTGACCAGGATGGGAGCAAAGACATGTCAATGACCATGTCTCCTGATTGCTGAATCAGTATCTCCGACGAAGCCTTCGCAATAGACGATGAGGAAATGGAAGATGAACCCGTTCAAGATGAAGACTGACGCAGAACCTCAGGAAGCTTCGTCTTCCGAGTAAGCTCTGTGCTCCTCATGCAGACACGTGATACCGGAGCCCCTGCCTTCGCCAAGAAATACGGTCCCACGGTCGTCAGCAAAGTGGGCCACTTGGTCGTCAATGTGGTGAAGAAGAGATTCTAGCTGCATATCTGTCCGAGTCGGACACGATTTACGGCGTGTGTCCTGCGAGGGGCTGGTGATGTTTTGTCGGGCTCATCGTTGATTCCATGGCCTCCATCACCGGTGGAAGCGCGATATTGGAAAAACACCGTGAGGCCATCGAGCGTGATGGTCCCAGGATGGTGACGCAGGCCGTCGGGAAGAATACGTTCTACGGCGGATCCGTGAAACCGGATCGTGATGATAAGCAGTCCTCCAGTCCGAACAGCTACTTCCAGACCGGGTACAAGAGCCTGATGGATTTGGCGATAAGGCGGATTCTAGTGGTGGTTGCAACACCTGAGGTTTGAGCGGCCTTCCATGGTCACGTTGTCGGTTGTTGAGGTTATCACGCGGCGTCGAGCAGTTCGATGATCTTCTCGCTTGGTTTCATGAACCCGAGGGTTTTGCGTGGCCGGTCGTTGAGTTCCTCGGCGACCGCGTCGAGGTGGTCCTCCGGGTAGACGGATGGGTCGGTGCCTTTGGGGAAGTACTGGCGCAGGAGCCCGTTGGTGCTCTCGTTGGTGCCGCGCTGCCGCGGGGAGTGCGGGTCGCGGAAGTGGACGGCCATGTCCAGCGAGGCGCCGGTCCGTTTGTGCAGGGCGAGTTCCGCTCCCTGGTCCCAGGTCAGGCTGTTGCGCAGGAGTTTGGGCAGGTGCTGCATCTTGTCGATGATGGCCTGCCGGGCGTGTTCGGCGTCGTGCCCGTCGGGCAGGTGCGGCAGGATCGTGAACCTGGTGGTGCGCTTGACGAGCGTGCCGATGGCGCTTTTGTTGCGGCTGCCGGTGATGAGATCGCCCTCCCAGTGGCCCGGGACCGCCCGGTCCTCGATCTCCGGGGGTCGCTCCGAGATCATGACCATGGGTTCGCGGAAACGGGGTTTGCGGCCTTGGCCGCCTTGGGGTCTGCGGGCGGTTCGCCCCTGCCTCATGGCGCGTTTGATCTCCTGCTTGAGTTCGCCCCTGGCCTGCAGGTAGATGGCCTGGTAGATCGTCTCGACGCTCGCGTGCGTATCCCCATTATCCGGGAGGTCCGGCCTCGGCCGGTCGGCTATCTGCTCCGGGCTCCAATGCCTGCGCAGCCCGGCGGCGATCTCGTCCCACAGTCGCGTGCCCTCGGCCGCCTTGCGCGGTTTGGGGCGTTTGAGCCGGTCCGCGGCCTTTTGTTGGGCTTGGTAGGGCTCGTAACCGCCGGACTCGGGATTCCTGTTGCGCTCGACCTCGCGGCTGACCGTGCCGGGGTCGCGGCCCGGCAGGCGGGCGATGGCGCGGATCGAATCGCCCAGACGCAGACGGTCCGCGATCTGGATGCGCTCCTCCTGGCTCAGGTGGCGCGGATGGAGGGTCCTGGGTTTGTCCATGGTGGAACGATACCGGTCCACCAGGGGTTTCTCGTTCCTTCCCGTGGCGCGCGTCCTGCCGTTGCGCCACGCCTTGCCGGTGCGTTTCGAGACGCCGACCGCGTGCGCGGCCTGGGTGAAGTTCATGCCTTCCTCGTCCAGCAGGCGCACGTACTCGGCGCGTCTCGCCTCGCACATCAGCTTCCTCGTCGGATATTCGACGCCGTTGAACGCCCAACGGTGTTCCCCGCCACGGTCTTCGTTTCGGTGGCTCCTGGTCACCTGACCCTCCTTGCGGTAGGTCAGGTGTTGCAACGATCACTAGAACCCGCCGGGCCGGTAGTATTCGGGGGGGGCAATGGCACGAGTCGATCTATCTTGTCCTTGGTGAGCGGCGTCTGGTTGCGCCGGGCGCTCGGCTTGCGCAGGGTGATGGGCGCCACGGGCAAGGCCGTGGGACGCATCTATTGAATCGGAGTCGCGGAGAAGTCCAGGCCGGCAAGGCAACGAGTGACCGCGAGCCGGCGGAGGGGGGCTCTTATGCTGGGAACGCACCTCGATGATCCGCCGATCAGCATTTGGAATGGGTCCATGCCGTTCTTCATGAGGAATCAAAGATGGATGGAAGCGCAGGCGACTGGCGGTGAATGTTTGTAGTTTTCAAGGGACAGGAGTGTTGGGAAAATCTACTGTAAGCAAAACCCGATACAGGGAATCTGATTATCTACATAAATACAGTATCTAAAGACTGTTCATTGCTTGGATGATAAGTGGTTCACCATGAATGTATCGTGATTGAATATGGGTCTTGATATGACGAGATGCAAAGGGAGATTGCACGCATGTAAGACCGTGTATCTCCCTTTAGGCAAACTATCTGAAGTTTTCTACATTTATAACTTTGGAAAAACAATCGAGCAAATTCATGTTGTGTGTGACCATGATTATGGTAATGCCATTTTCATTTAATTCTTTCAGAAGCTTCATCACTATCGATTCATTCTCTTTATCAAGTCCGGAAGTTGGCTCATCGGCTAATATGATCCGACTTCCTTGCAAAATCAACTTGATAATTGCAATTCGCTGTTGCTCTCCGCCGCTTAACTGGTATACTTTCTTGTCAAGCATATCAGTTAGCTCAAATTGCTTTAGATACTTATCGATTAGTTTGAGTTTTTCTTTCTTTTTTATTTTCTTATATTCAAGAGCCAATTTTAAATTCCATAACACGCTTTCATCTTCTATAAGTCCATAATTCTGAAACAGATAACCTATTGTGCATCTTCTCAAAATCATAGCATCTTTACTGTTCATGGACACATTTTGATGTCCGTCAATAGTGATTGTTCCCGCAGATATATCAGTAATCAATCCTATTATATTTAGAAGTGTCGTTTTGCCCGCACCGCTTTTCCCCACAAGCCCCACAAATTCGCCTTCTTCTATTTCCAAAGACAGATTTTCAAATAGAACCTGATCTTTTCCATATTGTTTCTTGATGTTCTTCAATGTAATCAATGACATAATTATGCTCCCTTTTCAATCTCATATAAAGTGTTTGAGATATAAGTTCTATAAAGCAATTCGCAAAATATGTAGTCAATAAATATGATCACGAAAATGAAAGCAAAATAATGATTTATAGCAGTCAATATGACTGATATAATGAGTCCAATTCCCCAAAGAATATAACGATTCTTTAGTGTTCTAGAATGAGAGAATCCCAAAATCTCTTTTGCCGCATATTTCTTTCGATTTACAAAGATGTCCACATAATTTGAAATATACAAAATAAATAGTAAAGACACTATAAATACAATCATGAACATGGTGAGTGTTTTAAGAACGAAAGTCACATTCTCGAGCTGCATTAAATAAGGTGTGAGTAATGTTCCAGCTGTAACTAATTGCTCTAAACCATATTCTGACAACAAGGAAGAAAAGTCTTCTCTTGATTTCATTTGGAAAAATAGACATCTTGTATTTAAGGAATCCAGATAGTAAAGTCCAGCAAAATCGCCTGTATCAACAATGATAATAGGATTAGCTATATCAGAAAAACCATTCTTTGTATTAACTTTTATTGTGGAAGCATCGTCGATATAAACAATATTAAACTTGTCAATAGTTCTTTCTTCTCCTGGTATTCCATAGAATTGATTGTAATTCATCAATCGAAAATATTCTTGCTTGATATATTCTTTAATAGATTGTTCATCATTCTTGTATTTATGCGGAACCAATACGGTTGGTTCATTGAATTTATCTTCTTCCAATGGTTTTCCGTTGAGCTTAATATTTGAAAAATCATTCAGATAGTTCCTGTTTGCGATAGCAAGCTGTTGTTCATAATAGGGGCGTGATGTCTGCGAACCATCGTCTGTCTTAAAATCACACAGTAGTGAATGGTTATGATTGTACATCTCCGATGCTTGCTTGGAATAGTTTTCTAATATGTTTGTGTTTGCTAACGCATAGTCATACTTCGAGGAATTAAAACCATTGGCGGTATAATATCCATCCAGATACTTATAGTCTAAAACAGCTTGTTGGCTTTGTCTAAATGAGTTTCCTTGATTTAGTAATGAAATAATGGTAATGGCGATTATTACTGAAAAAGCTATTTTTACAGCCTGAACTACAACATTTGTGCCGCTATTTAAAGTTTTATTTTTTATCATTGCCTCTAAGGAGACAAACTTAATTAGAATACTTGTCATTAAAACACAAAGTACATTTATAGCTAAAACTCCAATAAAGAATAGCACGCTTGTTATTAAATAAGAAGAAGCATACCTGTTTGTTAATGCGTAATAGGTATTTAACAACAACAGTAATACTAGGCATACTACAGAATAATATTTTATTATATTTGTAATTTGTTCCTTTAAAATATGTATAGTAGAAAAGCCCATGCTTTTTTTAATACCTATTTTTTTCAAACTATAGGAGGTATAAATACAGTATATGATTTGAATTACAATAAATAAAATTATGAAATTCACAAGATTTAGTTCCAATACCATACTGTACGGAATGGAGTCGCTTTCAAAGTTGTTTATCGCGACGGACAGTCGAGATGCTATCTCTTTGATTGCATCGTTTGGTAAATCTGTATAGAATACACCAACACTATCTAAAAAATCTTCCTTCTGCAATTCATGATATTGAAATAAGATAGAGGAAGATATAGGCTGTTTTTGTGTAAAAGAATTTAACGGAAAGCAATACAGATCATAAACAGATTTATCTGTGGAAGTGAGCGTATTGTTGATAAGCTCTAATTTATTATGAGAATACTCTTTTGTAAATAACGTATAAAACCTATCGAGAACTTCTGACGATGTTTCCTCTAAGACGTACCCTTTTAGATTCTTGGCAGCAATGTTATTCTTTTCATAAATGTTGTAAATGGAAGTATTAAAAATATAGGCAAAGAGTATGACTTCAAGGAAAATAAAAATCTTTAAAAACTTTTTCATAGCATACGCCTCTTCTTTGAAGGGATCTATAAACTAGGGCGGGACAAATAGCCCCGCCCTAAATACTCGAACTACTTTGCTCAATATGGATAATAATCATAATAAGATGTTTCATCCGCCCACCAAACTCTCCTTGCGTCTTTGTAAGCGTAGTTTGATTTGAGGCCGCTGGTATGCGTATCTCCGCCAATTTTCACGGCCAACTTTACCATGTAGTTACGACCAATACCTGCTTTGCGTCCAATTTCGGAATATACAACGATAGTCGTGGCCTTAATGTCTCATGGGCTCGAAACCGAGTGTCGGACGCACGATTCCCATGCGTATGTCTTGGTGTGGCCTGTCCGGTTGTGGGGACCTGAGAGAAGTGGTGTTCGGGGTGGCTCTTTCCAGTTGAACGTGTAGCTTTGGCCTGACTGTTTTTCGCCATGGGCGGTGACGGTCGAGATGTTGCCATACCAAATGATGGTGAAGTTGTCCGAGTTCAATGATTCGTCATCGTGCAGTTATGTCTTGATTTCTGTGACGTTCTCAGAGCCGATAATATTGGTATCGGTGCCCCATGAGACTTTGACCGTGATGTTGCTTGGGCCGAAGAACATGGTCGGCAAACTGCTGCCCGGATGGTGGTTGTGCACGTCCATCGACAATGCGTTCGGGCTTGATGCCGTGACCAGAGTGGATTACGTGGCATGGGCGTCGTCGATTGGTCTGGTGGCGTTGTTCGGCGTTGCATTCATCTGCCTTGGTCTGGCTTTGGAGCGCATTCGCCGTACGCGCCCGTCCCCATCTTTTCCCGCCGCCACGCAGTCGGCCGGATGATCACGAACGTTTCGTTCCATTGAACGGTTCTCGATGGAACGAAACGTTCGTGATGATCCGGTGGACGGGCCCTTCCCTGATCCGTGGCCACGGTTTGCGTATATCGCAGGTTGAACGCTGCGGATGGATGGGTGCACGGTATCTTGAAATCTTCAAAAAGTCTTCAATTTTGCTGTTTATTCTCTACCTTGAAAACAAGGAAAGGGTATTGGCAAACATGGAAGCAATTCTACAGACGAATAACCTATGTAAGGATTTCAAGAAGCAAAGGGCTGTGAATAACGTGTCTATAACCGTTCGGAGAGGTTCGATATACGGGCTGCTTGGCCCAAATGGCGCCGGTAAATCCACCACTCTGAAAATGATCACGGGCATGCTCCATCCTACCAGTGGCAAGATTCTGTTTGATGGACATGAGTGGAGCAGAAGAGATCTGGAACAGATCGGAGCTTTGATTGAAACTCCTCCACTGTATGAGAATCTTTCCGCAACGGAGAATTTGGAAGTCCGTGTGAAGTTGCTGGATATTCCTAAAACCCGGATAGGTGAAGTTCTAAGAATAGTGGATCTGCAAGATGCGGGACGGAAAAGAGCCGGACAATTCTCAATGGGTATGAAACAACGTTTGGGAATAGCCATCGCTCTGTTGAATAGTCCCGAATTGTTGATCCTGGATGAGCCGACAAACGGATTAGACCCTATCGGCATACAAGAACTACGTTCTCTTATCCGTTCCTTCTCATCTAAAGGGATTACTGTTATTCTATCCAGTCATATTCTATCGGAGGTTCAGCTTATTGCTGACGATATTGGTATCATCTCAAATGGTGTTTTGGGATATGAAGGACCAATGAATAAGGATCAGAACTTGGAAGAACTATTTGTCGAGGTTGTAAGGAAATCACAGGAAGAACGATAGTATGATCAATTATATAGCCTCTGAATACCTGAAACATAAAGGTACTTTCGTTAGGAAAATAGCATGGATAGCCCCTATGCTAACGGTATGTCTTAATGTGCTTGCTCCTATGTGGTATCAGCAGAATTCATATAACTGGTGGTATGTGTTCTTGTACCCCGGCTGCGTGACGCTATTATCAATCTTGATAATCCAGAGAGATAGCGGCAAATTACAGTTTAGGGCCATATTGTCGTTACCTGTCGACCTAGAGCGGGTATGGTATGCAAAGATAATCACCTGCATACTTTATGCGGCACTCGCCAATGCAATTCTGATGTTGTGCAATATTGCAGGTGGTTTCATTATTCAACGCATCTTCGGCATACCCATGACGATCAGACCGATGCAGGCATTGTTCGGAACGCTCTGCATCATTCTGGCAAGTGCATGGAATATACCACTATGCTTATGGCTGACCAAGAAGGTGGGTGTATTCGCCACTCTCATATTGAATGTTGGAATGAGCCTGACGCTGGGGATATTGGGGGCGGACACAGGCCTTTGGTTCCTGTGCCCTTATAGTTGGGTTGATCGCCTTATGGTTCCCGCATTGGGAATATTGCCGAATGGAGCATCAGTAGAAGGAAGTGCCCTGTCGACTCCCTTACTGTTGGGCATCGCGGTACTGTGCCTGTCGGTGTTTCTACTATATGGCCTTGCGAAGTCAACGGCAAGATCCTTTATCAAGCAGGAGGTTCTTTGATGTCGGGTATTATCAGATGTCTTCAAGCGGAATGGCTTAAAAGCAGGCATACGCCATTACTTCTGATCCATGTTCTCTTCCCTGTGATCGGGGCCTGTGTTTTTGCTGGATATTTCCGTATATCAGGTTGGGGATGGATGACGGCTGTGACGACTTTTTTAGAAGTTGTGGCAATTGTTTTTCCACTTGTTATCTCTATCGTCGTAGGTATGACGGTCGAACTTGAAAATGAAGCAGGTCATTTTCAATCAATCCTTGGCGTGGTTCCTTCGCGCATGTCAGTATATATCGGAAAATTGGCATATCTTATCATTCTGGCAGCTTCCGCAACGGCGCTTTGTGTCTTCTTATTTGCTCTGCTTTATTCAAGCGTTCCATTCTCGTTCTATATACGACCACTTACCATGTTGATATTGTCTGCAATACCACTGTATCTTATTTCCATACTTGCTGGTTTCACTCTAGGTAAAAGTGTAGTTATGGGTATAGGTATTACAGGAAGCCTATTATCGGCATTGCTGGCTACGGGACTTGGAGACTGTATCTGGAAGTTCCTTCCGTGGGGCTGGGGAGTGCGGTTTATAGATTATTGTGTCTTGAGATATGTTAATGAGGAACAGTTTTATTCTGGATTATATGAACTCCAACTAGGATTCATGATCATGCTTGTCTCTTCAATGGTGCTATTCATCGTAAGCCTGATGTGGTTCCACAGATGGGAAGGGACAAAGGGATATGAGTAAAATGCTGCCGCTGCTCTGTGCTGGTATCGCATGTCTATCTCTTACGGGCTGTTCGTTGCAAGAGGGGAACAGCGAATATCCCGGAGAGCAATGTTATTTGAATAAGGATAACGTGACGAAGTTCTCCTGTATGGGAAATGACTACACCATTCTAGAGGATACGGTCTCCAACAACGGTCTCGGGGCATGGGTCGGGTATGTCCGACAACTTGTTGCTGTGGACGAGACGGGAAAGGTAATACTTCAAGAGGATCTTAAGAATGGTACCTTGCAGACTCTGGCGAAGATATCGGATCTGGTGGATAAAGCCCCTGGTAAGTCCCATGTTCTTCCATTCGTAAATGTGTATGCAGCTTCTGATGCCGGCGACTATCTGATTGTGGATATAGATGGCGAGTATCACAAAGCTGTCATAGACGAAGATGTCAGAGACGTGGATAGGGTGTTTGATTTTAAGGACATGCGACAATCCACGAGTTGCGGATTCTCGGTCAATCCCCGAGATGCGACCCAGATTCTTTGTGATGGCGTAGTCTATCAAGTAACTTCTGATACTGTGTCAGATGGTGAACTAGGAAGTCGCATTGATCTTCTTGTTAAAGATGTCGTATTTGATGCAGAGACGAAGATTCCTTTGTCAAAGGAGGAATTGAAGGAAATTGACTGGTATGGGGAAACCGTTGGACGGCATCGGGAACAATGGATGTACAAGGACGTTTATGAAATCAACAGTAGAGAGAGGACTGAAGCCGTTGCGGTGCGGATAAATGACGTCTTCTATGTTGCAAAGCGCCAATGACCGTTTTTATTGCATATATGAATTATGGAATAGAAGAGGCAAGCAGGTGTATCATGGCGACAATCCTGATGATTGATGATGATCGACCCATCTTGGAACTTGTGAAAAACGGACTGGAAAAAGATGGACATTCAGTGACGATCCATACGTCCGCCGCCCATGTGCCCCTTGAAGGGCTGAACGGGTATGATCTGATTATATTGGACATCATGATGCCTGATATGGACGGATTCACCTATTGCGGCAAGATACGTTCGTTGGTGGACTGTCCCATTCTCTTTCTGACCGCTAAGACAATGGAGAGAGACATTACATCCGGTCTTGGACTAGGAGCGGATGACTATCTGACAAAACCATTTCGTATTGCGGAATTACGTGCGAGAGTACATGCGCATCTACGCCGTGAACAGAGAGAACGACATGTGTCGCTTACGTTTGATCGGATAAAGATTGATCTATCCGCAAAAGAACTGCTGGTGGATAATACACCTGTGCCTTTGACGAAAAGCGAATATCTGATCTGCGAATATCTTGCCGGCAACAGAGGGCAGGTTTTTTCAAAGAAACAAATATACGAAGCCGTTTTTCCCTTCTATGGGGATGGCGATGGTTCTACAATTTCGACGCATATAAAAAACATAAGGTCGAAGTTCGAGGAGGCCGGTGTTCAACCAATCGTAACGGTCTGGGGGATAGGCTATAAATGGGAACAAAGATGAAGACGACGCTTACAAGAACTTTTTATAGATTTCTTGTATGTCTGCTTTGCGGACTGTGCATGTCCGTAGTCATCCCCTTTGCCTGCATGATGTTCGCCTCCAGCATGGGGCTTGTAACGTTTGCGGATAATGCCGAACGGCAAGCGAAAAATCTGGTGCCGATACTCACCGCAACGCCAGATGTATCAGACGTGTATCTGCCCATTGGGATTAAATACCTTCGGTTGGATAGAAACTATGGATCTATAGATACGAATATGAACGAAGAAGAGGAAGAGAAGGCTCTGGCGTTTGCCGAGACGGGTCTCATAGATGCAGGCGGTAGAACACAGTTCATCTTCATCACTCGAGATGATGGGTACATTGTTCTGCAGTACGTCATAGGTTCTCAGTATCTCAATGCACAGTGCAACAAGTACCTACCGTCTCCGGAGATACTGCTGATCGCTTTGATCATCGCTAACAGCTTAGGCTTATGCGTCTACTTGACGGTTCATTTCGCCAGAGAGCTGAGAAAAGAATTGACGCCTATATTAGAAGCCACTAAAGAGATTGAAAATCACAACTTAGATTTCGCTATCAGGCATTCTCGAATACTTGAATTTGAAAACGTGGTTTCATCTTTTGATAGTATGCGAAACAGTTTGAAAGAGTCATTGGAACAGCAGTGGCGAAGTGAACAAGCGCAGAGAGAGCAGATCGCATCCTTGGCCCATGATCTGAAGACTCCATTGACTGTTATGCAGGGGAACATCGACCTGTTGGATGAAACGACGCTTGACGAAGAACAAAAGCTCTATCTGTCGTATGCGATGAGAAGCTCTGAGCAGATGAGACGGTACATAAAGATGATGATTGATATATCCCGAGCATCCTGCGGATATCAATTGCAGATGGAAGACATATGCTTCCCGGAGTTCTGGAGACATGTCATATCTCAAGCTGAAATCATCTGCAAAGATAAAGGTATTGTGATTCAGCAGACGCAGCACGCTCTTCCGAAACATATAACTGGGGATGGAGTATTGTTGGAGCGGGTATTGATGAATGTGGTTTCAAATGCCGTAGAGCACTCGCCCGTAGACTCTCCGCTATATATGGATGCGGATGGCCAGGGTGATCACTTGAATGTCTGCATTACGGACTGTGGCTGTGGTTTTTCGCAAGAGGCATTGAAGCACGCGAAAGAGCGTTTCTATATGGCAGACCAGAGCAGAGGCTCCGAACTGCATTATGGGATGGGCCTATATATCGTGGACGTCATCATAAAACAGCATAGAGGAGAACTGCTCCTCAGTAATTCCGCAGAAACCAAAGGCGCCAGGGTCACGATACGACTACCACGATAAGGGAACGACTCATGCGTCATTCCCTTATCATATCTCCAAGCGATATTCGGCATGGTGGTCCCGGATTCAACTTAGCCGTCGACTGACGTCGCGGTCGCCGGGCTTTCCGCATGCGCTATTTGCCCGTGCTGCCGGCTCCGGCGTCTGGGCCGGTGGCCGGCGATCCGCTGGTGCCGCTGGTGCCGGTACTGGTTGAAGTCGATCCCGATGGATCTTTTTGCGTCGAGCCGGTGCCGGCGCCGGTCGAACCGGTCTGGCTGCCGCCGGTGCCTTGGCTGGTCGGGTCCTCGGTGGTCGGATTCTTTGAGGTGCCGGTGCCGTTCGAACCGTTGGCGGTGCCGTCGGTTTTCGAATCCGAGGTGCCGGCGCCGTTCGAACCCGAAACACCGTTGGCGTCGAGGTCGGTGGAGGGGGCGTCGGTTTTCGAATCCTTGCTGGTTCCCTTCGAATCATCGCCGGTGCCCGTCTGGGGCAGAGCGTTGTTCTGATCGGGGGTGCCCGTTCGCGTGCCGGTGTCGTTGCGCGCGGGCGTGGTCGTGGTGGGGGATACGAGATTGTCCGTGCCGCGTCCCTGCGTGGCCAGCATCACGACGCCGGCCGTCACCGCCACGGCGAGCAGGCCGGACACCAAGGTGACGATCATGGCGGTGTGCTTCGAAGCGCGGAAGCGGGACTTGCGCAGCTCATCGACCGAGTACGTCCTGCCGTTCGCCCGGCTGAACACGATTTCACGCGGTCTGTGTGTGGAGGAAGCATCATCGGCGGTCACGCCCGTCGCCGTATCGGGCTCGTCTCGAACGTCGGTCCGGCTGCCGGCCGTTCGGGGGGTGCCGCCATCGGCATCGCCGTTCTCGGCGTCCTTCGTGATCCCGTTGCCGGAGGACGAGGCCGATTGGAGTTTTTCGCCGGAGGCGGTGAGCACGTTCTGGTAGATCTTGGTGGCCACGGCGGAGACGACGTAACTGGCCGCCGCTCCGATCACCGAACCGCCGATGCCGATCTTCGATGCGAGCAGGAACGAGGTGACGGCGGCAAGGGTGCCCGCCACGATGGATGAGAGGGAGATTCCTTCAAAAAACTTCTTCACAATGCACGACCGTAGGGTGTCGGGCTGACAGGTTGCCTGAGACTCGATGGAAGCGGGGCGAGGCCTACACGAGACCTTCAAAATCGGTCTTCGTGCAGGTCGGACACGCCCTGCGGCGCACACACGTGCGTTTCGCGTCGCCGCAGGCCGCGGGACATCGTCAATTACGATGCAGCGACTGCCCGGTCGGTCTGATCACCGACATCAGTACGGCGGCGAAAATCAAAGCGAAACCCACCAGTGAGCTCCACATGATCCTCTCGCCCCAGAACAAAGCGGAAAACGTGATGGCGAACAGACTCTCCGTGCACATGATGATCGAGGCCTGCGAGGCGGGCACGTGGGCCAGACCGATGTTCTGCATGATCTGGGCGCTCATCGTGGCGCCGAGGAACAGGTAGAGCACGCTGGCCACCACCGAGGGCGCCAGCCAACCGGCGTTCGGCGCGGGTTCGGTGAACGCCGCTCCTGCGATGAACAATACGCCGGCGACGCCGAACTGCACGAAGGTGACGGCGATCGGGTCGAACCGTTTGGTATAGATGCCCAGGAAAGTCAGGTTGAACGAGAAGATGACCGCGGTGGCGATGGTCAGCCAGTCGCCGGCGCCCAGCGACAACGAACCGCCCGGCTTCAACGAGACGAAGCCGACGCCGGCCAGACAGATCACGCCGGCGACCAGGTTGATGGCCTTCGGCCGAATCCTCGAGACGATCCATGTGGCGAACGGGGTGAGGACGCAATAGGCCGCCGTCAGAAACGCGCTGCGCCCGGGCTCGATGGTCCGCAACCCGACGGTCTGGGTGACCATCGTACCCCAATAGGTCAGGCCCGCCACCAGTGCCGGCACGATGATCTTCGGCGTCAGATACGGCACGATATGCCTATGGAACAACGCCAGCATGCACAGACAGGCACCGGTCATGCGCAGCCCCATCAGCCATTGGGGCGAAATCGCCTCCATGGCGATTTTGGCGAGCAGATAGCTGCCTCCCCACAACGCGGCGCAGCACAGCAGCATGAGTCTGGCGAGATTCGGGGGAAAGCTGCGTGACCAGTGGCTGCGCAACTTGTTGCAACGATCGACCAAACCCATGGTGCACCTCTGGACGGTTGGAAAAACTTGTGGCTCTCTTGGCTCACAGATTACGGGGACTACCGGCCAAAACCGACCGGTCGGCGGGTATCGGGCGCGTATCGTCCCGTATTGCCGCCGGCGGGCGGAAGCGCGATGAAAACCATGTGAAGGTGAGGATACTCACAGTGAGCGCCCGGGCCGGTCGCGCGCGAAACCGGTATTCTAGAAAGGAACAGACATGGTTCCGCAACAATCTTGAAAGGATTCGACATGGCAGTCATCACACCGCAGATCAAGGAATTCATCGAGAACAACCTCGGCTGGATCACCACCGTCTCCAAGGACGGCGAACTGGACCTCGGCCCGAAGATGTCTCTGTTCGTTCTGGACGACACGCACATCGCCTACCATGAGCGCACCGCCGGCCAGCACTACGAGAACCTCAAGAACGGCTCTCCGCTGGTCATCGCCTTCGCCAACCTCGAGAAGAAGCAGGGCTACCGCTTCCGCGGCAACGTGGTGCTGCACGTTGACGACGACATCTACAACGAGCAGGTCAAGGTCGCCGAGGAAAAGGGCACCAAGAAGCCGGCCGTGATTCCGGTTCTCGAAGTCACCGAAATCCAGAACCTTGCCTCCGGTCCGACCGCCGGCAAGACCATCGCCAAGGACTGATTAGCTGACGTATTGGTGGCTTCCTCGTCAGAGGGAGCCACTTTTCGCTTTTTAGTGCGCAGTACTAGGTGACGGCCTTGGGCGTCAGTGGTGGCGAAGAGGTAGGTGCTGCCGCCGTCCTTGAGTTTGAGTTTTTTGCGTAGCTGGGCCACGGTTAGGGGGAAATTGCGTACGGAGATGTTGGCGTGTGTGAGACCGGCCAATAGCTGCTTCAGTTCTCTCTTGTTCATGGTGGCGATGGATTCGATGACGAATGATCTGCCTGGCAAATCGGAAATAGGTTCGGCCGCCACGAACAGGTGGCTATTCGGGCTGATGTGATGCACGGCGAAGCGCTGTTCGAGAACATCAAAGCACCCGGCCTTCATGATTGAGGCGTTGGGTTCGTAAAGGTACTTCCAATGCGAGGAATCGAAGCCGTTCGCGCTTTCCTCAGCCGGGAGATCCTCGGTATTACAGGTATTGCATGCAACTAAGGCAGAATCGCTGATAGGGGTTTGATTGTCGCTGTTATCGCCGGCCTTGTACGACAGCACCTGCCCGTCATTGACGCATACCACGAGCGGTGAGGCGCAACGGCCGCGCCCCAACACCAGCAACAATTCCTTGCATTCATTACCGGTGGAGACGATATGCACCTCGTGCACCGCGCCGGCGAAATCCGTAATGGTCTTATGCCAGTCGAGCATGGGGGAGAGCTTGACCATGACCGTCGGTGCCTTGGCCAGCAGCGTATCCTTCAGGGTCAGCACATCCGGCGTGCAATCGGCAATCGCGTAGGTACGCGAGCCATGATCGTCACGGCGGGCCGGATCGAGGAAGATCATGGAGGCTCGGCCAAGCGTATCAAGCACTGCTGTTGAATCATCATTGATGATTTCGGCGTGGCCAAGGCCGAGTATTGGGAAATTATGGCGAGCGATATCACATAAAGTGGATTGTTGTTCCACATATATGGCACGATTGAACACTCGGGACATGTAAGAAAAGTCGACGCCGAAACCGCCGGTCAGATCGACTAGGGATGTCGGGGAATCGTCGTCGACTGCTTCCTTGGCCAACAATCGCTGTGCTAACCGGGCTTTGTATTGAGCCGTGAACTGGCTGGAACATTGTTCCATTGGGACTTGCGGCGGGAAAATCAGCCCATCATGGGACGCCCAGTCAGGTAGCTTAAGTGAAGCGCGCTGCCAGCCGGCAATCTGCTCCAGCGCGAACGGCACATCCACGTCGCCATCATGTTTGGCGTGCAAGGCCACATCACGCACATCTTCACGGCGGTGTTTGGCGATGAACGCCCAGGTCGACTCAGAAATCTCCATGCCGCCATTCTAGGGGTTGTGCTGAGATGAGTATGGCAAACCGCAAGAGAACGAGGTGGCGAAAACCGATGATCGATGAAGTGATGATGCTGCGTCATGGCCGTACGCAATACAATCTCGAACATCGCTTGCAAGGCCAGATCGATGTGCCGCTCGACATCGTAGGCCAATGGCAGGTCGATCAGACCGGATTCGCGCTCGCTTCACGGTATTACTGGGCCAAGGTGAACCGACTTGCCGAGCATCCCGAAGCCATCGCCCAGCCCGGTCCTGACGCCGCCGAACGCACTGATACGCGACAGTTCGAGGAGGCTCCCGCCGCCGGCCGGCGCATGGTGGTGATGACCTCCGACCTGTTCCGTGCCCAGCAGACCGCACACGCCTTCGCCGATATTTTGGGATTGCCGGTCACCTGTGACCAACGACTGCGTGAACGCAGCTTCGGCGAGTGGGAAGGCATGACCCGCGCCGAAATCAAAGCCGTGGCAGCCGACGACTACGCCTCTTGGAAACAGCACACTGGGGGCGAAACCAAGCATGGTGTGGAAAGCCGTGCCGCCGTGGGCCAGCGAGGTGCCGATGCCGTGCGCGCACTGGTCATCGACTCCGCCTATTCAGACAGCATGCCCACCACGCTGATGCTCGTCACCCATGGCTCATGGATTACCGCCACCATCTCCAACCTGCTCGAACTCGACCCGGACGGCATGAACGCACTCGGCGGCATGCGCAACGCCTGTTGGTGCCGGCTCAAAGTGCGCCACAGCGTCAACGGCATCCCCGCCGAACAGCCCCTGTGGGAGTTGGAGGAATACAACAAGGCTCCCGCCATCGCCGACAGCGCCGACTGGGAGAACGGGCCGACCGATCTGCGCGGACCGCACATGCCAAGTTGGCAGCCAATCGTCTGGTGACGGTCGCTATGCGAAACCCCGCTCGCAAATTCGAACGGTGGGTCTAGACTGATTGCGGTTTGGAACCGTACAGCGATAGAACAGTAGGAAAGCGCGGAAGGCGGGTGAGGCGACATGCTGAGAATCTTCAGCTCAATCAATGGCCAGGTGGAGCAGATCGAGAAACCGGAAAACGGCTCCTGGTTATGTTTGAGCGAACCCACTGATGTGGAGCTCGCCACCGTCGCCTCGCAGACCGGCATCGACCTGGCCGACCTGCGCGCGCCCCTGGATGACGAGGAACGTTCACGTGTGGACGTCGAAGACGATTACACGATGATCATCGTCGACATTCCCACCGTGGAGGAGCGTGGCGGACGCGACTGGTACGAGACCATCCCGCTGTCGATCATCGTCACCGAAAACCTCATCATCACCGTCTGCATGCAGGACACGCCCGTGCTCCACCCGTTCATGGAAGGCACGATCCGAGGCTTCAACACCTTCATGCGTTCGCGCTTCATCCTGCAGATCCTGTACCGCAACGCCACGATGTACCTGCGTTACCTGCGCATCATCGACCGCGAAAGCGACAAGCTTGAACTGAAGCTGCGCCATTCCATGCAAAACCGCGAGATCGTGATGCTTATGGAGCTGAGCAAGACTTTGGTGTATTTCACCACATCGCTGAAATCGAACGAGATCGTGATGGAGAAACTCACCACCCTGCAGCGCATCAAGCAGTATCCGGACGACGAGGACCTGCTCGACGACGTCATCACCGAAAACAAGCAGGCTATCGAGATGGCCAACATCTACAGCGGCGTTCTTGCGAACATGACCGACGCCTTCGCCTCGATCGTGTCCAACAACCTGAACAACGTGATGCGCATCTTCACCATCATCTCCATCACCCTGTCCATCCCGACGCTGATTTTCTCGATGTACGGCATGAACTTCGACGGCGGCATGATGGGCATGCCGTTCACCGACAAGCCTTGGGGCTTCCTGCTCATCATCGTGATCTCCATGGTGCTTTCCGGTGTGGTTGCCTGGTTCCTCACACGTTCGCGCATGTTCAAGTAAGGCGTTTGACGGTTATGCACCATTGGTCATCGTTCGCCAGCCGTAGCGTGCTCCGCGCTCGCCGCCCGATGCGGCGCGGATTTCGCTCCCGGCTGATGGCAGGATTCGCCGCGGCCTTTGGCATGATATTGCCATTATCTGGTCTGGCCGGTTGCGGCCAAATTCAAGTCACCACCGTCTCCGGAGCGCCGGAGGGACCCACCATCGCCATTGGGGTCGCAGCCGACGAACCATCGGTGGGAGCATGGCATGACGGCACATACCAGGGCTTCGACATCACCATCGCCAAATACGTGGCCGCCAAACTCGGCTATGCGAACAAGCAGATCGTCTTCAAGCAGGTTCGCCCCGGAAACCGGCGCTCCATGCTGGACAATGGACAGGTCGACATGGTCGTCGCCTCTTGGCCTATCACCGATGGATCCAGCGCGATCGTTGATTTTGCCGGACCATACCTCACGACCAGCGTCGGTTTGCTGGTCAGGTCGGATGAGCGTGGCCGATTCACCAATGACGCAGGTTCGGTGGGCGACGTAGGCGACGGCACGGTGTGCGCAGTGAAAGGTGACGAGACAGTCGGCATCTTCCGCGGCAACCACCCGCAGGCTCGGATTCAGGAGCGTAGCAGTTATGCGCAGTGCGTCACGGCCGTGCAAGTAGGGTCGGCGGATGCCATAGCCTCCGATATGGCGGTGCTTTCCGGTCTTCAAGCGGCCAACGGGCCCCAGTATATGGACGTGATTGCGGACAAGGGCGAGGTCAGTTATGGCATCGCCGTGAGTCAAGGCATCAGCCAATTGGCGCAGAAAATCGCGGAAGCATTGGAAGACATGGTTGAGGATGGCAGCTGGACGGCCGCCAAGGATACGTTCACAAGCCAAACAAAGCTCACGGTTTCGCTGAACGGTGACCCCAAAGCCATCGTCTCGGATGCTGAATAACGATTGACGACGTGTCCAGTTGCGAGGCTACCTTGCTGATTTATGAGTGACAACGAGAAGAGCACGCAAACCGAAGAGCCCAACTTCCGCTACAACGCCGCACTGGCGCAGGACATCGAAAACAAGTGGCAGAAGATTTGGGACGAGCAAGGCACCTTCTGGGCCGCCAACGTCAACGGCGATTTGAAGGACGGCAAGGGCCGTAACGCCGAAGGCCGCACCGCCTACTTCGCCATGGACATGTTCCCCTACCCGTCCGGCAAGGGCTTGCATGTCGGCCACCCGCTGGGCTACCTGGCCTCCGACGTGACGAGCCGCTACCACCGCATGAAGGGCGAGAACGTCCTGCACGCCATGGGCTATGACGCCTTCGGCCTGCCCGCGGAACAGTACGCGGTCCAGACCGGTCAGCATCCTCGCGTGACCACCGAGGCGAACATCGCCAACATGAGCCGCCAGCTGCACCGCATGGGCCTGAGCTTCGACAGCCGTCGTACGTTCGCCACCATCGACCCCGGCTACGTGCGTTGGACCCAGTGGATCTTCTCGCGCATCTACGATTCCTGGTACGACGAGGAGGCCGCCAACCCGTCCGGCTCCAAGGGATCCGCGCGCCCCATCGCCGAGCTCGTGGCCAAGTTCGAATCCGGCGAAAAGGCCATTCCGGGCCACGAGTCCGATGGCAAGCAGTGGTCCGACCTCACTGCCGCCGAGCAGCAGGATATCTTGAACGACTTCCGCCTGGCCTACATCTCCAAGTCCCCGGTCAACTGGTGCCCGGGTCTGGGCACCGTGCTGGCCAACGAGGAGGTCACCGCCGAAGGCAAGTCCGAGCGTGGCAACTTCCCGGTCTTCCAGCGTGAGCTACGCCAGTGGTCCATGCGCATCACCAAGTACGGCCACCGCCTCATCGCCGACCTTGACGGCATCAACTGGCCTGAGAAGGTCAAGCTCATGCAGCGCAACTGGATCGGTGAATCCCATGGTGCCTCCGTGCACTTCACCGTGGCCACTGCCGACGGTGACAAGGACATGGAAATCTACACCACCCGTCCCGACACGCTGTTCGGCACCACGTTCGCCGTTGTTTCCCCGGAACATCACCTGCTGGAGAACGTGCCCGCCGAATGGCCGGCCGATGTACCCGAAGACTGGAAGGGCGGCTATGTCAACCCGGTCGAGGCGGTGAAGGCCTACAGGCTCGCCGCCGAAGCCAAGACCGCCAAGGACCGCGTGGACGAGGGCGGTGAGAAGACAGGTCTGTTCACCGGCCTGTACGCCACCAACCCGATCACCGGCGCGAAGCTCCCGCTGTTCACTGCCGACTACGTGCTGATGGACTACGGCACCGGTGCCATTATGGCCGTGCCTGGTGGCGACCAGCGCGATTACGACTTTGCCGTGAAGTTCGGTCTGCCGGTCATCTACACCGTCAAGCCTCTGCCGGATTCCGGCGACGACTTGGCCAACTACGAGGGCAAGGCGCCGTTCGTTTCCCATGACGGCATCGTGATCAACTCCCACGTCGAATCCACGTACGCCAAGGGCGATGCGCTGTCGCTCGACGGTCTGCGCGTGGACGACGCCATCGCCAAGGTCAACGCCTGGCTCGAATCCGCCGGCGTGGGCAAGGGCACCGTGAGCTACCGTCTGCGCGACTGGCTGTTCTCCCGCCAGCGCTACTGGGGCGAACCCTTCCCGATCGTGTACGGCGAGGACGGCACCCCGCACCTGCTGCCGGATTCCGCATTGCCAATCAACCTGCCCGACGTGCCCGACTACGAGCCGCGCACCTTCGATCCGATGGACGCCGAGTCCAACCCGGAGGCACCGTTGAGCCGCAACGAGGACTGGGTCAAGGTCGAGCTTGACTTGGGCGACGGCGTCAAGACCTACTACCGCGACACCAACACCATGCCGAACTGGGCCGGATCCTGCTGGTACTACATGCGTTACATCGACCCGACCGACACCGACCACATGGTGGAGAAGGACGAGTTCGACTACTGGATGGGTCCGAACCACAACAGGTACTCGGGTGACGAAGGCGGCGTGGACCTGTATATCGGCGGAGTCGAACACGCCGTGCTCCACCTGCTGTACTCCCGTTTCTGGCACAAGGTGCTCTTCGACCTGGGCTATGTGGATTCGGCCGAGCCGTTCCACAAGCTGTTCAACCAGGGCATGATCCAGGCTTACGCCTACACCGATGACCGCGGCCAGTACGTGCCGGCGGACGAGGTCGTGGAAGGGCCGGCCGACGCCTCCGGCGAGCCGACGTTCACCTGGAACGGCGAACACGCCAACCGCGAATTCGGCAAGATGGGCAAGTCCCTCAAGAACATCGTGACCCCGGACTACATGTACGAGAACTACGGCGCCGACACCTTCCGCCTGTACGAGATGAGCATGGGTCCGCTGGACGAATCCCGCCCGTGGAACACCCGCAACGTGGTCGGTGGCATGCGCTTCCTGCAGCGTCTGTGGCGCAATGTGGTCGATGAGACCACCGGCCAGGCCCATGTGACCGAGGACACGCCGGACGAAAAGACCCTGAAGCTGCTCAACAACACGATTGCCGAAGTGACCGCGGAAATGGAAGGCATGCGCCCGAACACCGCCATCGCCAAGCTCATCGTGCTCAACAACCACCTGACCGGTCTGAAGGCCGTGCCGCGTGCCGCCGTGGAGCCGCTGATCCTGATGCTCGCGCCGATCGCCCCGCACATCTGCGAGGAGATGTGGAGCAAGCTGGGTCACGCCGAATCCCTGTCCGCCGAGCCGTGGCCGGTGGCCGACGAGCGTTACGTGGGCCACGACACCGTGACCGCCGTGGTGCAGATCAAGGGTAAGGTGCGCGCCAAGCTCGAAGTGCCGGTCGACATCGATCCGGCCGACCTCGAACGGCAGGCGCTGGCCGCCGTCGCCGACCGTCTTGGCGGCAAAGAGCCGCGCAAGGTGATCGTCAAGGCCCCGAAGATCGTCTCCATCGTTCCCGCGGAGTGACTTGTTGCGGGTTAGGCTCCCCTCTTTGAGGGGAGCCGCTCGCGTGGCGAGACTGAGGGGAGCGTCAACCGCCCCACCTCAATTGTGGATAACTTCATAAGCTAGAACCACATACCCCGTTTCAGCTGGACAAACGCCCATGAATCCATCAGCGTGGATGCATGGGCGTTTCTCATAACCATCGCGCAGACCATGCCGCCAACCGTTTGCGCGCATTCAGCAGGCAGAGCGAAGCCATGCCCCAACCGCGAGTGGAACGGCCCACGACGCCTCCGCCGCCTCCCGGCCATGCACGGATTCGTCCGGCCGGCCACCCGCCCCAAAGGGCGCAGAGCGGCCTGCGGCAGGCGACCCGTGACAAACGTGCGTTATCGGATCTGATTGGCGTACGTTCCGCCGATGCCGTCGGAGAATCAGCCAGACTCACCCGGGATCAGCCGCGATTGTCGTTCACCATTGGGCATGCCTTGGCCGTGATATTGCTGCTGATCGTCGCCCTTGGCATCAGCTTGGCATTGCTGGTCCAGCAGTCGATGAATATGGCCATGCTGTCTCAACCGACCGCCATGCAGACCACGGGCGGCTCCGCTGGAGATCAGACGATGCCATCGCAGAACACCACGGACGAGAAACGCACGGATCCGCAGCAGTCGGAGCATTCCGATGCCACAGCGAACCCCGAATCGGATACCACGCAATCTCCGCACATGCAGACGGACGGCAGCGATGCCGGCGCTTCCACGCATGGTCTCATCAACCTCAACACGGCCACCGCTGAGGAATTGCAATCCATCAAAGGTATTGGGCCGGTTACCGCTCAACGGATCATTGATCATCGCACGGCGATTGGCGGGTATGCATCAGTCGATCAGCTGCTGGATGTCAAAGGCATCGGCTCCAAGACGTTGGAGACCATGCGAGGGCAGGTGACGGTCGGATGAGCAGGGATCGGATACTGCGCGAGCAGGGGAGCCGCGATTGGAGGATGCTGCCGATCGCCATAGTGATGTGGGCGGCGAGTCTGGGAGCGCACGCATTATTCGCATGGAGGATGTCTGATGGACTCGGCACCGGTCAGGCAAAGGCCGATGCCGGAGCTGGCATTGACGCCACCATAATCGGCATGGAATGGCCTGTCACACGAATATTACCTATAACAGTGGCGTCATGTGCTGCCGTGGCGGCGATGATCGTGGTGTCTTTCCGCCTGCGAATCAGGTGGACGGGAACATTGACCGTATGCGTTGCGGTGGCGTGCATCGGCAGTATGGCGGCAATCGCGTCGGACACCATTGCCTGGCATGATCCTGCCTCCGCACAAGCTCGCCAATCCAGTTCATACCACGAAGTCATGGCCACGGTGACGACGCCCGTGATCGCTTCGGACCAACGCACATACGATTGTCAGACGGACATACGGCTGAGCGGCATCACTGTGGATGGCGCGGACGTACGTTCCACGGTCGCCGTGCGCGTATACGCCGATGAATCGTATTGTGGGCAGTTGCGTCGAGGCGCGGTCTATCTGTTGACGGGCGTATTGCAGCAAGCGCGATATGGACGCATACCGCTATGGCTGGTCTTGGAAGGAAAAAAGCCGGGAGCGGCGCCACCAGTA
>OBVM01000329.1_pt1 | contig 24996 bp, 21 predicted proteins | sample 1476051 | NCBI WGS metagenome assembly OBVM01 (sample SAMEA2579986, study PRJEB22360) | human gut metagenome | biome: human gut; feature: human-associated habitat; material: faeces | place: Denmark | collected 2008/2010
AATCACTTTGGATTTTTGCTCCACGCTCAAAAACTGATAAACGGCGGGAACAGAAGCAACTCCTTCGGAAATAAGCCGAAATTCTCCAAAAATTATAGAACAATTTTCGGAAATTCCTTCTTATTTCTCGGAGTTAAACACTTCTATCCCGACCTCTTTCAACTAAATTAAATGATTTTCTCTTAAAATATCACCAATATACGTATCCTCAAATTTCTTCACAAAGTGTTCAACCATTTTGCGTTCCACGAACGGCATATCCATTTCTGTTAATTTTTTCTTGTCAGATAAATAATAAACAGAGTTTGCTAAGACGCGCAAGTCGTATGCAGAAGCAAACACTTCTGGTACTCCGCGTTCAACCTCTAGCAATTGATAAACAGCTTCCATCGCTGTCCGTACAGAATACTCTGTTGTAAACACCGTATCTCGTTCAGTATCTGCGAAGTTCCCAATGAAAGCAAGATTTTTAGAGCCGTTTGGTACAACTAATGGTCGATCGCCTGGTTCTCTTAACATAAAGTAAGAAGTGATAAACGGCATATAAACCGGAATAGTGGTAGCCGATTCTTCTGAAATACGTTCAATTTCCCCTTCTGGGACCCCTAAATGATAAAGTAACTCTTGCGTAATTTCTTGACCTGTACATTGTTCAATTGGTTTTTTGATATAATTTCCTGGTTTATTAGAAAGTAATCCATATACCCAAGTTATAGATTGTTGATCATTTTGTTCTTTAAAATGCGGTTGTCTATGCATAGCGAAACTCATCATCCAATTAGAGTCTTTGATAGTAATAATACCACCTGTGACAATTTTTCCTGTGCGTAATTTACGATGTGTTAACCGAGAAAGATACGGTTCAATATCGAAATTTTCCCACGTAATCGTTGCTGAGACAAACCAACTTTCATCTGGTAAATTTTCACAGAAAACTTCTGGGTGCCCAAATTCTGGGGATTGTTTTGCTAAGTTTTTCCAGAGATTCCAACTTCCCCCTAGTTCATGAGTAATTGGTGCTGGTGTATGATGATCTCCTTGCGTCGAACTTTCAGTAATTGAGCCATTCGTTACGAAGACTAAATCATTTTCAGTTAAAGGAATTTCTTTGGTTTTGCCCGCTTGTGTCAACAATAATCGCCGAGCAACTTTAGTAGCTCCTTTGATGTCGACTTGGATATCATTGATCGTTGTTTCATATTGAAAGTCTACCCCTTGATTGGTTAAAAAGCTTAGTAATGGTTTCACTAACGATTCGTATTGATTGTATTTGGTAAACTTCAAGGCTGTAAAGTCAGGCAAACCTTTGATGTGGTGGATAAAGCGCATGATGTAACGGCGCATTTCAATGGCAGAGTGCCATTTTTCAAAAGCAAACATTGAACACCAATAGATCCAAAAGTTGGATTCAAAAAATTCTTCGCCGAAAACATCTTCAATTTTTTTGCCAATTAATTGATCTTCAGAAGTCATAAATAAATCAACGATTTCTTTTTGTGCTTTTTTGGATAAAGTAAATTGTCCATCATCTGGGACACGTTCGCCACGGTTATGAATAATGCGGCAATTTGAAGAATTCGGATCATCTAAATCTAACCGGTAAAACTCATCTAGGACAGAGGCATCTTCTACTTCTAATGATGGTACCGAACGAAATAGATCCCACAAACACTCGAAATGGTTTTCCATTTCGCGTCCGCCGCGAGTGACAAAGCCATCATGGGGAATAAATTTACCATCTAAAGAACCGCCAGACAGCGTGAGTTCTTCAAAAATGTGAATATTTTCGCCCTTCATTTGACCGTCACGAATTAAGAAAACAGCCGTTGCTAAACCTGCTAGGCCACCACCAACGATATAGGCACTCTTGTCATCTACACCTTTTGGTTTTCTTGGTCGAGCAAATGCTTCATAATTTCCATTTGTGTATCTCATTCTCGTTTCCTCCTATCATTTGATACCCTCATCATACTGCTACCAAAAAAAATACCCAAAAGATAACCCTTTTTTTTAAGAAATTCTTTGACAAATAAAGAAAATTGTCTAATTTTTAAGCAAGTGAATAATCGTAGATGTTTCATGTGAAACAAAAAAAGAACGAGAAGAAAAATGGCCGCTTTTTCTTCTCGTTCTTTTTATGCTAATTCGTTTACCGTTTCTACTCCAAAAACAGCAACCCAATCTTCCTGAAAATCAGTTACTGCTTTTTGAATGGCGGGCATTGCCAAGCCTTGTGTCACGAGTTCTGGTGCGATAGTGACCGCTTGCGCCCCCATTTGACAGGCTTGATTAATTTGTGCCACGTTTTTAAAACTAGCAGCTAAGATCTTACTCTTTGCGTTCGTCCGTTTAATTTCTGCAGCTAAATGCTCAATAACCTTTTGAGAATCAATTGTTAAATTCTCCATCCTATTATAATACGGTGCTAAATAATCTGCACCTGCCGCAATCGCTAGGTAGCCTTGAAATTCTGTATAAATAGCGGTTGCTGTTATCCGATAATTTGCCTGCTTTAGTTGTTTGATGGCTGCCAAGCCTGCTTCATTGACTGGGATTTTAATGAATGTTTCTTGGCCTAATTGTTGTACAATGGTTTGGGCATCTTCTAGCATCTCTTCTGTCGTTTGACCGACCACTTGGACGTGCAAACTAGCTTGTCCAATCGTTTTTTTGATTTCTTTCATCTGCGCAAAGAAGTCAATTTTTCCTGCTTGCTTAACAATACTAGGATTAGACGTTACGCCTGCCAGTGGTAAAATTTTCTGATACTTTCGAATAGCCTCAAGATTAATTGTATCTAGCATAAATTCCATCTTTTACGTTCCTCCCTTAAACGATAATTATAGAATAGTGATTGTTGTACCAACAGTTATTTCAGGAATAGCTTTTTCTTCAACATATAATGTACCTGGTAATTCAGGTGTTGTTGCGCCATCAAATTTAATAGTAATGTGACCCAATGTGTCTAAATTAGTTAATACTACCTCGCCTACAGCGGTAATCTGGTAAGTTTGTTCATCAATCACTAACGTTTGCTTGTCCGTAATCGCTTCTGTGACTGGCTGAACCTCAATGTTATAACAATAATCTGCTAAAGCATCTGGTGCATCTTTTCCAAATAAGATGACCATTTTTTCTTCTTTAAATAATTCGGCTTCTGGTCCAATAGACTGAACCTTTGTTGTAAATACTGACATTTCCCATCCTCCAAAAAAATTTTTTAACTATACAATCCAAAACTTGCTAACCAAGCAACTAGTACTCGAGGGGCACCATTTAAGAAACGAGAATATAAAACAGAAGGGACCCCGACTTCAACGGTTTCAGCTTCAGCTTCTTCCAAGCCTAAACCCACGGGAATAAAGTCGCACGCGTTTTGTGTATTAATAGCAAACAATGCTGGTAGAGCTAGTTGTGGCGGAATGTTGCCTTTCCCAATTTCCACACCAATTAACGTACCAATTACTTGGCTGATTACTGCTCCAGGACCTAATAAAGGAGAAAGAAACGGCAGAGAACAAATAAAACCAATAATTGTTAACCCCACAATGTTTCCTGCCAATGGCGCCATGATATTGGCAAAAAATTCACCAATTCCTGAACCTTGAATCACACCAATTAATAAAGAAACAAATGCCATAAACGGAATCACTGTGTTGATCATCGTTTGTACGCCTTCACGGGCTGATTGGTTGAATGTCGCTACAACTTTTCCTGCACCCATACCAATTTTCGCAACAAAACTTTGTTGTTCCGCTTTTTGTTCAGTAATTTTTTTACTTGTATCATATTTAAATTCTGTTTTTTTCGAGGTGGGCTTTTCTGTATCAGCAGCAGCTTCTTCTGATGTCAATGTAATCTGTTTCGGGCCTACAGCGGAAACATAAATTGTCTCATTAATGTATTGTGCTAAGGGACCACTTTTGCCAGTTGGAACAACGTTAATAGTAGGAATTCCTTTTTTAGGATAAATTCCGCAACGAAGAGTGCCTCCACAATCAATAATGGCTAATGCGATTTCATCATCTGGAATCGATGTCTTAAAACCATTGACCGCTTCCATTCCTGTCAATTCTACGATTTTATCAACGATTGCGGGTTTCTCGCCGCCACCTGTAATGTAAATAAATTTATGTTTTTCTTCTGTCGGTGTAATTACTAAGGGCCCACCATAACCGCCATTTCCTTTAACTACCTTAATACTATTGTACGTCATCGCACCTTGCTCCTTTCTAATCCACAGCAATCTCTACTATTTTACTAAGGGTAATTCCTTGTTGTTTGCAAACATAGGCGGTAGTGAAATCGGTAACCCAACCGCCAATAAAATTCATTAATATCCCTACAAACATATAGCGAATCGCTAGGTCCATCGAATTTAGTCCTAACGTATCAATCCCTTGCGCAATCCCTAACCAAACGAACAATTCACCAGGATTAATATGAGGGAAAACCCCATTACTGGTATGACAAAATTGCGCTTGTGCAGCATAATAGCTAGGTTTATAGTATTCTGGTAAAAATCGAGCCATCGTAAAGGACATTGGATTGCCTAACATAAAAGCGGATAAAAAAGGCAGAACTAAATATCGCGTAACAGGATTTTTGGCAGAAAGTTTGGCTACTTTGGTTACTCTTTCTTCTCCTAGAAAAGCAATTAAAGTATTCATAGCTACCATTAACATCAAAACAACAGGTACGATGCCTGTCATCCAAGAAATAAATGTTTCTGCTCCTGTTTGGAAAAGGTGCATAAATCCTTCCGCAAATTTTGTAATATAAGACATTACTCGACACTTCCTTTCAATTTTGTTTGTACTTTATTTTTCCATAATTGCCATTGAATTTTGGCTCCATTAAGCGGCGTTAATGGTTGTGTTTCTTGATAATTGCCAAGCTCAACACGTAAGTAAATTTCTCGTGCATTTTCCATCGCTTGTTGGGTTAATTTATTTTCCTTTTGTACGAGTGGATGGTAATGATCCATATAATGAATATCCTCGTTCACGTACTGAGGTAAGGGATGAAATTTAGCTAGAACGGTGACACCTTGCATCTTTCTAGCGGCTAAGATTTTCCCTTGCGAATCCACAGCAAACAAGATAATCGTGCCTGCTTTTAACTTCCCTGCACGTCGACCAATCGCGACTTTTCCTAATTGTCGCAATTCTTGGTAGTTTTGATTAAAGTGTTTAATCTGTTTCATTCCCATAGCTATCTGAACAAAGTAAGCTGTTAAAAAAAGCGCCCCGAATACGTAGATAAAACTCATATGATAATCCCCTTCCTTTGCATCCACTCTTTAACTGCTAAAACATCTCGTTGCTTCCGTAACTCATTACGTAAACGTTCGTCTCCTGCGATTGTAAACAAGCGGTCATATAGTTGTAGTAACTCTGCTTCAACAGTGGCCGTCAGCTCTTCTGGAATACCCAACAGCAAAATAACATCAACTTTACCTTCTGGTGTAACCAGTGATTCTTCAAAAACCCCAATCGATAAAATAATCGTTGGTAAGGCTTGATTAATTGTATGGGGAAAGGCAATCCCCGATTCAAAAATAGTTGTTTGTTGATCTTCTCTAGTAAAAATTCGTTCGATAAATTGAGGATCTACTAATTTTTCTGCTTCTAAATCAGCAACCATTTTCTGGATATTCGCTCGGTAACCTTGAGTATTCTCTAATAATTGATAGGTCATATGAATATTTTGAGATTCCACGGAACGAATTTCTTTTGCTCTCTGCCACTCATTTCTGAGCCAAGTATCGTTAAATAAATTAGTTAAATGGATCATCGGTGTTTGTGGTCGAATATTTTTTAAGGGAATGGTTGTAAAAATAGCAAAATATTGATTCAATTCTCTTCTCTCTGCCTCTTCTTCAGAAAAATGGGCAATCTGGACGTCTGGACCCAAAACTTTTTCCAATTGCCGCTGAATGATCAAGGCCGTTCCATGACCTGTACTGCAGATTACAGCGATTTCTTTTTTGGCTCCCGCTTCATAGTTCCCTCTCAATGCTAGTTCAAAATACAAAGCGAGATACCCAAATTCAACCGTCGGCACACAACGATTTAACAAACGGCCCAATTCTTGCAAGCCAATCTTGGCTAATTCATAGGCCAAAGGATATTGTCGTTCAATTTCTCCGTAAAATAAATCGTGACACTCCACATGAAAAACGAGTCGATTCATCACGTTTCTTAAATGATCTTTCATTTCTGAAAACAAGAAGTCCTCATCAAATTCAACAACAACTGAATGATGAATTTTTTTCATCATTTTTTGAAAATAGTCAGCTAAGAGTCCTTCATCAGCCAATAAAGAATTACGAATATGGTTTGTGTTGATGTTAAAAGGAAAGCTGATAAAGGAACGTTCCCATTGGCTTAACGTTACATTATAGGTTATTTCCAAGTGATACATCAGTTCTTCAATCTGCTCGTTATGACGAACATAATCAACATATTCTAGTGGTAGTTCCGTAATGAGTTTTCCAGCTAAAACACGCTGCAAAACAATTGAAACCACTCTTCGTAAAAGAAAACTATCTTGTTTTGCTAGTCTTGTTTCTTTGATTATTTTTTGTATCATTTGTTTGGTAGTTTCATGAAGAAACTGTTCTTCAAAATATTCTTGGACGTAATTCACATGAAGTAAGCGTAAATCAAACTCTTTTCCTTCTAAATGAATGCCACGGTTTGGCGTACCTACAACCGCAACCTGCCAAGGAGCAATCAGCTCTTTCATGCGCTTAATGTCTTTATTAACTGTGCCGCGACTAACGGCGAGTTCTTCGGATAAATCATAAGTTGAAATAAATTGATCTTCTTCTATTAATCGTTTGATAATGTAGGAAACACGCTTGCTTGAAGAATTAAAATCAGATTCCCTTTTTAGCCGTCCAGACAAAACCTCTTCAAAACCTTCAAAGTTATTGATTTCTAACTGAAAGAGATTTTCCTTCTGAATAATTTGGGCGATACCGATTAATTCATCATTCAATGTATCAATGTTTTTACGAACTGTTTGAGGACTTGCGGCTAATTTCTCTTGCAATTCCTGTAAGCTCATTCCTTTGTGATCAACTAGTAATTTTATTACTTGGTACCATCTATTTACTAGCGTCATTTAGTTTTCCCACCTCTATCCTCTTGTTTTACCTCCAGCTACGTTTGTGGTGATGCCTGTAATATAGCTTGAACGGTCTGATAAATAATAGCATACTAAGTCAGCGACTTCATGGAGTTTTCCGCTACGACCTAATGGAATCGTACTTGTTTTTGAATAACCTGCTCGCAATTGCTCCACAGAAATGTTTCGTGTATAAGCCAATGCTTCTTCGTATGCTAAAGTGCGCAAGCCCGTTTCTTCCATAATGCCTGGCGCAATCCCCACGACACGGACGTTTGATTTTCCTAACTCTTTAGCCCATGAACGTGTATAACTGCTGACTGCTGCTTTCGTTGCAGCGTAGGCGCTTTGCCCTTCGGAGCCTTCTAATCCAGCTTCTGAAGACATATTAATAATGACACCTGCTTGTTTTTGTACAAGAATCCGGCCCACTGCTTGGCTCATTAGGTAGAGCCCTTTTTGATTGATGGCTACAATTTTGTCGAATACCTCATCCGATAATTCATAAGGCCCATGAGGATGATTTTTATCCACCAATAGACGAGGAATATTGATTCCGGCGTTATTTACTAGGCCATCTACGGTTCCAAATTTTTCCACCACTTGAGCGACACCCGCTTCTACTTCTGCTCGAGAAGTTACATCGACTTTCACAAAGAGTAAATGCTCATGTTGCGTTTCTGATGCTGAAATATCAAAATTAGCGACATAGACCTCTTGCGCTAACAAGCTTTCAACAATGCTGCGACCAATACCAGATGAGCCTCCTGTAACAATCACTACTTTTCCTTTAATTCCTAACCAATCTGTCATTTGTTCCACTCCTATCATTTGTTTGCGCTTTCAGTATAGGTCAGTTTGTGAAATTATTTAAGACAGTCTTTTTTTGCAGTTTAGAAAAAAAAGTAGACTAATTCAAAACAAAAAAGCAGTTGCTTCTTCACAATCAATCATCCGTGAAGAAGCAACTGCTTCAAATTTTTATTATCCTTGCACTTTCGCGATTTTTCCTTGTTCGATGTAGACTCAAATTAATCTATCACTAGGTATCAAATTGAGTCATACGGAGACAAAAACATCAAAATAGACCTGTTAAATGGTCATTGAATAATATTTTAAATCAATAAAACGGAGTCAGACACGGAGTCAAAACAAGCCCGCTGAAAGTTTAAACAGGACCATGTATGGTCCTGTTTATTTTAGAAATAAAATGTGATTTTTTTACACTGTATAAGCTGTGCTGGATTGTTTGGATTTTTAACTTGCACATCTGCTATGTCCAAAGATTGCTTTTCTTTAGATAATTTCTCAAGTTCATCCGTATTAGAAAAAGAATTATATTTTTCTTCTGATACTAACCCGAACAGATTAAAACTTTTATTTTCTTCTGGAATATAGATATATTTAAAAACATTAAATGGATTCTCTAAAAGCCACATTCCTCTAATTCTTAAGTTAGTAATACCTAATGGATCTACTTTATTTACGCGACCAAGTTCTTTCGTAGGAGAAAAGTCTACATTAGGAATAGAAGAAATTCCTAATTTTATTGCTTCAAACGTATCTGAATATATGCTGGTATCTGCACAATAAACAGATGCATCTATAAGAGCCAATTCTTTTAATTTTTTCTGTTGTACCCATCCAATTGCATATATAAAATCTTTGATATCCCACTCTTCAGCACTCACAGCATGTCTATTAATTCTTGGATCAGTTACGTACAACTTTGACTTTGGGTGAGAGCTATTCAATTGCAATGTTGAACCTCTAGACTCTATCTTTTTAGTTTCAATTCCAGCTCCACCACGTAACATTGCATCGGGAGGATTGGAATCATTACCCAAATATGAGAAAACTTCTCCTATCTTATTCATCCGTATGTTCTCGTCAAATTCATTAATTAAGCCAGAAAAGCTATCTATGATATATTTCTCTAGAGCATCTCCCATAGAGTTTGCTCTATTAGAACGGACATATGATTCCTGTAAGTCATATACTCCTGAATGAACGATATTTATTATCGCATCTATAATATTGACTACCATCATTCTATCCCCGCTATATTTTTAGATATAAAGTCAGCAATTGGCTGGGTCATTGCTTTAGCTAAAAGAACCGGAACAGCGTTCCCTATTTGTTTATATATTTTATCTAATCTTCCATTCTTACTTAAATTTAAATTCTCACCGTCAGAAAATTGAAACCAGTCTGGAAAAGTTTGAATACGAGCTATTTCTTTAACAGAAAGTCTTCTGTTATTTTCTCCATTAAATTGCCATCTGTTTTTTTCTAGTTTAGTCATTGGCTCACCACTTGGATGTTGAGGTGCTTGACGTCCAGATGCTTGAATAGTAAAGGATTGTTCCTCCCAAGATTTCTTCCTATTTCTACTCATATAAATTGTTGAATACGAACCTTCAAATACATCTCCAGGATTAGCCTCTAAATCTCCTATAGCGTCTCTTAAAGTAACAAATGGTTTTCTATCATCAAAGAGATTTATATTAGAGACATCTCCATGAGTTGGCTCAGGCTTAATATAATGATAACCGTATTTCTTTTCGATTTTTTCTTTGTGAACACCGACTAAAAAAACCCGTTCTCTTAATTGAGGTACACCGTAATCTCTTGCATTGACTAAATGCGGCGTAACAGTATATCCAGCAGAAGCAAAGTCTTCTATAATTTGATTTAAAACTTCTCCCTTACCCAAAGTCATCATCCCTTTAACATTTTCTGCTATAAAAAAAGCAGGTTGTGTTTGAGTTAATGCTCTTATAAAATGAATATAAAGAAAATTTCTTGGATCATCAATTAACCTTGGACCTGCATCTGAAAAACCAGGACAAGGAAATCCTCCTATCATTATCTGGCAGTTTGGAAATTTAGCTACTCTTCGAATATCTTTTTTATGCTGAGTAACATGCGAAGGAAAATTAAGTTTATAGCTCTCATTGGCTTCTTTAAACATATCATTTGTATATATAGTGTGAAAAATACTTTTTTCCCGTACCTTATCATATCGTTGCTTTGATGAAAAAAAGGATTCCATAGCTTTACTTTCACCTATCACAGAAGATAACCCAGCTAATTCAAGCCCTAAGTCTAGTCCCCCAGCTCCACTAAATAAAGAAACAACATTAAATTTGTTTCTTTTTAATGCTATATCACTTAACAATAATTTATCTTCTGGATCTTCATTGATCAATACTTCTTCTTCAGCAATTTTTTCTAGTAAGACGCTCTTTATCTGGTTATTAGTTAGTTTTCTAATTTCTGGCTTAAATTTCCCTCTAGAACGTTGTTCAATAGATTTATGTATTACTTTACTTTCATCTACTAACTGAGTCATATTTATCACGTAACCTCCTATAATTATTCTAAAGCATTTCTTATACAGTAAATACATACTAACATAAAAAAAGAAAAGAATAAATTAGTCCGTTCAATGTCTAATTCATAAAGTAAATGGAGTCATTTCACATGCATGTGAAATGACTCCATTTACTTTTTATCTCATTTTTTCCTACTAGTTGGTATAAAATACTCCCCTATTTTCTCAATAAACTATTTTGGGCTACATGATATCTGAAACAACTAAAACTCTGCTGTTACAGTAAAAAATCACGTTATTTTCGTTTCATTTCAGATATATTTCACATAAGCGGATTCCAAAAAACAAAAGAAAAAGGAACTCCTAGTTAGCTCTATGCTTTCTAATAGTTCCTCTTGAGACACGGTCAAAAAACAATGGGGTGGGGTAATTAATAAATAGATGGAAAAATCGTGATTCAATAACTTTCTCAAATATTACGTTGTAATTAGTTACCTTTCCGTTCTTAAATACCACGGAATAATTTTTTTCTCATTTTCAAGTAGCCTAAGACGAATATTTTTACCAACTTGCTCTGTCACCGCATTACTGATTCCTGTTAAATCAGTTAATAAATTTGATAAAGATTGAACATCTGTAGAAATCTCTGTATCAGTATTTATCTTGATTCCTTTATCTTCATTTACTAATTTCCAAGTAGGTGATATAGCTGTGTATGTTTCTACAAATGAATTAAGTTTTTCATTAAGTGGCTTCTCTTTTATATTTCCATCTAAAAACTCTATATATATGGCTTGAGCCATACTAAAACAAAGCTGACCTTGTTCCAATAATTTTACATCGTTAGTTAGTAAAGCTGTGTTCACTTTATCTATCGCTTCAAGAAGAGTATCTTTGGTGTCCCTAACAGTTTTAGGTGTGTCTTCTGGGATTTCCCTACTTGATACCTCGTCCATTTTATCTTCCATAAAACCCTTAAAATCATATCTTTCTCCCAAATCCATAGAAGTTTTTGAGAAAGCTTTCATTTCTGAGTCTATTTCTTCAATAATATTTAACATGTCTGATACATATTGTTTAGGCTGATTCGTTTTTAATCTATATGTGGTAAATATCTCAATTCCTCCAATTATCAATAAAATTGCCAAACAAATCCATAATAATTTTTTCTTTTTCATTTTTCCTCCTATATCCTGCTGTTATAACAGTGACTAATGTAAAGATTTTCCCAATAATCATTAAACTATTATTTACAGGGAATCAAAAAAACTCCTTAGTAAGCTTACACCTTTAGGAGTTCCTGTTTGGACGGTATGCATAATATATTTAAATCAATTTAACATTAACACCTCAGTATATGGTATCTCTACATAAACACGGTCTTTCTTTGGGTAGTATTCTATATTTATATTAATAGCACTTCCATTGTCTAATATAGCTTTAGCCCGGTATGTGTTATCTCCATTTTCATGAGTGATTGTCACATCATCACATGTCCGATTTAAACTGTACTGTTCTTGTAAAATCTGTGTTACCAATGGTTTTGATGACTTCTCTAATCCAGATGTACCTGTCATTTTTGAAAAAATGATACCTATAATAACCAAGACAACGATACCTATAATGACAAACTTCTTGTTCATATTTACTTTATTCAACTTTTTATCTCCTATCTCCAAAATAATTTGCTCTTATCCCTCTTATCAGTACATTGACATCCCTAAAAGTACACCAAAGATTGCTCCAGCTACCCCTGCTATCATCAAAATCGTACCCATTTTCTCATCTTTTTCTCGATATAAGTAGCCCATAATAACAGCAACAGCACCAAATACAACAGGAATAAATGCTAACGATACTACCATAGAAATCCAACCAATAATCAAATACAGCTTCCCGGTCTCTTGTCCATGTACGATTTGTTCCTTCATTTCACTAAATGTCTGCTCAGTACTTTTCTTTACTATTTCTACTCCCGTTGTCTCATCTGTTTCTTGTAATGCTCCACAAAACTGACAATACTTACTTTCATCTGTTATTTCTTTACCACATTTCCTACAATACATGTCTTTCCCTCCTAAAATCGTGTAGTTTCTTATTACCAAACTACATTGCTTTATTAAATACCTCAGAAAACAACTCATTTATTGATACACTTAATATTTCAGAAAGCATTTTCATTTGATAGGGCTTAGGAATTGTTCTCCCTGTTTACCATGAACTTATACATTGTTGGGTAACGTTCATCTTTCTGGCTAACTCAGTTTGAGAAAGCCCTATTTCTTCTCTGTATCGGCTGAGGTTACTTGTTTTTTTCATAATTCTCCCTCCTGTTTTTCATTATATACAACAATGTGATGTATTTCAACTCATAAAATGTATACAAACTTTAAATATCATTACAAATACAACAAGTTGTTGTAACCTACTGAGAAGGGGGTGTATTAATGAAACAGAAACAATATGCAAAAATCATTAGAGAAAAGCGAAAAGCTCTTGGGTGGACACAAAAAGAATTAGCTGAAAAAATCTTCTCTACACAACAGGCAGTAGCAAGATGGGAAAATTCTGTAACAGAACCTAACCTCGATAGCTTAACAGCTCTTTCTAGAGCCCTAGGAACCCCTGTAAGCCATTTTTTAGAGGAGGTTGCAATTGATTCTGAGGAAGAGTTTTTGACGCTCTATCGCTCTCTTAGCGCTGACGATGCAAGTCGGACAATTAACTATATGAAGCTATTAAAAAGACAAGAAAATGAACGCAATCAGCTATTGAAAGATTGAAAAATAAATAACCCACCGAGCTTTAACGGTGGGTATATTGAGATGAAATAAGCCTAAGAGCTATGAATAAGTCTAAGGCAATACAATTGGCTCTCTTCTCTTCCTTACTCTCTGTCCATCATCTTTTCTTACACTTTTATATTGATAAAGCGGAACTAGCCCAGCTCCTGATAATATCAATTCTTTTATTACTTCATCTATCCCTGCCCCTTTTGCTAGATATATTAAAAAACTACTACTTGCTTTCACATTGTATAGTTTCTTAATATCTTTAGAAGCTCGTTCTAGAGTAAACCCTTGTTTAACAAAGTAGCCTCTATTTTCTATTAAAGCATTTTTCACGCTGTTATACCCAACATTTTGTGAGCGTTCACAAACAGTGTTAATAAGTTCTTTCTCTGTCACTGTATATGTCTCTTTACAGGATGAGCCCTGTAAAATCTTATGTGCTTCAGCCAAAATCGAAATTTTTTTCTTGCTGAGTTCTGACCGAAAATTTTGAGGAAATACTCTTTTAGCCTCTTCTTCATTAAAACACATCTTAACCCAAGCGTAAGAAAAATGTTGATATGTGAAGTGGAATTTTTCCATAAGTGGGGTGATGTCTTCAGTCAATTTTTTAATCATAGAAGTTGCATCAAAGACATCTAGTAGATAGACATTGCTTCTCTTATAAACAAAGTTCTCACCTTTTTCACATAACGCTTTATCTTTCTTTTGCTTATTCAGATACTCGAGCATATCTATAGGTATATCGTCGTCATCTAGTTTTTTTATCAAACCTATAAAAGTCATAAATGACAGTAACTTATTCCATTTACCTACTGAGGAAATACTCTCTTTACCGTAGTAAAAAGACATTTTTTTAGCTAGTTGTTCTCCCGACAAAATACAAGTTACACCTTCCTTACTATCATCAAAAAAATTAACACCAGAAAGCAATTCATCATAGACACGTCGCATTTCCTCTAGACAATTCTTTATTGTCCTGAAAAGCTTATCTTCCATAGATTCAAGAGTGTCAAAAAGGACTTTTGATTCCTCTTTCAATTTTTGAAAATGTGTAGGATGCAAGTCTAGGTTCTCTAGTAGCCAATTAAAGGTTTCTACCCGACTATCTTTCTTTAGAATCAGCTTCATAACTCCAATAAAATCTACACTAACACCACAATTACTAGACTGACAGTAAAAAATGGAATGACCATTTTCCCCAGTAAAAATATCAGCAGAGGGATTATGGTCGTCGTGAAACAGACATCTTAAGTTTTTATTTGATTTAAGTAATTTATTCATATCAATGGTTAACAATCTTTCATAAATCTCTTTAAAAGACATTTCAGAGGAATCAAACAAGCAGTCTATAAACCACTGTTTCATTTCTTCTTTATCTTTATTTTTTATCAACTTAACAAAATCGGTTTCATTGACTAATTCATGCTTTCTCTCTGAATCACTTTGACAATTTTTAGAACATGTCATAGGGAAGTCAATCGGATTCTCAGAAATATCTAACGCGTTGTCTTCATTAATTATTATAACTGCATCTGACTTATATCCTCCAAAAAACATTCTATTAGAAGAAGCCACAGACTTATCACACCAAGGTATTTTTTCTTGTAAATAGTTGTAAACATCTTTCATTTCATTATAGTCAGTAATCGCTTCTTTTAAGATAAAGACAATCTTGAATTTTTCTAGATTTTCAGAGTATCGAATACTTTTTTGTATCGCAAACGCAGAATTACAAACTAAATCAATAGATAAAGCCTTTTCTATGCTTACGTATCTACTATCATCTTTACTCAAATCTACTACATTATTATTTTCATCTTTAACAGTGTTATCGAAATCCAGAATAATAACTCTAGTTTCTAAAAAGTCTTCATTTTTGTTACCTTTATTCTTTGTCTTACTTGGAATAAATGATAGTGATGAATTTAGTATATCTACAAACTCATCTCTTGTAACTTCTCTATAGTTATTTAAACATCTTTCTCTTATTTTCTTTTTTTTATCGTCTATAACTGGTTTCTCTAATAATTTTTCCTTATCCACATATATTGGAATATTAATCATTGGTATTTCCTCCTTATAAAATTTTGTTAAAGACTAAAACATATAGATAATAAGAACAAACTCTTTATTACTATATGTTTTAGTCTTATTTGTTTACTCAACTTTTATAACGTTCCATGAAACTATCAATATCAGATTTTTTAAATCTAATGACAGTATCAATTTTTATAACAGGTAACCCATATTGAGAAACATATTTTCTAAGCGTTCCTACTGATACACCTAGATATTCACTAGCCTGCTGATAGTCCATATACTCTAGTGTGACTCCAGAAATAATGTCTTCTAGCATAGGCTTTAGCACTGTAATTATCTCTTTCACTTGTTGTTCAACTTGTATAGAAACAATGCTATCAATGATTTGTAGAGACATATTTCCCCCTCCTTTCGTGATTACTTGAACAAATTTTCTAAAAATTATCTTCATATTCTTTGCTCAAAATAAAAGTGTTTTGTTGTTATTAACCGATTAATCAAATAAAAAATGATTATCAGTTCATCGACATACACATAATACCTCAATAAAAAGGGGGTGTCAATAGTTTAGTGTTTTTTATTTACAACACCCCTTTTTTGGTGTATAATAATTTTAGGAGGTGTGGTCAATATGATAAAACGTCCACCAATTAATTATTTAGAACGAAAAAAAATACTCGGGACAAAAATAAAATCTATAAGAAAGAGTAAGAAATTAACACAACCAGCATTTGGTCTTATGATTAATAATGGTCAATTGATTGACAAAAAAACTGTCTATGAATGGGAGAAAGGAACCTATTTACCAAAACCAGAGCGATTATCTCGAATTGCTGATTTGGGAAATATGAGTATAGAGGAATTAGTTTGTGGCAATGTAGAAGAATATATTTTGGGAATTATTCTTTATAGAGATAGCATTGTACTAGATGGTATAACATTTCCAGATAAAAACCTGTTCCAGCATCTTCGTCAACAGTTCCCACCAGTACACTCTGATTTAGATACATGGCTGGATAGATATTTCAAATTAGAACCAGAGATGCAAGAATTTATTGCTAACAAGACTTGTAATAAAGTTAAAAATGAAAAAATTAGTCTTTTCAATATCTTAAAAATAGAAGAATTATTCATCAATGCTATTGTAGAAGAATTTGACAATGACATTCTTTTCCTCACTAGCAGTATAGAGGAATACCTAGAAATAATGGTAGATGAATGGCTACCTAGTCAATTGGAAGATATGGCTTATCCCGAAGAAGCTGTGACAGAAATTTTTGATAATATAAACAAGCTAGAGCAAACGATTTCATCAATTGGGAAAAAATACACTAAGAAAATTTACCAGAAAAAGGAATAAATTCTTTATTAGAGCCCATCCGTACTTAGTTAAAATATTGATTTGAAAGGTGGGATACGATGAGTTGAATCCTTTATAGCTGACAAGCTCTCAGCGGGCTTTTATGGCTTTTTCAAGGAGGAATTATTAATGGCAACTATACAACAGTACAAAAAAAGTGACGGTACCACAGCTTGGCTTTACAAAGTGTATATGGGTAAAGACCCAGTGACAGGTAAAGAAAAACGGACAACACGTAGAGGATTCAAAACAAAAAAAGAAGCCTCTTTAGATTTAGCTCGATTCCAGATAGAAATCGAATCTACTGGAATAAGTCATCACTCTATCAAGACATTTAGTGAGTTATACGATTTATGGATGGACCAACACGTTAAAAATATTCGAAACACAACAGAACAACGGATTAAGAATCACTTCACAAATCAGATTCTTCCCTCTTTTGGAAAAATGAGGTTAGAGGTTATCACTCCTGCCATATGTCAAAAAATACTAACTGAGTGGTCAACGAAGTATCATTCTTATCAGAAAATAAAGAGTTACACTTCACAGGTATTCAATTACGGTATTTTGATTGGTGTAATCAAGACCAATCCAATGGAACGTACCATTACACCTAAATCTAACCATAGCTTCAACGAAATAGAAGAAGAGTTTTACACGAAAGAAGAGCTTCGACAATTCTTTGATTGCTTACAAGAATTAAAAGATGACCGTGCTCTAACGTTCTTTAGATTAGCTGCTTATACAGGAGCTAGAAAGGGAGAAATACTGGGGTTGACGTGGAAAGACATCGACTTTGATAAAAAGACTGTACAATTCAATAAAACGCTAGTAGAACTATCTGATGGCTCCCTATGTGTCAATCCTACAAAGACAGAGTCATCTAAGAGAACAATTACAATAGACGACGGGACTTTGACTATTCTTAAGAAGTGGAAACGTACCGTCATAAAAAAGAATCTTTCTCGAGGTATCAGAATCGATAATATAGATGATGTACCTGTTATCAGCACTATTAAAGCAAATAAAAAAAGGGACTTCCTGTATAAGGGCTACCCTAATCATGTAATGAGTAAAGTAGCTAGGAAGTTCCCTGATATGAAAATAATCAAAGTGCATGGCTTTAGAAAAACCCATGCCACATTGCTTTTTGAAGCAGGTGCTCAAGTAAAAGATGTGCAAGATAGATTAGGACATTCTTCATCTAAGACAACCATGGACATCTACATCCAAGTATCGAAAAATCGACAAGAAGAAACAGTTGAATTGTTCGACTCCTACATGAATGCATGATATACGGAGTCAAAAACGGAGTCAGTTGATACGATAAGGATTCATTTATTCTCAAGAATCCGTTCATATCCATTTATTATCCTTGCACTTTCGCGATTTTTCCTTGTTCGATGTAGACCATCAAAATGCTAATGTCAGCGGGGTTCACACCGCTGATACGGCTTGCTTGGGCAATCGTTTCTGGTTGGATTTTTTGTAGTTTTTGTTTTGCTTCTGTAGCCAAGCCGTTAATCGCTTGGTAATCAATGTTTTCTGGAATGCGTTTTGCTTCCATGCGTTTTAGTTTCTCAACTTTTTCCATGGCTTTTTTAATGTAGCCTTCGTACTTGATTTGAATTTCTACTTGTTCAATCACTTTCGGATCGAGCGCCTCTTCAGGTGCGGGAATAAATTGAGCGACTTCTTGATAACTGATTTCTGGGCGTTTCAGAAAATCTCTAGCTAAAATACCATCTTTTAAGCCAGCAGCGCCTTTGGTTTCCAAAAATGCTTGCACTTCTTTGGTTGGTTTAATCCGATGTTTGCCTAAGCGGGCAATTTCCGCTTCAACAGCCGCTTTTTTGACTAGATAGGCGGCATATTGTTCTTCTTTGACTAAGCCAATTTCATGACCCATTTCTGTTAAACGTAAGTCCGCATTGTCATGTCGTAAAATCAAACGATACTCCGCACGTGACGTTAATAAGCGATAAGGTTCGTTAGTGCCTTTTGTAACTAAATCGTCAATCATGACGCCAATATAGCCATCACTACGTTTTAAAACAAGAGGCTCTTTGCCTTGAATTTTCAATGCAGCATTAATTCCTGCCATCAAGCCTTGACCAGCAGCTTCTTCGTAGCCACTAGTTCCGTTCGTTTGACCTGCTGTATAAAGATTCTCAATGACCTTTGTTTCTAATGTTGGGCGTAATTGGTGAGGGACTACCACATCGTATTCAATGGCGTAACCTGTACGCATCATTTCTACTTTTTCTAATCCTTCAATAGAATGAAGCATTTCTGTTTGGACATCTTCTGGTAAAGAAGTAGATAAGCCTTGGACGTAAACTTCTTCGGTATTCAACCCTTCTGGTTCCAAGAACAATTGGTGTCTTGGTTTGTCTGCAAAACGAACAATTTTGTCCTCGATGGATGGGCAATACCGAGCGCCCACACCTTCAACAATCCCAGTAAACATTGGGGCGCGGTGTAGATTTTTTTGAATAATTTCATGCGTTGTTTCATTCGTATAAGTTAACCAACAAGGTTCTTGGTTTTGATTGTAGGCACTATCTGGCGTGCTGTAACTAAAGTGGTTGGGTTCTTTATCGCCTGGTTGTTCCTCTGTCACAGAATAATCAATCGTACTTGATTTTACTCGTGGCGGCGTTCCTGTTTTAAAGCGATCGATTTCTAAACCTAATTCTTTTAAATGATTGGCTAAACCAACGGAAGGTTGCGAATTGTTTGGTCCTGATGAATATTTTAATTCACCAATAATAATTTCGCCACGCAAGGCAGTACCGGCAGTAATCACCACTGCTTGACTACGGTATGCGGCACCTGTTGAAGTTACAACACCACGACAAACGCCATCTTCCACGATTAATTCTTCAACAATCCCTTGACGAAGGGTTAAATTTTCTTCTTTTTCAATGGTATGTTTCATTTCTGTCGCATAGGCATGTTTGTCAGCTTGCGCGCGCAACGCACGCACTGCTGGACCTTTACCAGTATTTAGCATCCGCATTTGGATGTAGGTTTTATCAATGTTTTTACCCATTTCACCGCCTAATGCATCGATTTCTCGGACAACGACTCCTTTGGCAGGTCCACCAACAGAAGGGTTACATGGCATAAAAGCAACCATATCTAAATTAATTGTTAAAAGTAACGTTTTAACGCCCATTCGTGCGGCTGCTAAGGCTGCTTCAGAGCCAGCATGTCCAGCACCGACGACAATAACATCATATGATTCTGCTTGATATTGATTCATAAAAAATTCCTCTCTTGTCTTATTTTCCTAAACAAAATTGACTAAATAACTGTGTAATTAATTCATCTTGGACACTATCGCCGACGATTTCCCCTAAATAATCCCAACAACGGGTCATATCAATTTGAACTAAATCGACTGGCATACCTGCTTCGATGCCGTTAATCACTTCTTGTAACGAAAGCGCTGCTTGATCAAGCAAAGCAATATGACGTGTATTAGAAATATAGGTAGCATCTTTTTCGCCTGTTTGGCCGCCAAAGAAAAGATCAGCAATTTTCGCTTCTAACTGGTCTAAGCCTGTGTTTGACAACACCGAAACGGATAAAATTTCTTCTGCAGGGACTAATTCTTGTAATTCGTTAGGATCTAGTTTTGTCGGTAAGTCCATTTTATTTAAAAGAATAACGCGTTTTAAGCCTTTCGTTGCTTCCAACAGTTGACGATCTTCCTCTGTCAATTCTTCGCTTTGATTTAAGACTAACAAAATTAAATCCGAATCTGCTAACGCTTTGCGGCTACGTTCGACACCAATTCGTTCAACAATGTCTTCTGTTTCGCGAATCCCCGCTGTATCAATTAATTTTAAAGGAACACCGCGAACGTTAACGTATTCTTCAATGACATCACGTGTCGTTCCAGCAATATCTGTAACGATAGCTTTTTCTTCTCGTAACAGATGGTTTAACAAACTGGATTTCCCGACATTTGGTCGGCCAATAATTGCTGTACTTAGACCTTCTCGCAAAATTTTCCCTTGTTTAGCGGTCGTTAATAATTGTTGAATCTGCGCTTTCACAAATTCGGCTTTTTCTAAAAGTAATTTCGTGGTTAATTCTTCGACATCATCATACTCTGGATAATCAATATTAACTTCTACTTGCGCTAAAGTATTTAAAATTTCTTGTCTTAATGAACGAATTAACGCCGACAAGTTACCATCCAATTGATTCAATGCAACATTCATCGCTTTATCTGTTTTAGCACGGATTAAGTCCATCACTGCTTCTGCTTGTGAAAGATCCATTCGGCCATTTAGAAAAGCACGTTTTGTAAATTCCCCAGGTTCGGCCATTCGTGCGCCTTCACGTAACAGTAATTGCAGTAGTTGGTTCACCACGACAATGCCGCCATGACAGTTAATTTCTACCACGTCTTCTCGTGTAAATGTTTTCGGTGCCCGCATCACAGAAAGCATGACTTCATCAATCAATTGATCGTTTTGCGGATCAACAATATGACCATAATGAATCGTGTGCGTGGGGACTTTAGCTAAATCTTTAGTGCCTGACCGATAAACTTTGTTTGCAATAGCAACTGCTTGCTCGCCACTTAAACGAACAATACTAATCGCACCTTCACCTGGCGGCGTAGAAATCGCCGCAATTGTATCAAATTCCATTGTAGCTGATTGCATAATTAGCTTCCTTTCTTCATAACAACAAAAAAAGCGCCCACTCCTCCTGCATTAAAAAATTCAGGTTGGATTTAGCACTTTCACTGCTTGTTCCTTCGATTTTCTGAAAATAGAATAGCACATTTTATTCTATTTGGCAATTTTTCTTCATTAAATGGAACGAGAAAACGTATCATTGAGTGGGGAATTCTCAACAATACGTTTTCTCATCTATAGGAATTAAAGGAGAGAGCTAGTTTTTACGTTTGCGTTTGATGATTCCCATGCTCGCAAGGAGTGCGACAAAGGCGCCAAACAAACTTGTTGTCACGGCTGAAGACTCTTTTTCACCTGTGCTAGGTAAGAAGCCTGTTTTCCCGTGATTTCCAGTGCCATAACTGATGGTGCTTAGTTTAGGGTGGTAGCCACTACCATTTGTACCGAGGCCATTGCCTAGTGAACCTAAGCCAGAACCTGTTGTGCCTAAACCAGAACCTCCATTTGGATTTGAACCTGTGTTTGAACCATTCCCATTATTCCCGCCAGTTGCGCCATTGTTTCCTGTATTGCCGTTATTTCCGCCAGTGTTACCATTGCCTCCTCCAGGATTCGTTGGGTCGGCTGGTGTCATGAAGGTTGTAGCCGTACTGTAATGTCCTGCGCCATCGGTAGCTGTCGCAAGTAAACTTTGTTGAGCAGTCGCTTGTCCCGCTGTTAATTGGATAGCGAAGTTGCCTTCAGCATCGGTGGCACCTACAGCAATCACACTTCTTAATAGTCGGTTGCTAATTTGAATGATTCGGTTTGGTTCAGCTGTTCCTTTGATGAGGTAGCCGGCTTTAGACGTTCCTAAAACTGAAGAAACAGTTGTTGCCGCAATTTTAATTTCTGGTTCTCCCGTAATATCGGCTGGCGTCATAAATGTGGTTTTAGGACTCACATTTCCTTGTGTATCTGTGGTTAGTGCGGTTAACGTTTCTTTTTCTGTTGCTAACCCTGCTGCAATATGAACGGAGAAGGTGCCTCCAGTAGTTGTATTGCCACTTGCCAATAATTGTTCACTGCTATTGTAAAATTGAACCGTGACATTTGGATCAGCAGTTCCAGTGACTGTATAGCCATTGGCTTTGTTTCCTTCAACCTTCGTAATAGTTGGCGCCGCTAAAACAACATCCGCTGGAATAACGGCTGTAGCTGGTTGACTTTCATTGCCAGCGCCATCTTTGCTAATAATCGTAATCGTTTCTCCTGGTGTCACTACGCCAGCTGGTAGAGTCACCGTATATTGGCCGGTTTCGTTAGCAGTGGTAGCAGCAATGATGGTTCCGTCTGCGTCACGGACATCAATAGTGGTTTTGGGCTCCGCCGTTCCAGTGATTTCGTAACCTTTACCAGAATTTCCGGTAATAGAATCAATGGTTGGTGTGGCTAAGTCGGCTGGTGTAGTTGCTGTAGCTGGCTGACTTTCTTTTCCTGTTGCATTTTTCGCTACGACAGTTATTGTTTCGTTAGCTGAGGCCTTCCCTGGCTCTAAAGTCACTGTGTATTTGCCATCAGTTCCAGTAGTTGCCATGCCAAGGACTGTGCCATCGGCATCACGCACCTCAACTGTTGTACCAACTTCTGCTGCTCCTACTACTTGATACCCTTTTGTCGTGCTACCAGTGATTTTGTCAACAGTAGGTGTCGTGACTGGTGCATCTGGATCAGCAGGTGTTTTGAAAGCAGTCGGATTACTTTCTTTCCCAGCAGCATCTTTCGCAATGGCAGTTAAGGCTTCGTTAGCTGTTGCTGTGCCCGTCGGAAGAGTGATTGTAAAGGCGCCAGCACCATCAGTCGTTCCCGTAGCAATAACTAAACCTGCTTCATTGTGAATCTCAATGGTGACATTTGGCTCTGCCGTGCCGGTTACTTGATACCCAGTGGCAGTTGTTCCTGTAACAGTCGTCACAGTTGGTGCTGCTACGGTTGCATCTTCAGGGACCGTCACTTCCGTTGGTTGACTTTCATTGCCGTCACCGTCTTTTCCAACAACTGTTAATGTATCACCAGGATTAGCGGCTCCCGCTGGAAGGTCCACAGTAAAGTTTCCTTGATCATCCGTTGTCGTTGTACCAATAATTGTTCCATCTGGGTTCCGTACTTCAATGGTGGTATTAGGGTCCGCCGTCCCAGTGATTTCATAACCAGTTGTTGAATCTCCAGTAATGTCACCAATTGTTGGTGTGGTAACATCAGCGGGTGTCATAGCTGTAGTTGGTTGACTCTCAAGTCCAGTATCATTTTTAGCAACTACATTCACTGTTTGTTTAGCTGTTGCTTTTCCTGAAGCTAACGTCACAGTATATTGGCCAGTCGGTCCAGTTGTTGCGGTGCCTAAAACTGTTCCGTCTGTTGCACGAACTTCAATGGTGGTGCCAAGTTCAGCGGTACCTGTCACTTGATATCCTTGTGTTGTATTCCCAGTAACTTTGTCGACACTTGGCGGTGCCACTACTTCATCTGCTGGTGTTTGGAAGGTTGTCGGTGTACTTGTATTGCCAGCAGGATCTTTGGCTAACGCTGTCAATGTTTCATTCGCATTTGCCGTCCCAGCTGGAAGGTTCACAGCAAAGGAACCAGTCCCATCGGCAGTCCCTGTTGCAATCACGTTCCCATCTGCATCACGAATTTCGATGGTAGCATTCGGATCAGCGGTGCCTGTCACCTGATAACCAGCAACTGAATTACCTGTTACTCCTGTTACAGTTGGTGCTGTAACCGTGGCATCAGCAGGAACAAGGACTTCAGTCGGTTGACTTTCATTTCCCGCGTTATCCTTTCCAATCACTGTTAACGTATCCCCAGGATTGGTCGTTCCCGTTGGTAGCGTTACAGTAAAATCACCATTCGCATCAGAGGTACCTGTACCAATGACTGCCCCAGATGGATCACGAACTTCGATTGTTGTGTTAGGGTCTGCTGTTCCTGTAATTTCATAACCCGAACCAGAGTTGCCTGTGATGTTATCAACTGTTGGTGCAGTGACATCAGCTGGTGTTGTCGCCGTTGCTGGTTGACTTTCCGTGCCACTAGCGTTTTTCGCTACAACGCTCAGCGTTTGATTTGCTGTTGCTGTTCCTGAATCTAAAGTCACTGTATATTTTCCGTCAGTTCCAGTTGTTGCAGTACCAAGGACCGTTCCAGCTGCATCGCGAACCTCAATGGTGGTGCCAACTTCAGCAGTCCCTTTGACCTCATAGCCTTTTGTTGTACTACCTGTTACAGTCTCAACAATTGGCGTCGCCACGGGCGTATTAGGATCCGCTGGCGTTTGGAACGTTGTTGGCGTACTTTCTGTACCGCTGGCGTTTTTCGCTACGGCGGTTAACGTTTCATTCGCACCTGCTTCACCTGCGGGAATGGTAACTGTAAATGCCCCTGTCCCATCAGCAGTACCTGTACCTATCACGGCACCTCCTGCATTTCGGATCTCAACCGTGGCATTGGCGTCGGCGGTGCCTTTGATCTCGTAACCTGCTGTTGAATTGCCTGTTACTCCTGTGATTGTTGGTGCGGTTACGGTTGCTTCATCCGCTGGTGTTTGGAACGTTGTTGGCGTACTTTCTGTGCCGCTGGCGTTTTTCGCTACGGCGGTTAACGTTTCATTCGCACCTGCTTCACCTG
>OBVM01000330.1_pt1 | contig 24780 bp, 22 predicted proteins | sample 1476051 | NCBI WGS metagenome assembly OBVM01 (sample SAMEA2579986, study PRJEB22360) | human gut metagenome | biome: human gut; feature: human-associated habitat; material: faeces | place: Denmark | collected 2008/2010
CTACGTAAATTATTATATTTGATTAGCAAATTCAACTTGCAACTAATATTATCGATTTTTACCTTTATTGATGTATTTTCATATATCTTTGTACTCAGTGCCTTTGCACTTTCATTGATAAATCTTATTTTCTCTTCGCTCGATAATTCTACAAAACGATACACCATATCAAACCTTGATTTAAGTGGATCTGGAAGTAATTTTAAATATCTCTCCTTAGAAATATTTGATGTAAATACAATTATATATCCATTCAAATTATGTTCTGTGCCATGTCGATCAGTAAATTTTCCATCTTCAAGCAATTCATAAAAAAAATGAAATACACTTGGTGTGGCTTTTTCAAATTCATCAATCAAAATTACTTTTGACTTTGACAGCTTCATTTTATTAATAAGTTCTCCACCTTCCTCACTTCCAATATAACCGAGCGGTGAACCAATCAAACTGTTTAAAACACCTTCATTAGAATAGTTTCCAAAATTTATTTTTATAAGTGCTTGATTTGGATACATAATATCTGACAAGATTTTTGCAAATTCTGTTTTTCCAATGCCTGATTCTCCAGTTAAAAAAATAGAAAAAATCTTACGTTGCTTCATTTTATTTAATAACGCAAATTTTTTAAGATTAAAGCTAAAATCTTTTTTAAAATCCTCATGTCCCTTTAATTGAAATGTAAGATTTTTGATTATTTTTGATACTATACTGTCCAAAGATAGCTCTGTTTCACAACCATAAGTTTCTTCTTCACCATTTAAATTGAAAACCTCATTATTTTTCTTAAATGTAAATGGTAAATATTTTTTTAGTTCTCCCTCCATATCCTCGCTAATCAAAAATTGGATATCCTGTTTTTTGTTTTGGATTTGTCTTAAAATAATTTCAAATGCTAAAATTAAGTCTTTCCTCAATGCAAATGTATGCACCATTTGAGTGATATCTATATAATGAACATCTTTCTCCGAAAGAATGTCCTCAATTACTTCACCATTAAACTTATAATTGATACTATCCGTATACGCAAAAAAGCTTCCGATAGACACAATTTGATACTTTTCAAAAAGTTCCTCTATCAAAGATTGTCTATATATTAATATAGAAATAGGTGCAATATTTATTTTATCCATAGGGATAATATCTTCTTTGCCTTTATTATCCTCATCTATTAGTAAATATTCTTCATTTGTTCCATCAAACATATAAGGAAATTTTTCCCAAAATGCATCTCTTGTTTTATTATTGATTGAAAACTCAACACTTTCAAAAGTTTCAATTAAAGTATACAAATACCGCTCAATAAACAATTTATAATATCCATTTTCAAAACCCAGTGCCGTAATATCAATTATACAATTATTAATAAAATCATCATCTAAATCATTTATATCGTCTATATTCGGAGCTAAGTTAAATATTAACGCAATGCTAACAAAATTCCGAGAAGTAAATTGAAATTTAAAATCATCCATTTTTTTTAAGTCAAATACATATAAAACTTTATTCATCAACTCACTCCTTATTAATATTTAATTCTTGAATAATTGCAATAACATCAATCAAATGCATTTCTTCACTTAGTTTATTAGGTCTGAAATCCAATGGGAATTCTTTCTGTTCTTTTGTAACAGAACTTTCTTTCATTATGTCATCATCATTTTGATCTGTTTCACTTTTATAAGACTCAAATATCAAATCTAAAAATCTCGACGAAACACTTTCTCGTTTTGAAAAATCTATTTTCCCCCTATATATTCCAACTATACTTAGTTTTCCCAGTTGCAAATCATTGTGTTGGTACCCATTCTCAAAATTTTCATTTGATTTATATGGCAGTTGAATAAGACATTTCATCTTGTCACAATCACCCAAAATACTTTGTTCAAATTGATAGTCAATAGTAAAGTCATCCAACATCTTCTCCATCATTTTATTCATATTTATTTCTATGCTATCATTCTCTTGATTTTTCAATTTACTATCCCGTAGCACATTTAAAATCATAACCGTATCATCAATATTTCTTCTTTTTAATTCAACATCTTTAAAAAGAATTAATTGCCCTGGTAATATATTTTGAATGGTTTTGTTATTATTTTTTGCGACTTCATACAATTTTCTTAACATTATTGATTTTGTTGTTTTAACATCAAAATTTTGATGTTAAAACAACAAAATTTTCATAAACACGCTTTTTGTAATTATCTTCTTTTTCCGCAGAAGTCTCTCCTGATAAAGTACTTGTTTTAGCAGAAAAAGTAGAGGTTATTCTTAATAATTCCTCCGAAATCTGTTCTCTCTCAACTGTTTTCATTATTTTATTATCAATAAGCATCGCAATTTCGTGCACTTTAGATGTATTTATATAAAAAAGATTAAATAGATCTTCATGGGTGGAATTCTTTGAAGATACTGAATTTTCTTTTATATGAGCATCATTTTTCAATATCAACACACTTATAAAGAAAATACCTGTGAGTATAGTTAGTATTGTAAAACGATTTCTCGCATAAACTTGATTTACAATATTCAAATTTTCAACTATACACAAAACAAAAAATGTAATTATTGTAGCAGTAATATTCCACTGTTCCGATATATTATATCTGAATATCTTATTCCCCAACGTAACCAATATCCATAGTAAAATAGGAATAAAGAAAAAGAAATTGCTCTTACCATAAAAAACGGATATTTCATAAATACATAAATCTATAAATAAATATATGCTTGATAAACATATAATACGTATTATTTTCATATAAGATAAATTCTTCACTCTTGTCATTTATAACTACACCAATCCACTCTAAAATCCTTTGTAACTGCCAAATCCAAGCATATATGCTGCCATTGCAATTGCCATATCTTCGGACTCAATATCCTGTTTAGCTGCCATTTCTCTTAATTCATCAATAACTGTGTCATGAGAAACAATTGTTCCTTCAAAATCTTTTACCGCTTTTTCTATTACTGTTGGAAGAGCCATACACATTTGATAAAAAGCATCTTCCTGCCCCGTTACAAGTGCATAAAATTGATCAAGGCTTACTCTACGAATCAATTTATGCCCAACTTTTTTCTTATCTACAGTAGTTTCCCACTTGATATTTTGAGAACGCTGTGCAATCGCTTCAACCAAAAAACAAGCACAATCATCATTCAAAAGCTGATTTTGCATTTTAATAAACATCTCACCGGCTGAAGCTGAATTCATCGTATTATGTTTGTTCTTCATCTCAACATACACAGCATGAACACTACCAGCATCAGGGATTTCAATTCCATTAGCATCTTCATATATGACATCCCAACCGCCCTCTTCTCCATTGGGCGGAACATGACACTTTGTTATATACTGAAAAAATTCTTCGATGGAAATACCCTATATCGTTATTATTTGATTTATCTCTTTAACAAAATATTTCATTACTTACAATTTCTTCCCATGATGATTGATACACCATCTTATCAAAAATAAGTTTTATCGGATCGATAATATTTTTGTTGAAACGTTTTAAATCGAAAGATTCCGCCGATTGTAAAATCAAGTTGAACAAGTAACACAAAAAGTCCATAAGGCTCTCTCCCTTTGGTAGAATGTAAGTGCCTAAACTTCATTCACAAGGAGAAAATCCCTATGGACCACTTACATTATACTGCAAATGAGCACAGAAAAGGACAACATCTTACATTTGAATGCCGTGTTTTGATTCAGACTCGACTCAAAGACGGATGGAGCCCTAACAGTATTGCCAAAGAAATCGGCTGCGCACCGAACACCGTTAGAAATGAGATCAAACGCGGAACTGTGTCACTATACAAAGGAAATATCCTCCGTTACAAAGCCACTGCCGGACAAGATGCTTATGAGCGAAATCGCCAGTCATGCTGCCGGCACTATGACTTTTTCGAGAAATCTAACTTCATCTCTTTTGTAGAGCAGAAGTTCTTCGAAGAAAGATGGTCACTTGATACTTGTATTGGCCGTGCCTTAGAGGATGAATTATTCACCAGAGATCAGATTGTCTGTACAAAAACACGTTATGGTTACATTAATCTCGGACTTCTTGGAATCAAGAACATTGATTTTCCGGAAAAACTTCACAGATCACCTAAAAAGTCGCAGATCCATAAAAACAAGCGGATCTCGTTATCGGCTCAAAAAATAATAACGATGATGCCCTACTAACCATGATTGAGCAAAAGACCAGGGAGTACTGGATGATTCGTGTCCCCGGTCGTGATTTGAACGGCGTCATGAATACTCTGTCAACAGTTCGTTCTCAGTTTGAGGAACACTGGGATGATGTCTTTAAGCAATCACCACAGACAACGGTTCCGAGTTTTCGACACTGTCTAACTTGGAGACTCTGAGTAAAACACTGGTCTATTTTGCCCATCCCTACACATCCTGTGAGAAAGGATCTGTGGAGCGTCATAACGGATTAATTCGCAGGTTTATTCCGAAAGGAAAACGGATTGATAGCTATTCAGATGAGCAGATAGCTCAGGTCGAACTCTGGTGTAACGAGTTGCCAAGGAAACTTCTCGGATACCGAACACCGGATGAACTCTTCGAGGCCGAACTGAACAGGATTTACTCTTATGCGACCTGATGGACTATTTAGCTGATAATGTTCAACTTGTTATTGCAATTTTCAAACTTTTTTTATTTCTTGTCTTCCTCATTAATTCAACAACAAATTCAAATTTGTCACTCGCTATTTTCTACAAAAGCCTCCCACCAAAAAAAGATGGAAGGCTTTCTAAACTGTTTACCTAAATACAACAACTCCCTTTTAGACCTGCCTTTTCTTGTTTTTAGTATCAAAACAGTATCATTTAGAGAATTTTGCTACTCCAAAATCGCTAAACCCCTGTATTTTTAAGCGTTTCGCAACAGTATCATATTAGTTTTTGTTATTCCCACTCAATTGTAGCAGGTGGTTTAGATGTAATATCGTACACGATACGGTTAATGTGTTGTACTTCGTTTACGATACGACGGGAGATTGTGTCCAATACGTCGTAAGGGATGCGTGCCCAGTCAGCAGTCATGAAGTCTGTTGTCGTTACGCCACGCAATGCCAAGGTGTAGTCGTATGTACGGAAGTCACCCATAACGCCTACAGTACGTGTAGATGTTAATACGGCAAAGTATTGGTTGATGCTGCGATCAAGGCCAGCTTTTGCAATTTCGTCACGGAAGATGTAGTCCGCATCACGCAAGATGTCAAGCTTGTCTTTAGTGATTTCGCCCATTACGCGGATTGCAAGACCAGGACCTGGGAATGGTTGTCGCCATACGAGGTAATCAGCCAAACCTAATTCAGAACCAAGTTCACGCACTTCGTCTTTGAAGAGGTTGCGCAATGGTTCGATAAGACCTTTGAAATCTACCACTGCAGGCAAGCCGCCTACGTTATGGTGAGATTTGATAACTTCAGCTTCCCCAGTACCAGACTCGATAACGTCAGGGTAGATTGTACCTTGTGCTAAGAAATCAACGGAACCGATTTTACGGCCTTCATCTTCAAATACGCGAATGAACTCTTCACCGATAGCTTTACGTTTAGCTTCTGGATCTTCAAGTCCAGCCAATTTATCTAAGAAACGTTTTTCTGCATCGACGCGGATGAAATGCATGCCAGAATCTTTGAAAGCTGCTTCTACTTCGTCACCTTCGTTTTTACGCATCAAACCATGGTCAACGAAGATACAAGTCAATTGGTCGCCCACAGCTTTAGAAATAAGAGCTGCCGCAACGGAGCTGTCTACACCGCCGGACAAAGCCAATAATACTTTGCCATCACCAACGGTTTTGCGGATATCTTCAATAGCAGATTTCGCATAGTTTGCCATTGTCCATGTGCCTGTGAAGCCACAAACTTCGTACAAGAAGTTGTGAAGCATTTCTTTGCCATGTTCAGTGTGCAATACTTCTGCATGGTATTGCATAGCATATAGTTTACGTTCTGTATTTTGCATGGATGCAACAGGGCAATCCTTCGTATGTGCTACGATTTCAAAGCCTTCAGGAACCTTTGCTACATAGTCAACATGAGACATCCATACGACTTGGTCTTCTTCCAAGCCTTTGAACAATGGAGATGTAGTGTCCACTTTAGTAGGTGTTTTACCGAATTCACGGTTGTCCGCAGATTTAACTTCGCCACCCAATGTATGCGCCATAAATTGCATACCATAGCACATGCCAAGAATAGGAATACCAAGTTCAAAAATCTCTTTCTCAATTTTTGGAGAGTTTTCTTCATACACGCTGTTAGGACCGCCTGTGAAGATGATACCTTGCGGTTTCAATTCCTTAATTTTATCCAGCGCTTTGTTGTATGGATATACTTCGCAGTATACGTGATTTTCACGAACACGGCGCGCGATCAATTGGTTATATTGACCACCAAAGTCAACAACAATTACAAATTCCTTGTTTTCCATGCCTTCCTCCATATGCATCTATTTGTGAAAGTATATTCACTATTTGTTATGCCCATACATACCTGTACTGGGGCGCGTTTTTCCGAACTAAACGCTAATTTTTCATTACATTTTATTATACCATAGGAAGTATAACGACTCCATATATTCCGTATGTAGATTATAAATAAATCTTTAATGTTCGGATTTCTAACTATCACTCTTTAAGAGCTTTCCGTATGTAAGTCAATTTGCTAACAACGCTGAAAGATATCTAGCTATCACTTTTTAGGAGCCTCTCTCTTATACATTTTTACAGCGCCCACGGGACAGATAGAATAGCAGTCGCCACAACTGATACAACCTTTTCCAATGATAAATCGAGTTTTCCCTTCGGTGATGCATTGAACAGGACAATCCTCAGCACAAGCACCACATTTAACGCAAGTGTCATCGATATTAAACTTTAGATTTCCCATTATACATCACCTCCTATCTACGGTGTATCTGTGCCAAGCTTAACATTATCTACTTTTACTTCTTCTTATTTAATTCACTATTATACGCAATAGCAGAATAGATTGCCTTTGCCACGCCTTGGTGGTTATTGTCTGTCGTTTCATAGCGTGCCGCTTCTTTAATGTTCAGCTTGCTATTGCCCATGGCTACACCAGCGCCCGCAAAGCGTAGCATAGATAGGTCGTTTTCACTATCCCCTAGTGTCATTACCTCATCAGGGCTTAAGCCCCAATGTTTTGCCAAGGCTTCTACGGCTGTGCCCTTTGTAGTGTGGGGCAAGACGAATTCTAAATTACCTTCACTAGAGAGTAGCACATCATAGAAGCGTTCACGGCCTGTACCGTCGTGGGATAGACCTTGGTATTCATCGCGCAAGTCTTGCAAGATACGTTGACGCATCGGTTCATCACCGTAGAAGATTTGAATCTTCTCAGGCCCTTCGTCTAAGGATTCCATATGAACTAGCAAATCACATACCATTGTCCGCGTAGCTAAGATAAATGGACGAATATTAGGTCTAAAGAAGAAATTAGATTGCTCTATTTCACATTCAGACATCTTTACCTTTGCTACTTCGTTGCCTTCCGCTAATGCATAATGATCGTAAGTTGCGCCTGGCAAACGAGTGTCTCCTGTACCAGAGATCTGATTTTTGGTATTAGGTAAATGGTTATCCATTATTCCATGAACCTTTTTATCTCCCTCATTGCGTTCGCTAGCGCATGCCCCTAAGCGTTCAGGAGTAATACATCTAGATGGCGGATACATGCCAAAGATTTGGTCTTTCACATAGGCCTCTACATATACGCCATAGGTTAACAGTTTGCGTAACAAGTGTAGAGCTTGTTCCTTATCAAAATTTACGTGGAATAGACTGCGGTTTTCATCCTTATCCATCACATAGGCACCATTGGTGCACATGAAATACCGTAAGCACGGTAATTTTTCGATGACATCATTCATCTCATTCCAAGCACGGCCAGAAGCAATGGCTACGCGAATGCCGCTTTCACGTGCGGCACGAATCGCCCCAATAGCATCCTCAGGAATCGCTTTTGCATCGTTTACCAAGGTACCATCTACATCGGACGCGATAAATCGAATTGGTTTATCACCTATAAGACCAATATAATTTTTTATAGTTAATGTTTCCTTTGAGGACATACAGCCTCCCTCATGGTATCTAAAATAGATTTATCAATATCTTGAATTTCAAATGAGTATCCTCATAGTATCCTATGACTATTCCCCTAGAGATCCTTTAAATTCAGCTACGATTTCTTCTAAGGTTGTTGGGTTTTCTACGAGTCGTAGTAAAGCGCCACCAATAATATTAGCACCATCAATGATGGTTTGTTCAATGGTAGGCTCTAACATGGCACCGGCAAATTCTTTAGAATGGCACACCTTCGGCTCGCCAGCGAGGCGCAATTTAGGATGGAGTGCTGCACATTGATAGCTTACATTGCCAATATCTGAACTACCTCCGAGGGCTGCCGGACCAGGTTCAAAATCGAGGCCCATGTCGGCCATTACCTCTTCGATAAGCTTTGTGCCACGGTGGTTTTGGTTCATATCATCATAGGGGTTGCCATAAAACTCTACATCCACAGTTGTACCTGTACAAAGGGCAGCCCCTTCAAAGATGTTTTTGATTTGCTCAGATAAACAATTCAAGTACTCACGCTCCGTATGACGCACGGTAACCTCTAATTCACCGAAGGCAGGAATCACATTAGATGCGGTACCTCCAGCAATGATCCACGTGCCGATGCGCGTTTCAGGGCGCACTTGTTGGCGCATCATATCCATAGCATGGATGGCGAGTTGCACACCATTTACCGCATTGATGCCATTCCAAGGCTCTCCGGCTGCATGGGCTGGCTTACCGTGATACTTAGCACGGAAACAATCAAGTGCCAAAAATTGTGAATTAGGCCGTGTTTCCTCGCCGTCGAGATGCACCATGATGGCAAAATCGTATTCTTTAAACACCCCTGCATTGCACATATCCACCTTGCACCCCATCGCTTCTTCGTCTGGTGTGCCAATAATATCGATGTCCATGTTGAAAGCTACGCTCTCTTCTTGCATTTTATGTAGTGTTAATGCAGCCAACACGCTCATCGCACCGCTGGCGGAGTGACCGCATGCATGGCCTACCTCAGGTAGTGCATCGTATTCACAAAGTATGGCTAAACGCCCTTTGGGATTATCTACTTCCACGGCCGACGCCTTGAAGGCAGTCGGCAAATTACAGAATTCATAGGTTACGTCCATACCATATTTTTCGAGAACAGCGCCTATGGTTTTGACGGACTCAAACTCCTGACTGGAAATCTCAGGATTTTTGGCTAATGTGTAATTAATGGCAAACGCATCAGGTGCGAAGCTTTTACAAAGATCAGCAAAAGTAGTTGTAAGGGACATATTGCCTCCATGTATATAACCACATTATTGTAAAGGATTATGATACTCTACAATAAAGAATAGAAAACTCGTTTACTCTTAATTATACAATGTTATTGCCTATTGGTGTAAAATTCCGTACAATATAAACAGAAATGTATAAACCATGTATATGGATGTTTGAGGAGGATACTATGTTTAAGTTCAAAAAATTGACAGCCATCGCCCTCGTAGCGGTAGCAGCAATGGGTTTATTGGCTGGTTGTGGCAACGACAAACCTAAAATGACACAACAAGAAGGTGTATTGCGTGTAGGTTCTGAAACTACATTCCCACCGTTCGAATTCACTGAAGGCGACAAATACGTTGGTTTCGACGTTGATTTGTCCGAAGCAATTGCTAAAAAACTTGGTTTAAAAATGGAATTCAAATCCATGGGCTTCGATGCTTTGATTCCAGCAGTTCAATCTGGCGATATCGACATGATCGCAGCAGGCATCAATGCTACACCTGAACGTGAAAAAGCATTGGACTTCTCCGATGTATACTTCGACCAAGGCGGTTTCATCACAGTTGTTCGTAAAGACAACACTACTATCCACAATATGGATGAATTAGCAGGTAAAACTGTAGGCGCTCAAATCGGTACAATCCCGGTTGAAATGGCTCAAAAAATTCCTGGTACAACTGTAAAACAAATCGATTCTAATGCTAATATCTTCATGGAATTGAAAGCTGGTACAATCGACGGTGCTATCATCGATAATGCAGTTGCTATGTACTACCTCAAACAAGGTGCTGATCAAGACCTTAAACTCGTAGGCGAACCTACTAAAGCTGAAGGTACAGTTCTTGGCGTGAAAAAAGGCAACAAAGCTTTACAAGAAGCTGTTAACAAAGCTCTTAAAGAACTTAAAGAAGACGGCACTTACCAAAAAATCTACGACAAATGGTTCGGCGATTACAACAAAAAATAATATGTATTCCTAAGAACTAGGATACATAATAACCCCTCTGAAAGATTGCAGACATCACATAAAATTTGTGACAGCAGATTTTCTTCAGAGGGGATTTTTTTGTGCTTAAATCCAATTTATACCTAAGATTCTGTATTATGCATAGATATAGAGTAAAAATAGGCTAGTATACTATGAAAGCAGGTAACTGATAGCAGTATGATATCAATGGAGAACATACAGATATACTAGTATTGCCTCTTTTACGGTACCTCGCGTTCGATATATAATAAATATGTATTTACTGTATACATGTATAAAAGGAGGCCTAATGGCACAGTACTTTACGGAACGCCTGCAAAAGGTCTTCCACATGATTTTTACATCCTATAATCAAAAAATGGCTCAAGAAGGCTTACGTCAATTGGAGCTCATCGTCAATAATCAGCAAAATCCTAGTCAGCTAAAAGATAGAGCCTTACGAAACGACAAGACAAGCCGTCTTGAAAGTGATATAGACACTAAAGAGGATGCTCTCAAGATAGCCAATGATCCAGAGGCGCGAGAGCTAGGTGACGCCTATGCCCTCTTGGCACGCGTCTATGCAGGCCCTCGCTTTACCTGGGAAGAGTTTAACTTCCCAGAGGATAATATGCGCACCTATCAATGCTTACACGATAGCATTCGCCGTTGTAGCCCTATCGGTACATTACAAGCCTTGCGTATCAAAGGATCCATCACACCTACCGTCGAGAAGGATATGCAAATCTCCTTCGATGATGCTTTCCGCATTGTCTATGACCATGCGAATCGAGGCGATGCCTATTGCCAATATGTTATAGGCAATGTCTTTTTCTGGCGCGATGATAATCGCATCGACTCCGCTGAAGCTATGCTAACACCACCGCCCATGAGCTGGACTAAACGCATTCAAAGAAGCCTTACAGCAAACTCTGTACAGGATCGTATCGCCGCCTTACAAGGCACCGTGCCAGACGAAAAATTGCAAAAAAATGCATCTAACCTGGCGAAAGAATGGTTTAATAAGGCTCTCGACAACGGTCTTGCCATGTTCCAAGGAAACTTGCGCAATATCTATATCGACGAAGCCGACTTTTCCAATGCGCGCCGCGTCGCCAAGACTGCGGCCAAGCTTGGCAACCCGGCCATGATGCTATATACAGGCCTCGACTGCCATGAAAACGGTAAATTCGAGGATGCTTTCACGTGGTTCACTAAAGGTGCCGCCTTAGGTCAATCTGAAAGCATCGCAGAATTAGCGGATTATTACTATCATTTCTATGATGCCAAAAATTTACGTTGTACTATCCCCTACGATCCGGTAAAAGCCATAGGTCTCTACCGCCGCGCTGCAACGAAAGAGTTTAGTGATGCGGGCTACACCGCCTTACAGGCGGCCTTTGGATATATCTTTCACATAGGCCACCTGCCTCTCGACTGGGGTCTCATAGCAGACTTAACACATATGGCGGCTACAAAAGATCGATTTATGTTCGCCTTGCCCTATATCGGTTACATGCGAATCCACGGTTTAGGGGTGATGAAAAACATTCGCTTCGGTGTACAATCGTTACTGCGTGTCTTAGATGAAGAGCAACGTGCCTTCGAAGAAGAAGATCGCGTTCTTTTCTACGATATTACGCGCGCTTTAACACGTGTTGCCTTAGGCTATGCCTACGAAAAAGGCTATGTAACAGGCAAACCAGATTTAGATCAAGCCGTATCCTATTACGAGCAATCCCATCAATATATCTTGTCTCACAAAGCCAATTTAGATCCGGAGCTAAAGGATATTCCCATCGATGACGAAGCAGAAGAACGATTAACTGCCTTTGAAGAGGTTGATGGTCACTGGCAATACAAAGAAGGCGTTGCCGAATCCACCACTACGGTGCGCCCTGCACCTGCCACCTGGCCTCAAGATGCGGCCCGTTTATCTGTGACTATGGACGACTTCCTGTGGGATACAACTTTGTATGACTGGCAAACCATTGAAACAGCCTTAGAGTCACAAGAAGAAATGAAGCTCAGCTTTTACAATCGTTTCCTATCCGTTCCAGATGCATTGCGCAATATCTTCAAGCTCGATGTAACGCGGATGCTACGAAATAATTATCAAGTAAGACTGCACGGTTATGATCCAACAGAAGGACATGAAATCGTTTATAAGGCCGTATACAACAAAGAAAATACCTTAAGTCTATTAAAAGAGCTTTACCATAATCGTCAGTTGCCTAGCCTCGAAGAGAACTGGTCTATCGAAAAGAATGAAGAAAAGCCGACTTGGCACTACGTGCTCGATGTTGATCAACAGCCATTCTTGTTAGAGGAATACGACGATGCGAATGCTATGATTCAGACTGCCTTGCAAGGATTGAAAGAGAAAAAATACGAACAAATTAATATTCGCACCCATGACTTTGTGGGCCCATCCTATTTTATTTTTAAAGGCAATCAGTCGACTCCATTTAGAGTGCAGCTCTATCTAAAAGAATCTGCCCGTCATACCATCGATGACGATGGAAACCCACAAGACACGCCTGGTAAGACCTACTTATTCGAACAATATGTGGGGAACGAAGTATCCTTAAACTATTGGATTCAAAAAACGATAAATACCTTGGAAATTCCTGAACTAGATAATTGGAAACAATTAACAGTGCCAAAGGATTTACAAACATAAAAGACCATCCCCAGTGAGCTGCTCCCCCAAAATTGGACACAATTTTGGGAAGTGAAGTTCAACAGGATGGTCTTTTTTTATTATAGTGTTTTTACAACGCTGGCACAGCGCGCACAAAGTGTAGGATGTTCGCTATCTTGACCTACTGTATCACGGTGGATCCAGCAGCGTTCACATTTTTCGAGATTAGATGCAACAACAACTGTTGCTACGCCTGTTTCTTCGTCTTTTACAGCCTCTGCCGGTGCAGCGCCGTTCACGATGTGAGCTTCGGATACGATAACGAGTTTAGCCAAGCCTTCTTCACCAAGAGCATTCAATGCATCAAATGCAGCGCCTTCAGCGTATACCGTAACGGATGCATCCAATGGGTGACCAATTGTTTTGTCTTGACGCGCAAGTTCCAAAGCTTTTTGTACGGATGTACGCAAGTCTAACAATTGGTTCCATTTGTCAGCCAATTCTTGGTTGAAGTGTTCAGGATGACCTTGTGGCCAATCTTGAAGCATAACGGATTCGCGCATACCCTCTTCTTTAGGCATGTATTTCCAAACTTCTTCTGCTGTAAAGGAAAGCACTGGAGATACCATAGCTACCAATGTTTTCAAGATTTCATACATAGCCGTTTGAGCGGAACGACGAGCTACGTTGTTTTTGCTTTCAGCATACATAGTATCTTTCATTACATCAAGATAGATGGAGCTCAAGTCCACGGTACAGAAGTTATGAATTGCATGGTATAACATGTGAAATTCATAATTTTCGTACGCATCAGTAACCTTTTGACGCACTTCTTCTAAGCGCAACAATGCCCATTTATCGAATTCGGACATATCTGCGTAAGCCACTTTATCAGTATTTGGATTGAAGTCATCCAAGTTGCCGAGCAAGAAGCGGAATGTATTACGGATCTTACGATATACTTCGGATAATTGTTTTACGATGTCTTTAGACAAACGTACGTCTGCTTGGTAATCTGCAGAGGATACCCACAAACGCATAACATCAGCGCCGTATACATCGATGATATCACTAGGTGCTACTGTATTACCTACAGATTTAGACATTTTGCGACCTTCGCCGTCCACGACGAAGCCGTGAGTCAATACGGAATTGTAAGGTGCCTTACCTGTTGTTGCCACTGCAGTTAACAAGGAAGAGTTGAACCAGCCGCGATGTTGGTCGGAACCTTCAAGGTACATAGCACATGGTACATCAAGATCATTAACTTCGAGTACGCCAGCCCAAGAGGAACCAGAGTCGAACCATACGTCCATGATGTCTGTTTCTTTTTTGAACTCATCATGACCGCAATGAGGACATTTGAAACCTTCTGGTAACAATTCTTTTGCACTATGAGCCCACCAAGCATCGGAGCCTTCTACGGCTACTTTTTCTTGTAATGCTTTGATAGTATCATCGTTGATGATGTGCTCGCCGCAGCTTTCACAATAGTAAATAGGAATTGGCACGCCCCAAATACGTTGACGGGAAATTACCCAGTCACCACGATCGCGAACCATGTTGAAGATACGGTCATGACCCCATTTAGGAATCCATTGCACTTGATTGTCGATTGCATCAAGAGCTTGTTGACGGTACCCATCTACAGAGGAGAACCATTGTTCTGTGGCACGGTAGATTACAGGATTTTTACAACGCCAGCAGTGAGCGTATTGGTGACGCAAGCTAGATTTGTGAAGCAATGCATTGTTGTGCGCTAAGATTTTGATTACAGGCACCTCTGCATCGTGGATTTCTACACCAGCCAATGGAAATTCAGTATCGCCATAACGGTTGTCGTCTACTTGTTTTGTGTAGTTACCAGTTTCATTAACAAGAGATACGATAGGAAGTTCAGTTTTGCCTTCCTTGTTATAACGCATAACGATGTTAAAGTCATCTTCACCGTGTGCAGGTGCTGTATGTACGCAACCAGTACCTGCTTCAAGTGTTACATGGTCACCACACAATACTGTAGCATTACGTTCAACAAATGGATGTTTGAATTCAGCCAATTCTAAATCTGCACCAGAGAAGCGATTTACGATTTCGTAGTCTTCGATACCGATATCTTTCATCGCCGCATCAACTAGCTCAGTAGCCATCAAGTAATATTCTTCGCCTACTTTTACCCAGCCATATTCAAGATCAGGGTTAACGGAGATTGCTACGTTGGCAGGCATTGTCCAAGGAGTAGTTGTCCAGATAACAGCAAATGCTTGTTTTGGATCTACACCAGCTGGCAATGTTACCTTTTTCTCGGATACGTAAGGGAATTTTACGTAGATGGAGAAGGATTTTTTCTCAGCATATTCGATTTCTGCTTCTGCCAATGCAGTTTCGCAGTGAGTGCACCAGTATACAGTTTTAAGACCTTTATAGATGTGTCCGCGTTTTGCCATTTCGCCGAAGATACCAAGTTGTTTTACTTCGAACTCAGGGCGCAATGTCAAATACGGACGATCCCATTCGCCTAATACACCAAAACGAATGAAGTCTTGTTTTTGTGTTTCTACACACTCCAATGCATATTCCTTACATTTATTGCGCAAGTCCAATGGAGCCATTTCATGACGGTTAAGACCTGTGTTTTTGATAACCGCATGCTCGATTGGCAAACCATGCGTATCCCAACCTGGGATATAACGCGTATAGTGACCAGTCATAGTCTTGTATTTCATAATGATATCCTTCAACGTTTTGTTGAGGGCATGACCGATGTGCAATTTACCGTTCGCATATGGAGGGCCATCATGCAAAATGAAAGGTTTTGCGTCTTTACGCAATTCCAAACGTTTTTGATAAATCTTGTTGTCCTCCCAGAATTTTAAGATTTCTGGTTCACGCTTAGGCAAATTGCCGCGCATTGGGAATTCTGTTTCAGGCAAATGTAACGTCTTACCGTAATCCATGATGTGCTCCTTTTACATAAAAAAATCGCCCGCCCCCGAAGGGACGGACGTCATATCCGTGGTACCACCCTACTGACTCTCGTTACTTGTGAAAGCTAGCGCCACCGCATTTCTGCGATTGTCACACCATGTTAGCACATGATTGTAACACATAAGACGCAACTCATCTCTCATATTGTGAAAGCCACTTAAACATATAACGGTGTTCACCGGCGGCGTTGCCGCTTGCTCCAAAGTGATCCGCACATCTCTAGATTTCCAAACCTTTCAGCCCATGAGTTTGGTCTCTACAAAATCCGTCTGAGACATGCCGTCTTTTTCAACGCAATATTCATATAATAGATAATTATAGGCTGGAAACAACATAATTGTCAAATATATATTCTATTTATACTAATAGACTCATTATACTTATTTGTTCGTATACCTCTAGTATTTAAAATATTCCAACTAACATATAAGAAAAAATCGCTTTATAGAATGCTTAAAAGTATCCCATTTATCTACATCTAAATATAACCCTTTGGAACATTTCACAATAACCCCTTCACGAATCAATATACGTAAGGTCCGTTTATTAATGGCACTGGCCTGTAAAACCTCATATTCTGATAATGCTGAATCCTCTGAACAAGCACCATTATCATGAAAATATTGAACAAGTTTATTTTGCCATCTTGTAATTGTTTCTGCACCAAAAGCCATATTATCACCTCATTACTTTGTAAAATTTTCAAAAACTTTAGTTCGCTGTTCTAAATATAACTTTGTTAACATACAGAATGGATCTTTATTGTCTATAACATTATCATATAAGTAAGATCTTCCTCGACAACCTCCGCCACACATATATTTATAGTCACAACTACTACAACCTTTAACATTATCTACTGTCATATGAGACCATATAGATTCCTTATTTTTTAGAATATTCTTCAAAAAATCCGTTTTAATATCCCCCATCTTCATAGTATCCTTATGAAGCATATGGCATGGATAAACCTCTCCATTTGCTGCAATACTAACCATTTTGCAACCCAATCCACAGCCCACTTTACAACATAGACCCTCTATTCCATCACTATTTCCATTAATAACACTATCTTCTATATAAACATTGTCTCCTTCATTAATTACTTTTACAATTTCATAAATATCATTATCATCTAAAATAAAGTCTGAGAAAGTTTTATCATATGGATCGACTGTAAATATACTGAAATTAAAGGATACTTTTAAACCTTCAGCCAGCCGAATATAATTTCTCATATATTTAATATTCTTTTTATGTAAAGTAAATATCAAATGAACATGTACAAGACTCTTAAAGTGTTCCACAAAATCTAAGACCTTGCCCATTATTCCTTCATTTCTGATAAATCTGGTTTCTCTATTATATCCATCTACAGATACACTTAAACTATCAATGAAGGGGATTGCTTTCTCTACTCGATTCCAATCCATTGTACCATTAGTAATGACCGCAACACTTATATTATGTTTTTTAATATGTGCCAAAATGTCTGCCATATCATTTCTTATAAAAGGTTCTCCACCTGATATAACTAACCGCTCAACCCCACAAGCTGCTAATTGATCAACAATATGCTTTAACTGTGCAGTAGTTAAATCTTTTTGTGTATTTCTTTCTTCTATATACGAGTAACAACCTACACAACTTAAATTACATCTATCCGTCACATGAAGATAGGCATTTTTCAAGACACTAGTGTCTTTTTTAAAATAACCAAACTCATTTAATGCAGCCATAATTTGTTTTTCATCATTATTAAGCGTATCTTCTTCAATTAAGCCTGCTTTCATTCTATTAACGAAGTCTATACCGGCATCATCTAATCCTATTATTGCCCCATTTTCTCCATTGCCAATAATATTTACTCCCTTAATATTAAATAAATATGTTCTATCATGAAGCATGCTGTTCATTTATTAGCCCTCCTTTTTCAATTAGTCTATAGAATAGAAATCCCTTTTTATACAAATCATCAAAATAGCCGACCTCTTTAATAGTTCCATCTTCTATTACAATAATTTCATCATACAGTTTCAAAATATCTTTTTCTAAAAAATGCGTTACATTAATAACAGTTGCATCAAGACTTACAAGTTCCTGTTCCAAAGTTTTCGCTGTAAGATTATCCAGGCCAAAAGAAAACTCATCAACTATAATAATATTTGATTGTTTTAAAAGTGCCCTACATATTTCAATCCGCTTTTTCTCTCCACCGGAGAAGTTATTTCCATTCTCTTGAACAATTGTTTTAATTCCTTTATCCAAACGTTCTATAATCCCCTTTAAATTTGCTTTATCAATGGATTGAGATAGGAGTTCCTCTGAAACAGTATTGCCTAATGTCAAGTTGTATTCCAAAGTATCATTAAACATTACGCTATGTTGTTGCATATAAGTGATATTGTCATACACTACTTCATCATTAATTTGATGATAGTCATATTCATCAAAAGTTATGCTTCCTAAATAACTATCATAATAACGTAAAATCAGTTTCAACAATGTCGTCTTACCACTCCCAGATGTGCCTACAATTGCATATTTTTTACCTTTTTTGAAACTAAGATTAATATCATTGAGTATATTTCGTTCTTTTCCGGGATATGCAAAACTTATATGTTTAAAATCTATACTTTTAGAAAAATTAATTTGATTATTAATAGGCTTCTCAATTGTATCAATATCAGTTGCGTTATCTTTTCTCAACTTAATCTGATCGATATGATTCCATATTTTTTTTGCTGAAACAACTTGACCTAACGACAGTAGTATCATCATGATGGGACTCATAATACTATTTGAAAGCTGTACGACCGCAATCATATCTCCTACACGTATTTCATTTATACTTACATAATACGCACATATCAAAAACATGGTAAGTCCTAGAATGAATGCAGTAAAAGTAGAAAGCAGCAGAACGAAATCTTCAAATAATTTACTCCTTAGCCTCTTATTTTCAAGGTCATTATTATAAAAATTAAAAGAGCTTATAATATTTTTCAATACACGATACGACTTTATCACTTCAAAGGCATTGAAATAATCCTTTATGACTCCATTAAACTGTCCAAAGCTACCAAGATATTCTTTCTTATATTTCCCCATCTTAGATCCCAATAAATTAGGAATAGCCAACCCAATTATCACAAGACCTAACATAATGAAGACTATTTTGAAATATATGGACCACATAATCACAAGTGATACAATAACAGTAGATACAGCTCCTATAATACTGTATAGTGTCTCAAAATAGTCTCGCTCTATAATATATATATCTTGATTCAGAATGGTAGTATAAGTAGATGTATTATCCTCTCGAAAGTCACTTATATTTTTGCTGAATAATTGATTGAATATGCGTTGTTTCTCATTTTTTATTATAAAATTAATCAATCTATCTTTTGTCAATACATATAAAGTAGATAATATAAAAATACCTATCGCAAACCCTAAGCATATAAATATCTGGAAGAAATCAATTCCCTGATTTTCAACTAACGAATTAGTAATCCATTGCATCAATATTGCTAACATCGGCATCATTATGGAATAAAGAACAGCCAAAATCAAAGAACCTATGGCAAGTAAAGGTCTTTGAAATAGTAAACTAAATCGTTTCATTGTTCTGATCTCTATTAAGCTTATAAAAAACAAACCAGTGTATAACTATGACAATTATAATACTAGTAATAGTATTTTCTATCGGACTGTTCAACGATTCGGAAATATTATTACTATTTACAAAATTACTATTCTGTAAAACGCTTTCAAGTCTGCTGCCAGTCAAAATAAAAAAGTTTTGTAAAATATTATATACTGAAAAGAAAACTATATTTATTCCCACTAACACTTTTAAACTTTTTCTACCTTTATTTTTAGATAGAATTAAGAGAATAACTGAAACAATAAGTTGACATGCAAATATACCTAAAATAGATAATGCATTAATTTTTTCAACACACATCGTTATAACTAATATACTAACTATATAGACGAGTAATAATATAAAAGTATATTTCTTCATAAATTGCTGGCCTCCTTCAATTATTAACAATGAATGATTGAAAAGATGAGTCAAACAATCATTGCATTATATAATAAATGCAATAAAACAGGATAAATTAATTTTCCAGTTTTATAATAAATAAATCCAGAAACAAGTCCAAATGGAAACCTAACGACAAGATTCGCTAAAAAACTCTGTCCTAAATGCGTTATAAAAGCAAATATTATTGCCGATATAAGTATAACTATATAATTATTTTTGAATATATGTTTCAATTGTGTAAAGATAACACCTTTACACCAAAACTCCTCACAAAAAGCGATTGGTATGTTCTGCACAAGAGCAAAAACAATATCTCCTTTAAAAATCATAGTCTTTACAACTATAAGAAATATAATCACAAGTGTGATAAGAATTACATCGAGAGGAAAATCAATTTTCAACCCTAAATCAACAGGATTACACACAGCATTATCATTCTTACGCAAATAAATAATAGGAAAAATGAACATTCCTATAATCATACTTATCCAAACTGTAAGTGCTGAAGAAAGATGCCCATATCGTAAATCACCAATAAGAAGGTCTACGATTATCCCTGAGATAATCGTAAAGAAAACTGGAAATATAGATAAAACAACAATATCGATATAGATTTTTTCTTTATATGATTTGCTTCGATCCATTTTTCAAAACCTTTGCAACAACCAATTATTGACATTATTAAAGAGCCTAATATCTAATAACAATAATAAAAAAAGAGTGTGCAAGATAATCTGAAAAGATGTAATTTAACATTACCTCCAGAGCATCTCCCACACCCTCGAAAAACATAAAACTTATTATATGACTTGTTTAAAATACAAAATAATATAGCCTTAAATGGTGGATTTATTCAATTAGTAGAAATTAAAATCATTATATTAAATTACTGTATTAAAATAAATAACGTTTATCAATAACGAGGATTACTAATTACCATCCACCTCGTCCATAACTACCACAGATATAGAAGCCTATAGAAACACAATTGCCAGAATAAAAAGTTTTGCAAATAACATAATAAAACCTCCATTCATCCAATATTCCACCATTCAAGGCCTATGCATATTCCTTGCAATCATAAAAATCACAAAGAAATATGAACTTAAAAATTATGAAATAGCCTTTGCTCAGTGGTCATGAATAATGCAGGTTTATTATCTACTAGTTATTAAATTAATCATTTTTTAATTCAATGTATAAAATACATCGTTTATACTTCTACCGAGAACTACGGCTATATCATTTGCTAATTTTAAACTAGGAATCGTTTTTCCATTTTCGATACTATTAATTGTCGCTCTAGTAACACCTACTTTTCCCGCTAATTCATGCTGAGATAAGCCCAACATCGTTCTATAAAGCTTAATTTTGTTTGCCATTTCTCCCACTACTCCCTTTTACTCGTCTGTCATTGTAAAATAATTCTATCTATTATTCCAAAACAGACTTCAACACTCTTGCATTCAATACAACACGTCTTACAATCGGTACAACACGTCTTACATTCGATACAACACGTCTTACATTTACTACAATAAAATAAAAAAACTACGTCTAGCAAAGTCTATTGTACTTACAGTTAAATTAAAGTTACTTTTAGTAAGCTTTACTTTATGTAACCTCTACTTTACTTTTTGTAAAATATACTTTACCTTTTGTCAAATCAATTATACTTTTTTTATTTTTATATTGCAAGCATAAATTAAAAATTCATGTTTTCTTTAAATTACTTGACATAAAAGAACGGCATTTCATATCTATCGTATATCAAAAACAAAAACTCTCTTTATAGCAGAACCATAAAGAGAGTTAATATTATCAGTATTATTGACTACATCATAGCCTACATCACACTAGTCATAAGTAGTTTATCCACCAAGAACCAGAGTACAAAGATAGCGCAGAATAGTCCTGCAGTTAGTCCCATAGATGGCGTAGTATCAATAAGACCTAATTCACGGGCCATTTGTTTTGTTACAACCACTTGACCTGTAGGGGGACCAAAGCGATTTGATTGGCTTTCACCAGGCAGAGCCATAAGGATCAACAGGATAATAGTCCCTATCACAGGGATGAATCCAATAAATACGAGGCCCCCTGAGCGGCCTTGATCGTGTAGACGTCGCACTGAAACAGCCACGCCAGGAATAACCATAATCACGGACAAAAGGACAAGGATGACCAAACCAAAACCTACGCCTACTACGCTAGATAGTGGGCTAATATAGCTCAAAAAAGCACAAGTAAATAGAATGGCCACAAACAACAATTGATAGACTAACAAGAAATGCCAATATTCACTACGACTTGCACGACCATCAAAATCAGCATATTTATAAACCAAACATTGTTTAAAGTTTTCAATCAAGCCTAGATTGTATTTATCTAACGAGATTTGTGGTCTACTAACATGCCCACATTCTGGGCAGTAACAATCTGTTTTCAACACTGCATGTCCACAATAGGGACAAGATTTCATAATAAACTCCTTCTAGCTACAAACAGGAATCAGCAAAGATTACGAGGTCCTGCTGTACTTAACACATATAACAACTTAGATATTTTTTATTTATTAATATCTATATTTTTGAATTCATCTGAAATTCATTTTACTACAAAGTGTTATATTGTCTATAAAGGAGATGTTAAACTTTTATAAAATAAAATAATGAGATTGTTAATAAATACAGGTATCTATTACATGTATCCATTCCCATTAATACCATACCATAATATCTCTCTAATGATATCAGCAATAATAATAGATTGGATAATAAAGATGGCAATCCCCATCGCCCAATCTTGATGACGGGATGGAGTTTCTTCTAGTCCTGTAGCCTTGCTAACCTTAGGAGTAATAGGTGTATAGCCGGTTCTTTCACCATATGAATTCTCTCTTTCATCGCCACGACGCAATTCGTAAACGAGGAATATAAAGAAGCCTATAACAGGAATAAATGAGATTAACTGCGTCCAACCACTCCGGCCAATATCATGCATACGCCGTGTTGTGATGGCTATATTGGGAACTATAAAGAAAAGGGATACCCCTACAGTAACATTATCGATAAGCGCTTCATAATTAGGAAAGCCCAAGTTACTACATAGTAAAGCCAAAATCCCAAGTAATCCTTGTATCAACGTAACGCCTGCCACGAATCGCCAATATTCACTACGACTAGCACGACCATTAAAATTAGCATAGTTTCTAATGCCTAATTTGAAGGCATCGGTATAATTCAAATCATATATATTTATGGTTGACATAACCTAATCCTCCTCCGCGGCTTCAATAGCAACAATGCCCCAGCCTTTGCCTTCATTATGCAAACGAACTAATACGGGCTCTAGATTATCTTCAAAGGTAATGGTAAAGCCCATATAGTTTACAACAATATCATCATCTTGGTCTTGGGAAACATAGTCAAGCTGTATCGCTTTCACCTTAGGAACCTCTTCCTTAGTCATGGCTTGTTCCCATAGTTCAAAGGTACCATATCGCTCCATAGCACGAGCACTCAAATAACGATATGCACCATGATAATCCTTTTTGTTGAGGGCTTCATAATAATTACTTACCACAGTACGCCCCTCTGTTGTAGCCGTTTCACTTTGTAAAAGACGATTTGCTTGTTTCGTTAACGAACTAGGTTCCAAATTGCCATAAGCAGTCTCTTCTACCATAAAATTATGATTAATCATTGTACTACCTGCACTAGTGGCTAGGCATCCTAATACTAATATGGACACAATAAAGAGGCCCGAAACGGAACGTTTTTCCTCTAATTCATTAGATACAGGCGATGTGCGCTTACAGAATAGATACAATAATGCAAGCCAGCCTAAAATAGGAACCAATAGTAAAATCATCAACGTTGGATCATTATTAGAATCTCGTAACCGTCTTGCCATTAACATAATCTTCGGCAAGCATAACAGGATGGACAATACAAATAATACGCCGCCACCGATAGAGACAGCATAAAGAAATCCATACGGTATGTAGGTTGCAAGACCTGTAATACATATAATTAAGCCATATACAAAGGATATAGCACTTATGGTGAGCCAAAAATCGGCTGTATTGGTACGTCCCTTACTGTTCGCATAGTTTTCCACTAGCTCACGATAGAGGATTTCGTATACTCTCTGTTTCATAAAGCTCCTACTATAATCTTAGATAATATTAAATAATAAACATATATAGATATTCCTATTATACTATGATTTATCAACTTAGTTGATTCATTTTTTGTTCATGAAATATGCCTATACTACAGATATATTTCTTACAACTAAAATTTGTACAATCAATTATACAGGAGATAATTATGAAAGCTAAATTAATGAAAGCAGTAGCCTTGGCCAGCTTAGGTGCCTTCTTAACAGTTGGTATTGGTACTAATGTAGTCCAAGCCAAAGATTACCACTTCAAAATCGGTGAAAATCATCGCATGATAAAAAATGATGATGGCACAGTAGATAGTAGCGATCATCCATGGTACAAAGTAAATGATAAAAAGAAAAAGCACAGAAAGCATAGAATATCTGAACGTGAAAAGCATGATAAAAATGCAACAGCAAAACGCAGTGAACGACATCAACGTTCTGAATCCTCTAATGACTAAGCCTTGCGCATAATACATATTACTAGCCCTAAAAATACAAAACTAAATTAACCAACCAATGAAAAGGGGCTGTAACAGAATGCGGTTTTACCGCATTCTAGTTACAGTCCCTTTAAAATA
>OBVM01000331.1_pt1 | contig 24709 bp, 19 predicted proteins | sample 1476051 | NCBI WGS metagenome assembly OBVM01 (sample SAMEA2579986, study PRJEB22360) | human gut metagenome | biome: human gut; feature: human-associated habitat; material: faeces | place: Denmark | collected 2008/2010
AAGCCCGCTTCCCATGTCGTTCTCGGAGAAGAACTACCGGCATCAAGTGATAGCTGTAGAGATCGAGGAGGGGAAGGTCATGGAGATCGAGGCGATCGGGATCCCTAGAGTCGCGGACTTGATGCGTATACCGGACAGCCCGTTACCACCGGAGGAGGTCTTGCGATGCCTCGCCGGGCTTCCGGAGCCGGAGGAGGGCAGGGAGGACGAGAGCCGCTGGCCTTATTTGGAGATACGGGTCCTGCTGACGGAGCCGGACCCTACGTTCCGCCATCGGGTAGAGGAGGCGTTGGTCGGGAAGGCGGTCCGCCTCACCTCCATCGTTCCTTCGTATCCCCGACGGGAAGGGGAGGCGGAGGAGAGGGCCTTATCGTATAATGATTTGCAAAAGATAGCCCCGCTGGATATGCTGAGGCATACGTTTGCCGCGAGATACGGAGGCGAGTTGCCCGAGGAGATAGAGACATTGTTTAATGAGGTGATGAGGGAGGTTTCTTTATGAGAGTGCTGGCGATCAGAGGACGCAATCTGGCGTCGCTGGAAGGAGAGTTTTCCATTGATTTTACGGAAGAGCCTTTGGCTTCGGCGGGTATCTTCGCTATATCCGGGCCTACGGGGGCGGGAAAATCCACGTTGCTGGATGCCATGTGCCTCGCCCTTTTCTCCCGTACGCCGCGAACGGAGCTGGCGAAGGAGAATAACGTGCGGCTGAGGGACGTGCAAGAGGAGGTGTTGCCGCAAAGCGACCCCCGCTTCCTCTTGCGCCGCGGGACGGCCTCGGGCTATGCCGAGGTGGATTTCGTGGCGCTGAACGGGTGTCGGTATCGCAGCCGTTGGTCGGTATCCCGGGCCCGGGAGAAGGAAAGCGGGCGTTTGCAGTCCGCTCGCCTTATATTATATAATATAGATGCCGGGAAAGAGGAGCCGGGAACCAACAAGGACCTGCAAGCCCGTATCATCGAGCTGATCGGCCTGACTTTCGATCAGTTCACCCGCTCGGTACTCTTGGCCCAGAACGATTTCTCTACCTTCCTGAAAGCGGAGCAGGGCGAGAAGGCCTCCTTGCTGGAAAAACTGACCGGTACGGAGCAATACTCGGAGATCTCCCGCCGGATCTTCGCCAAGAACACCGAGGCGAAGGAGGCCTACGAGCGGCTATACGCCCGCGTACAAGGCATAGAGCTTCTATCGGAGGAGGAGATGGAAGCCTCCCAAACCCGCCTTTCGGTCTTGGAGGGGGAGCTGGCCCGCCTGGAGAAGGCGAGGGTCGAGCGGCAAAGCTTGCGGGAGGCCGTGAAAGCGGCCGAGGTCCAGATCGCCTCGAAGGAAAAACAGCGGGAGGAGAACGCCCGTTTCTTGGAACGGGCGTTGGCATCGCTGGAAACCTCAAGGAAGGAGTATGAGCAAGGAGAGGTGCGATTGGCGAGGACGGATGAGGAATCTAAGGGCTTGCGACTGGAATTGCAACAGGCCCGGAAACTGGACGTGCAACTGGAATCGGCCTTGAAAGCCCGCTCCGAGGCTGATGAACGGATGAAAGACTTCTCCCGGCGGAAGCAGGAGGCGGAAGAGAAACTCCGGAAGGTGGAGGAGCGGCAGAAGAAAGCCTCGGAGGAATGGGACAAGCTGACGGCGTGGCGTGAACGCTACCGGAGCAAGGAGGGGATCGCCGAGCAACTGTCGGCCTTATTGATCCATCTGGATACCTGCCTCACGGCTCGCCGGGCGGTCGAGCGGTCGGACAAGGCCTTGCTAGCCATTCGGCAGAAAATCCAGCGGTTGGAGGTTCGGAGGCAATCCTTGCGGCGGGAAGCGGAGACGCACGCCAAGGAACAGGTAAAGATCGAGGAAGAGCGGAAGTCCGTAGCGCTTGCCCTCAAGGAATTGGAACCGGAGGCTTTGGATCGATCGATCGAGACCTGCCGTACGGAACGGGAGCGTTTATTGTTGGAGCAAGCCCAGTTCGTGACGACTGGCGATATCAAAAGCCTGCGGGACAAGCTGACCGCCGGAACGCCTTGCCCGGTCTGCGGAAGCCTTGAGCATCCTTTCGCCTCTCACGAGGCGCATGAGCGTCTGTTGGCCTTGGCGGATCGCATCTCGGAAGCTACCCTGCGCCTCAAGCGGCTTCTCGACCGGAAAGAACGGCAGGAGGCCTGCGGGAAACAACTCGCCGCCCTGCAACAGAAAGAACTGGAGCTGCATAAACAACTCGCCGCGGACGAGAACGCACGGACGGAATTAAGGAACCAGCTACAATCCCTGTCCGAGCAAATCGACCGGGAAGAACTGGATAAGCGGGAGCAGCAGGAGAAGCTGTCCCAATCCCTATCCGCCGCCAACGCCCTGTTCGGGAACGACGCATGGCAGACGGGCTGGAACAAGGACCCGGAAAGCTTCCGGGAGACCTTGACGGATTTCGCCCGCCAGTGGCAAGCCAACGGGGAACGCTTGCGGGAATTGGAACGGGAGCGGAGCGCCTATAAAGCGGAACGGGAGTCGTACGAGGCTTTCCTCCCTCCCTTGCGTAAGCAGTACGAGGACGCCGCGAAAGCCTACGACGAGAAGAATCAATCCTATACCCGCTTGCGTTCGGAGCGGAGTCTCCTGCTGGGAGGCCAGCCCGTCGACCAGGTGGAACGTACCTTCCACGAACGGGTGGAAGCCTTGAAGAGCCATTTGAAGCAGTTGCAAGAGAGTACGACGAGGCACGCCGGCGAGGTGGAGCAATACCGGGGGGTTACGGAACAGATCAAGAAGGATCTGGCGGAGACTTCCGGTCTCCTTTCCGCACGCCGGCAGGAGCTGGATAACTGGATGGTCGCCTATCAAGAGAACTCCGAGGGGAAGACGCTGGAGGAATCTCTGTCGGAAATGACGGCCCAAAAGTCTGAATGTAGTTTCCGTCTGCGTACGCACGAGGAGAATAAGCGGAAGATAGCCGGCTTCCAGCAAGAGCTCTCGGAGCGGAGGGCGATGAGCGAGCGTTGGGCGAAGCTGAATGAGTTGGCAGGCTCGGCGGATGGCGCCAAGTTCCGTAGGATCGCCCAAGGCTACACCTTGGATGTCTTGTTGAGTTACGCGAATGTGCAATTGCGGCAACTATCCCGGCGTTACCGGTTGGAGCGTGTGCCGGATACCTTGGCTTTGCAGGTGATCGACCAAGATATGTGCGACGAGATCCGTACCGTGCATAGCCTTTCCGGAGGGGAATCTTTCTTGGTCTCGCTGGCCTTGGCGTTAGGCTTGTCCTCGCTCTCCTCGAACCGGATGAAGGTTGAGAGCTTGTTTATCGATGAGGGCTTCGGCTCTTTGGACGCGGAGACGTTGCGGGTCGCTATGGATGCCTTGGAGAGTCTGCGTACGCAAGGGCGCAAGATCGGCGTTATCTCGCACGTACAGGAAATGACGGAACGTATTCCCGTGCAGATCCGGGTGAACCGGGCGGGAAACGGACGGAGTTATCTGGAAGTCATATAGCTTTACCAGCCGTTGTGATGGATCTGTTGGACGTTGTATTTGTTTTTGGGAGTCTCTTTCTGCATGGGGTATCCCACAGGTATGACGTTCAACGGCATGATATGATCCGGTAGCCGAAGCTCTTTCCGGACGATCTCGATCCGGTCCGGATAGGGGTAAACAGCCGTCCATACGGCTCCCAATCCCATGGATTCGGCGGCAAGTAGCAGGTTTTGCGAGGCGGCGGAACAATCCAGAAACCAAGCGTTGGAGGATTTGATCGTATCGCCGCAAACGACGATCGCTTGCCTTGTCTCTTTCAGCATCCGGGCGAAGGGGAGACCTTCGGCCATTGTGTCCAAGGCTTTCCGGTCGGTTACGATAATGAATTCCCAAGGTCGCCTGTCACGGGAGGAGGGGGCGGCCATTCCGGCTCGTATCAGTTTGTCTATCTTTTCCTTTTCTACCGGGCGATCCTTATACTTACGTACGCTTTTGCGATTGAGTATCGTTTCCAAGGTCTGGTTTTCCGGTTCCTGCCGCTGGTTCCCCGTAGAGGAGCAGGCCATGAGGAAAACGGTGATCAAGAAGAAAAGACAGATTCTCATAAAGACGGGTTTATATGGTTTATAACGGATTATTTACTTAATATCAACGTAGAAGGCATCTTCTGCAAGGCTTCTTTCCGGTGCTCGGAGACATCGTTCCATGTCTTATAACTGATCAGCATGAAGTTGAAGCCGTTGAAAGACTGGGGCGTAAGGTCTTTCTCTCGTAGAAGCGTGGTCTGCTTCACGTCTTCCGTGAATCGCAGGATTCCTTCCTTGATCACCTCGTTCCCCGGGGTCGTACTGCTGGATTTATCAAGTACGCTGGCCGAGCCGTGTGTAGACTTCAATAAGGTCTGGGCGTATCCCAACAGGAATAAATCCTCCTCGGAGTCGATGACCACGATCACGTTCGATGCCTTGACGAAATTCCGGTTCACGAATACACCTACCGGGCAATTGCTTTGCTCGATAAACATCTTCGTCTTGTCTTTCAATAAGGCACCCGGATAAAACCAGGATTCCGGAGCCTTGAAGCGTTTGAAATAACGGTTGTAGAAAGAGGCCCGGTAATGGCTTGCCGCTATATCATCCGGTGTGTTGCTCATCGATATCCCGGAACCGACCAGAAGGAAATCATACCCCTCATTGTTTACGATGCTACAAATATCCACTCCGGCGTTGTTCGATACCTCGTAGCGAGTCTGTATCTGAATGCCCAGCTTCTTGGCCCCGTAAAGGATCGGGCCGAAGCTGACTTCCTCGAAATTATCCGTGTGTAGCGGGTTTACATCCGAGCCAACCGTCAAATGCAGTGCCGTCAGCTCCAGTTTGTTTTTGCCTTGGGCGAACATCTGGTAGGCCACGTCCAGCATGATCTGTCCGTTTCCGGCTCGTCCGAAGGATAGCAGTACCTTGAATATTCCCTCCAATGGCATTCTTTCTTTTTGCTCCATCAGCTTATCATGCGCCCGGTAACAGAATTTGATGAATGAGACCAATGGGGTTGTCATAAAGGTGGTGACCAGTGTCATTAGCACTAAGATCACGAATACGGAAGGCGTCAATATCCCCATCTCGTACCCGATCGTCAATACGACCAGCTCCATCAACCCACGGGTGTTCATGAGAGCCCCTATATAGAGACTATCCTTCCAGCTCTCACCCACGAATCGGGCGGAGAACATCGCTCCCCCAAACTTTCCTGCGATGGCCACGACTATGAAGATAAGGCATAGCCACCATAATTCAGGCTTGTTTAGAAGACCTATTTCCGTACGTAATCCGGTGGATACGAAGAATAAGGGAAGAAATAGCGCAAGGGATACATCCTCTACTTTCTCGGTCATGATCTTGCGGAATTTGACATTTCCCGGCATCACCACTCCTGCGATAAAAGCGCCGAATAAGGCATGCAATCCCAATATCTCTGTCAGATAAGCCGAGGTGATCAATAGCAAGAAGATGAAAGCGACCAGCCCCTTGTCGATTACCTCCTTGTTGTGGTAGATATGTCCGATCATCCGCAGGAATGGCCGCACCGCCAAAAACATAAACACTATGTAAAGAACTGAGAATAAGATGTTGTAAACGGCACTTAGCATCGAACCCGCTTGTGCGATCGCTATGACAACCGCTAGCAAGCACCATGCGGTGATATCCCCATTCGCCGCGCTTGCCAACGAGATGGTACCCAAATGTGTCTTGGTAAGTCCTTTCTCTTGGATAATACGTGCCAATACGGGAAAGGCGGTAATACTCATGGCGATACCTATAAACAAGGCGAAAGAGAGGAAAGGCGTACTCTTATCCGCATATTTGTCGTACACGAAATAGGCGGTCAGCATACCGAAAAAGAAGGGGACGATCGTACTGGTATGACTGATTAAGATCGTCTCTTTCAGCTTTTTCCTTACCTCGGAGATATTAAGTTCCATCCCGATAGCGAACATAAAGAGTATAAGTCCGAATTGACTCAGCATATTTATATTCACCAACGATTCCACAGGAAAAAGGAAGGCGGAAGCCTCCGGGAATAAATTGCCTAATACGGACGGCCCTAGCACGATTCCGGCAACGATCTCGCCGATGACGGTGGGTTGCCCGATCTTCTGGAATAACCAACCGAACAAACGGCACGTAAGCAATATCGTGATGATTTGTAAAAGCAGAATTCCTATGGAAGACTCGATATTATGTACTAATAATTGAGTAAATATGGTAAATCCCTCTTCTAAATTACTAGGTGCGTTTTGAATGGACGCAATCGAATTTTCCAGTTGCTGACTTTCCCCTTCTTTGGCGATAAAGTACATCAGCGAACCGAAAATGAGGATCATCATTAGGTAAAAGGCTATACTTTTTGTTCCTTTGCTCATCTTTATACGGTTTACCGCGAATATAAGAAATATCCTAATATTATCAATGGGTATGTTTTTTTCTTTTATCTTTGCCGAGAACCAAATTATAATAAATCATGGAGTCTCTAAATCTGATAAAAAATGACCCGTGGCTGGCCCCTTATGAGGCGGCTATAGAAGGCCGGTATCAATACGTGATTGATAAAGAAAAGAGCTTGACGAATAATGGTAAACTAACTTTATCCGAGATGGCTTCCGGATATCTTTATTTTGGGTTACACAAAACCACGAAAGGCTGGGTGTTCCGTGAATGGGCGCCGAATGCTACCGCTATTTATTTGATCGGAACATTCAACGGATGGCAGAAAGATAATAAATACAAGCTTAAACGTAAGGCGAATGGCATATGGGAGATCGCTTTGACCGATGCGCAGATGTGTCATGAGGACTTGTTTAAGTTGCTGGTCGAGTGGGACGGCGGTAGCGGAGAACGTATTCCCGCATGGACTCGCCGGGTGGTGCAAGATGAGCAATCTAAGATATTTAGCGCTCAAGTATGGAACCCGGAGAAACCTTATAAATTCAAGAATAAACGATTCAAACCTAAGAAGTCTCCCCTTTTGATCTACGAGTGCCATATCGGTATGAGCACTAACGAGGAGAAGGTGGGGACGTATAATGAATTCCGTCAAAATATATTGCCTCGTGTAGCGAAGGATGGTTATAACGCCATTCAGATCATGGCTATACAAGAACATCCTTATTATGGATCGTTCGGCTATCACGTAAGTAGCTTCTTCGCTGCCTCTTCCCGTTTCGGTACGCCGGACGAGTTGAAACAACTGATCGACGAGGCGCACGGGATGGGTATCGCCGTGATCATGGACATCGTACATAGCCACGCCGTAAAGAACGAGGTGGAGGGATTAGGCCGCTTTGACGGTTCGTATGACCAATATTTCCTGAGTGGCGAACGCCGTGAGCATCCGGCATGGGATTCCCTGTGCTTCAATTATGGAAAGAACGAGGTGCTTCATTTCTTATTGTCGAATTGTAAGTTCTGGCTGGAGGAGTATAAGTTCGATGGTTTCCGTTTCGACGGCGTGACCTCCATGCTTTACTACAGCCATGGCTTGGGCGAGGCTTTCTGTAATTACGGCGATTATTTTAATGGCCACCAAGATGGCGACGCTATCGCTTATCTAACCTTGGCCAATAAATTGATCCATGAGGTGAATCCGGGCGCTATAACGATCGCCGAGGAGGTGAGTGGCATGCCGGGTTTGGCAGCCAAGGTCGAAGATGGTGGTTATGGCTTTGATTATCGCATGGCCATGAACATCCCGGATTATTGGATCAAGACGATCAAGGAAAAGAAGGATGAGGATTGGCATCCGTCTTCGATCTGGTGGGAGACGACGAACCGTCGTGCCGATGAGAAGACGATCAGTTATGCCGAGAGCCACGATCAAGCCTTGGTGGGTGATAAGACGATCATCTTCCGCTTGATCGACGCCGATATGTATTGGCATATGCAAAAAGATGACCATAATTTCATGGTAGATAGAGGTATCGCCTTGCATAAGATGATCCGTTTGGTTACGGCTTCTACCATTAATGGCGGTTATCTGAACTTCATGGGAAATGAGTTTGGGCATCCGGAGTGGATCGACTTCCCAAGGGAGGGCAATGGATGGTCTTATAAATACGCTCGCCGCCCATGTTCAATACGGGACAACTTGGATTTGAAGTACCATTTCTTGGGCGATTTCGACCGTGAGATGTTGGAATTGATCGGGGATGTGAAGAATTTCCAAGATACCCCTATCCAGAAGGTTTGGGATAATGATGGCGATCAGATATTGGCTTATATGCGTAAAGACTTGGTTTTTGTGTTCAACTTTAGCCCGACGAAATCGTTCACGGATTACGGTTTCTTGGTTCCGAAGGGAGAATATGAGGTCGTATTGAACACTGACGCTACCCGTTTCGGGGGGTTTGGCTTGGCTGATGATACCATAAGGCATTTCACGCAATTTGATCCGTTATATAAGAAAGAAAAGAAAGAATGGCTGAAACTTTATATCCCGGCACGTAGCGCCGTCGTATTAAGGAAAGTGAAGGTCAAAAAGTAAAACTCTATACACAAAACACGTTATGTTATATCCATTTACATTTAAGCCGATCCTCAAGAAGGTGATTTGGGGCGGTTCAGATATCTGCCCGTTTAAGGGTATTACTCCGGTTGAGAATGGTGTAGGCGAGAGCTGGGAGCTTTCTCATGTTGAGGGAAATTATTCTATTGTCGATAATGGCGAGTTGGAAGGCAAGTCTTTGGATGAGTTGATCCGCTCTTATGGCAAGGAGTTGCTGGGAGAGAAGGTGATGGAGAGATTCGGGACGACTTTCCCGTTGCTAATCAAGTTTATCGATGCCCGTGATAATTTATCTATTCAAGTTCACCCGGACGATGAGCTGGCGAAAAAGCGCCACAACTCTTTCGGTAAGACGGAGATGTGGTATGTGATCAAGGCGGAGAAAGGCGCTGGCCTATATTCCGGTTTCTCTGAGCAAATCGACGCAGAGGAATACGTGAAACGGGTGGAGAACAATACGATCATGGATGTGCTTCAACGTTACGACGTAAATGAAGGTGATGTATTTTTCTTGCCGGCGGGACGTGTGCATGCGATCGGAGCGGGTTGTTTTATCGCAGAGATCCAGCAGACTAGTAATATCACGTATCGTATTTACGATTACAACCGTAAAGATGCGAACGGTAATGGCCGTGAGCTGCATACGGAATTGGCGAAAGACGCGATCGATTATACGTTGTATCCGGATTACCGTACTCACTACAAAGGTCATACGAATGCCACGGTAGAGTTGGCGGACTGTAAGTATTTCACGACAAACCTTTTGGATCTGGATACGATTATGGTTCGTAATTTCTCGGAACTGGATTCTTTTGTCGTTTATATCTGTATGGCAGGCAAGGCTTCCATCCGTGATAATAAAGGAAACGAGATCTTTGTACACCAAGGTCAAACTGTCTTGATCCCTGCGGACACGGAGGTAATAACCATCTCTCCGGCTCCGGGCGCTAAGTTCATGGAGACTTATATCGGTCAATAAGATCGATGCGCTAAATAATAATGAGGGGGTGTGTCAAATCTAATAAACCGGACTTTTGACACATCCCCTTTTTATTATCCTTTCCTGCAAACGCAGTCTATCAGATGATCATTGATAAATCCCGAAGCCTGTAGGTGGGCGTAACAAATTGTAGGTCCGAAGAATTTGAAGCCCCTCTTCTTCATGTCCTTGCTCATGGCTTCGGATTCAGGCGACGTGACAGGGATCTCGCTCAATGACCGGAATGTGTTGATAATCGGTTTTCTGTCGGGAAAGAATGACAGGGTGTAATTGTAAAAGCTGCCGAACTCCTTTTGTATGGCGAGGAACAGCCTTGCGTTTGTGATTGTGGATTTGATTTTCTGGCGGTTTTTCACGATACCCTCAAACCGCATCAACCGTTCAACATCCTCATCGGTCATTTGCGCTACCCGTTCGGTGTCGAAGTCACAAAAAGCCTTACGATATCCCTCACGCTTCCGAAGGATTGTTATCCAACTCAATCCGGCTTGAGAGCTTTCCAATACAAGAAACTCGAACAGTGTTTTATCGTCAGTCACCAACTTTCCCCACTCTTGATCGTGGTACGCCATATACAACTCGTCAGTTCCGCACCAACCGCAACGCCCGTTTATTAGATCTTCCATAATGTATGATATTACTGATTTTTCGGATAGGGATAAAAAGACAATCCGTTATACATAAATCGATAAGTAGGGACATCAACGCCGAGCTTCTCCGCTTGACGAATAACATATCCGGTCAATGTTTCCAACTCTGTTTTTTTCCCGGCGAGAAAATCACTATGCATGGAAGTCGTGGAGCCGGCCGGCATCATCTTTTGCGTCTCGATGGAAGTATAGACGATGTCATCGGGTAAACTGACTCCCATAGCCTCCGCTACGCTTTTTAATTCCGTACCCAAAGCGATGAATAGATCAATATGTTGGGCTAGTACTTCATCAATGGGCTGGTTGAAGAAACTCGTAGCCGTAGCCGCCGTAGAGATCATGAAGAATTTCTTCCAGATGCGTAGGTCTATATCCGCTGGATTAAAAGCGTTTAACCGGGCATACATAAGTAATTTAAGCAACTCGGTTTGCTTATCTTTGTTTGCATCTTTGTTGCCGAAGAAAATACGTTCCTTCAAGGAGAATTTCTCGACAACACCCGGCTCTGTCAAGCGGGAACCGATATAAACACATCCTTTCCAGACCTCTTGTCCGGGTAGTATATTATGGATTCGTTCTTCGATATCCAATCCGTTTAGCAAGGGGATGATAACGGTCTTAGGTCCGATAACAGGCTTTAGCTGCTGGATGTTTTCTTCTAGATCGTAACTTTTTGTACAACAGAAAAGGTAGTCTACCGGCCCTATCTCGGCGGGATTATCGGTGGCTAGTGCCGGAGCCGTATGGATTGTCCGGATGCCTAGTTGCATTTGTAAACCTTTTTCACGGATAGCCTTTAGATTTTCTCCACGGGCGATAAAAAAGATATCTGCTTTTATTGTTCCTTGATAGCGGGCGGCGACCATACCTCCGTAATAACCACCCACCGCACCGATACCAGAAAACGCTATTCTTAATTTAGCCATACTATTATATTCCTTTTATTTGCAAATATGAGAAAAAAAAGGCTCTCATTTATATCAGTTTCAGTTCTTTTAGTAAATCCGGAATGGATTGTTCGAAGTTCACGCCAAAGCGATAATCCGTTTGCGCCTTGAATGTTCGAAGAATACTTTCTGCCGTGAAGCGAACGGCTATTTCCGCAGATATCTCCAAGTTGAAATTATTTAACAAACCGGACAGTAAAGCACTTGCGAAAACATCTCCCGTACCATGATAATAACCGGGTATTTTCTCTGTTAAAACATACTCTGTCGCATTTCGTTCCATATCGAAAGTGGCGGCTCCCAGTTCTTTCTCGTCGAAATAGACACCGGTCAAGACAACTTGCTTAGGGCCTAGCTGACTTAGCTTATGTAAAATACCATCGATATAAGCTTTGGTATAGGGACCTGCTTGGTAGGGTTCGCCCAACAATAATGCGGCCTCCGTCAGGTTCGGCACGATAATATCCGCTCTTTCACAAAGGGATCTCATTCCTTTCGCAAATTTAGGGGTGAAGATCTTGTACAGTTCTCCGTTATCGCCCATGACAGGATCGACTAGAATCAGGTTATCTTCCCGCTTGAAAAGGGAGAAGAACTCTTTTACGATATCTAATTGCTCGAAAGATCCAAGAAAGCCGCTGTAGACGGCGTCGAAACGGATATCTAATTCTTTCCAATGCTTCATGAACGGACGCATATCTTCCGTCAAGTCTCTATATGTATAGCCGAGAATACCTCCTGTGTGTGTAGAAAGTATGGCCGTAGGTAAGGCGCTTGTCTCTATTCCTGCCGCCGAGAGGATCGGGAGGGCAACTGTCAATGAACATTTGCCGAATCCCGATAGGTCATGAATGGCGGCTACTCTTTTTTGTTGTTCCTTATTCATCTTGAATCGATTAAAATGTGATAGGAAAACAAGAGCGGATTGGTAAAGGTTTATTTTACTTTCCTAGAAATAGTTCCATGTCTTCGTCTACACTACCTATTCCGGCGATCCCGAAATTATCGACCAATACTTTGGCTACATTCGGCGACAAGAACGCTGGCAATGTCGGTCCTAAGTGAATGTTTTTTACGCCTAGGTAGAGTAGGGCAAGTAATACGATTACCGCTTTTTGCTCGTACCATGCGATATTGTATGCGATAGGTAATTCATTGACATCATCCAGCCCGAAGATCTCTTTTAACTTGAGGGCGATCATCACCAATGAGTAACTGTCATTACATTGTCCGGCATCTAATACCCGTGGAATACCTCTGATCTCACCCAAAGGCAGTTTGTTGTAACGATATTTGGCACAACCGGCGGTTAATATGACGGTATCTTTCGGTAATTTCTCGGCGAATTCGGTATAGTAGCTACGGCTCTTCATTCTTCCGTCGCAACCTGCCATGACAAAGAATTTACGTATCGCTCCTGATTTTACGGCATCGATAACCTTGTCGGCTAATTGGAATACCTGCTCATGAGCGAATCCACCGATGATTTCCCCGTGTTCGATTTCCGTTGGAGGGGCGCATTTCTTTGCGTGTTCGATTAACGCAGAGAAATCCTTAGAGCCTCCGGGCTTACGATCGGCGATATGTGGGAATCCTTCGAACCCGGTAGAGCCGGTCGTATAGACCCGATCGGCGTAAGTGGCGGAAGAACGGGGAGGGACAAGGCAGTTGGTCGTAAACAGGATAACTCCATTGAATGTCTCGAAATCGGATGTTTGTTTCCACCAGGCGCTACCGTAGTTTCCTACAAAATGCTTATACTTCTTGAAAGCCGGGTAATAATGTGCGGGAAGCATCTCGCTATGTGTATAGACATCTATGCCTGTACCTTCGGTTTGTTCCAGCAAGTCTTGAATGTCTCTCAAGTCGTGCCCACTGATAAGTATACCCGGGTTCTTTCCTACGCCGATATTCACTTTCGTAATTTCCGGGTTGCCATAGGTGGAAGTATTCGCTTTATCTAATAAGGCCATGGCTTTTACTCCGTATTCGCCGCAGGTAAGTACCCATTGGGTTAAATCGGCGACAGTCAGGTCTGATCGAGTCGTCGCTACCAAGGCATCTTGCATAAAGGCATAGAGGCTGGTATCCTCGAAACCTAGGTTGTAAGCGTGCTCCACGTAGGCGGCCATACCTTTAACCCCATAAGTGAGTAATTCGCATAGAGAACGGATATCCTCGTTTTCTGTGGCAAGAATACCTACTTCTTTCGCTTTGACCTCCATTTCCTCTACTTTATCCGATTTCCAAGTCAGACAGTCGCAGGTTAAGGAAAGATGGATTCCCAGTCGATGCAATTCGTTGAGAAGGTTCTCCCGTAGCTGATAGGCTTCCTTGATCTTTGAGACGAACCTGGATGAATCGAAATTGGCGTTTGTGATGGTCATGAAAAGTCCGTCTACGATAAACTTATTGGCCGTGGATGATTCCACGTCTTGTTTGCGTAAAGTCGTTGTTAATTTGGAGATTCCCTTCATTAAGTACATCAGTAAATCTTGTAATCCGGCCACTTCGGCGGTCTTACCACATACACCTTTTAATGTGCAGCCCTTTCCTTGGGCGGTTTCTTGACATTGATAACAGAACATAGCTTTTATTTTTAAAGTTTATCGCGAATGTAGGGGGGAGAAGGTCGTTTAATCTGTAACAGTTGTTACACTCTTTGATTATTTTCTTTATCTTTATCCGCAAAAGGAAGTTTTATGAATCTGAGTTTGTGTCCTATTTGCGGAAAATTGTCTGAGGAAGAGCAAACCGCTCTTTTCAGTTCGTTGGATTATTCGACAAGGTCGTTTAAGAAAGGTGACTGGGTGGCTCGTCAGGGAGATGCCTTATCTTCGCTTTATCTATTGAGTAAAGGACGGGTAAAGACTGAGATGATCACCGAAAGCGGGACAATTCTGGAAGTGGAGACTTTATCGGCGCCTACTCCTTTGGCCTCCGCATTTTTGTTTGCGGAAAATAATCGCTTCCCGGTAGATGTTATCGCCTTGGAGGAATGCGAGATTATTTTAATACCTAAGAGTGCGGTGATGCGTTTGCTGGCGACAAACGAGCATTTTCTTCAAAGCTATATGGCTTTTAACGCCAACCGAACACAATTTCTTTCTGAACGTCTTCAATTATTATCGATTAAGACCATTAAAGGTAAACTGGCTTACTATATACTTAAACGTATTCAAGGGGATCATTATAAGCAGGATCGTAATCAAACAGAGCTTTCGGAATATTTTGGAGTGGCTCGTCCTTCATTGGCCCGTAGTTTCTCGGAAATGATAGAGGAAGGGGCTATTTCCCGGGAAGGGAAAATAGTTGATATGAATAAGCTGAAAAGCTACGTGCTTTGAAAATCCATCTACGAATGTACTTGTTCTCGAAACAACTCCCTCTCTATATATGTTACTAGAGTAGATGATTTTTCATTCGACATGGTTATGATGATAAATGAATTAAATACAGGCTTGATTGAAGCTTTAAAAGAAAAACTTCCCCCTAAGACAAATTTGGCGAATCTGTTGATGGATACCCTTTATATTGGCAGAGAAGCCATTTATAGGCGCTTACGTGGCGAGGTTCCTTTCACCTTGGAAGAGGCTGCTCTTATCTCAAGGAAATTGGGTGTGTCATTGGATAAAATAGTAGGGGTTAGTTTTAGTGCCAATGCCGTGTTCGACTTGAATGTGGTAGATCACGATGATCCGTTTAATGCTTATTTTACGATCTTGTCTAGATATGTGAAGATCTTTAGGGCCTTTCAGGATGATCCTACTACGGCTTTGGGTACCTCTTCCAATACTATTCCTCAGACCCTTTATTTGAAGCATGACCTTTTGTCAAAGTTTCGTTTATTTAAATGGATGTATCAGAATAAGCATATCCAATGTAATCATTTTGAGAATCTGAAGATACCGGAAAAACTGGTTGATATCCAAAGAGAATTTGTATCGTTGACACGGTATATCCATTCTACGGATTATATTTGGGATAATATGATCTTCCATCATTTGGTCAATGATATTAAATATTTCTCCGATATCCATCTTATTTCCTGTGAGGATATACAACGTATCAAAGAGGAGTTATTAGTGTTGGTGGATGAATTGGAAGAGCTTGCCATGAAAGGAAAGACCGAGGCTGGCAATAGTGTACGGATTTATGTATCGCATATTAACTTTGAGGCTACGTATAGTTATCTGGAAACAAGTTCTTTGCAGTTAAGTATGATACGGGTTTACTCGATAAATTCTATTACGACACAGGATACTGAGATGTTTAATAGCTTGAAAGACTGGATTCAATCTTTAAAAAAGTTCTCTACCATGATCTCCGAGAGTGGAGAGATGCAACGTATCCAGTTTTTCAATAGACAAAGGGAGATTATAAATACGTTTTAGAGTTTGAACTTGTTTCGATAAATGAAACAACCTAGATCTTCCGATTGCGCGATTCGAAATTTATAGGTGCTTTTTTTATTTAATTTCGTTTTCTATCTTTTTCTGTCTGCGTTTGCCTTAATTAGAAAAGGAACAATTCTCATAGGCTTTCTTTATCGTACAAAACTATCGTTTACATGTTTTACATTTGCCAAATGTATCAAGGATTATTAATACTTAGAAATAAGGAATAAGGCAATGAAAGATAGTATTGTAAATGAATTGATAACCGCAATGAAAGATAGGTTACCTCCCGGACAAAATCTTGCTAATTTCTTGACGGATACTTTATGTATCGGGAGAGAGGCGGTGTATCGCAGGCTTCGTGGGGAGGTCGCTTTTACGATTGATGAGGTTGCGCAAATTTCCTGTAAGTTGGGATCAGATCATAGGAAATCACTTGTATAATAGAGTGACTTTCGATATGAACTTGCTCCGATCCGCTAATGCGATAGAAAGTTATTATGAGATTATTGATCGTTATTTACGGATTTAACGTATTGACTTTATGAAAAGTCAGAGGTTGGTTATCGATGCGTTATAAAAATGAAGAGGCTTTACACGATAAAGGTTAAAGAACTAGTTAATTTCGCCCGGATTCTACTTAAGGATTGAGCCGTGACACCTAGATAAGAAGCTATATATTTTAGGGGGACGGATTGGATGATTTCGGGCTGCTTGTCCAATAGAATGGCGTAACGTTCAATGGCGGTTCGTTTGTAAGAACTTAACCATGAAGTCTCGATCTCAAGCATAAAATTCTCTAGAATCCTTCTTCCGATATTTGCTAATTGCACGGAGGATTGAAATAGGATTTCTAGTTTCTGTTTGGATAGGCAATACGCCTCGCTTTCCGTAACGGCTTCTATGGTATAAAGAGAAGGAGAGCCGGAAGTATATCCCCATACCGGGAGTGCGATCTCGCTCTCCACGGCGAACCAAAAGGTATCTTCCGTCCCATCTTTAAATGTATAAGCCCGCCAGATTCCCTTGGATAAGATATACATATTCGTGTTTATCTCACCTTCATGTACGATTATATCTTTGGGGACAAACGACATCATCTCTGCGCTTTCCAGCAATAACTGCATGGCCTGCTCAGAGATTGAAAACCGTTCCATCACTTTCTGGCGAACTTCCTCTTTCATGCTCTTCTACGTTTCAATAGATAGTATACCACTATGATTACAAAAGTAATTAATTCCGACAAAGGTACGGCCAGCCAAATACCTTTAATTCCGCAGACAACAGGTAGGTACATGAAACTTAGGGTGATAATCACGATTCCTCGTAGAATAGTGAATAGCGTAGCGGGTTTGAAACGTTCTATGCTCTGGTAGTACCCGATACAAACGATATTGAGAGCGAAAAAGACATATCCCAAAGAAAAATAGGGAATGCCGGAGACCGCTATCTCGTAAGCGTTGCCATGATTACCGAGAAATAAGGAGGAGACTTCCGGGCAGAATAAAATAGTACCCACGCAGGCGAGTCCTCCGCACACGACAGCGCATAGCAGGGCTAACTTAAACGCCTGCCGTACTCTTTTCCACTGCTGTATGCCATAGTTGTAGCTTATGATCGGCTGGGTAGACTGGGCGATCGCATTGTTCACCATGAATACGATAGGAAAGCAATAACAGGCTACACTATAGGCGGCAACCCCGTCTTCCCCAAGGTATCTCATGAATATATAATTACCCACCAGCATCATACAAGCGATAGCTGCCTCAGTTAAGAATGCGGAAGAACCAAGCTTTACCATGTATCCGATATTGCGGATTGTCAATAAGATACTTTTAATCGAGAATTTAGGGCGGTAAAGATGTAATACTTTAGAAAAACCTACGATATAAACCACGATCATAATACTTCCTACGATTACGGAAATAGCGGAAGCTAAAGCGGCTCCCATTAATCCCCAATGCAATGGGAAAACGAAAATATAGTCTAATGTTAGGTTTATCAGGGCCGGGATAGCGCTGCATAACATGGCGTATGTAGGTGATCCGTCTAACCGGATAATGAATAACCCGATATTCAATAACATGTAAAAGGCAAGGAACGGGGCGATCCAGTTCATATATTCCAATACGGAGGGCAATAATTGCTCGGAACTACCCAATAAAAGAGCGACCTCAGCACGGAATGTCATCACTAACAAGGAAAGCGATAACATAATACATAATGAGACCGAAAGCGCTTGCGTGATATTAATATTCGCTACCTTGACTTTCTGGTGTGAAAGGTGGATCGAGGCGACGATAGATGCGCCTACTCCGAACATAAGCCCGATTCCGGTTGCTAACATGAAAAAAGGAGCCACGATATTTACCGCAGCCAAGGCGTCACTTCCTACGCCTCTTCCTACGAATATTCCATCGGCGATATTAATAGTGGCGGAAAGGACCATACCTAATAAGGTAGGGATAAACATCATACGGAACAACTTCGGAATGTTCATTGTTCCAAAATCAATACTGTCTTGCATCATCAGTTTCTTTTCTTTTTATTTTTGCGGCACAAAAGTAGGCTTCTCCATTTAGAAAAAAGTTACCATTAGGGTAAAAAACGGAGTATTTATCAAGTTTGAATTCGATAGCTTATATTTCCTTTGTACATTTGTCCATAATTAAATATTATAGTGACATAATGAAAGACGCATTTATAAAACTGCATATATCTATTATTTTGGCAGGTGCGACGGGCATATTTGGAAAATTGATTAGCTTGAATGAAGCCCTATTGGTCTGGTATCGTATGATGCTTGCGTCTTTGTTGTTTTTACTCGTTTTATCCGTCGGCAAAAGATTGAATCGAATTTCTTTCGGGGATGCCTTGAGAATAGGGGGAGTAGGGTTATTGCTGGGATTGCATTGGGTTTTCTTTTATGGAAGTATAAAGGCTTCGAATGTGTCTATTGGAGTGGTTTGTTTTTCTCTGGTAGGTTTCTTTACGGCTTTTCTAGAACCATTGATTAATTGTCATAGAGTGTCTTTCAAGGAGGTTGTTTTTAGTTTGTTGACTTTATTCGGGGTGGTGCTGATTTTCCATTTCGATACTCGCTATCGTTTAGGAATAGGTTTGGGTATTATATCATCCGCTTTAGCGGCTTTGTTCACGATCACGAATAAGAAGATCGGAAATAATTATTCAACAAGTACCATGCTCTTGTATGAAATGGTAGGTGGCTTTATCGGGCTTTCCTGTATTTTACCGTTCTATTTGCGATATTTTCCTGTATCGACGATTGTTCCCGGGCTATTAGATTTTACTTATTTATTGCTTTTAGCTTCTGTTTGTACGATTGGTTTGTATTTACTTCAGATACAAGTCCTGAAAAAGATCTCTGCGTTCACGGTAAACTTGAGTTATAATCTGGAACCTATTTATAGCATTATCTTGGCTATGCTTCTTTTTAGTGAGGCTAAAGAGTTGAACGCCGCTTTTTATATAGGGCTAGGGGTAATAATATTGTCTGTCATCTTACAAACACTAAGTGTTATTCGATCAAACAAGAAGATTTAGTGTAGGTAACAAAAAATCTAAAAAGTCCCACAAATCGTTGGATTTGTGGGACTTAACTGTTCATTGTCTGGTTAGTTCTGCGGAGAGAGCGGGATTCGAACCCGCGAAACCCTTTAGGGGTTTACACGCTTTCCAGGCGTGCCTCTTCAACCACTCGAGCATCTCTCCAAGGTCTTGTTGAAACCGGGTGCAAAGGTATTGATTTTTTTTGATTATGCAAGAGTTTCGCTTGCGAATTTACATAGAGATGCAATGTCTGGATGCGATTACTTGGCTCACCCGATATTTATTGGGAACAGAGTTAATTCAAAGGGATAAAACAAGAATCGCGGATGTCAGCTTAACGCGATGAATGGTATCTTTTTGATTGAAATGCCTTCTTTTTCACGACACGGCTCTCTGGCTATAAAAGCCAACGAGCGTAAACGGGGAGCGCGAACAAGCTGCCACCACCGCTTTTTAACACGATAAACGTCGCTTTTTAACGAATATATACGTATCAACCTACACATATAGCTGTATCAACTCACACATATAGCAGTGTCAACCCACACATATAGTGGCGTAAGCCTACACATATATAGGCATCGGCCCTCAGATGCGGTAGCGTTGGGCATTATTACCGCCTTACGACCGTAAAACATGAACTAGGGTGAATTATTTCGGCTGGAACGGAAGGCTGTTTTTCAGCAAACAGCTATCAAACAGAGAATTGCTGTTTTTTTCTCTCGAATTTGGAAGCGAGACGCACTTGGGTACGGAATAATCGATTCTCCGGGACTTCAGATTACAAGTTGTCAAAAAGACAAATGTGTCACTTGTATCTATAGTTTCTCTACCATTTCCCGATAACCATCGGGGGAGAGACGGTTAATGTATAATTTATGCCTTGTCAGGTGAATAACTTACGGCTTGTTAAGTGAATAACTTACGGCTGGGGGTAGCCGTAAGCTTACGAGTCTGGAAGTGGTTAGTTATTCACTTGGGAAGCCTTTCTCAAGTGAGTTGGTCTGTTGATTAACAGGATATAAGACAGCGATTTATATGGCAATGGTTATCCCATGATCTCATCTGTTGGCCGACTTCTATATTTCTGTAGGTCGACTTGTCTTAGGTTGCCGGCTGAAATATAGATGAGCCTGAAGATACCCCCACTGATTATCGGGTGAGCCGAATTTTCTTCTGATAAGGCATTGGAGACAAGACTTATAAGCAATAAAAAAACCTACAAATCAGCGATTTGTAGGTTTTTGTCCACTTACTCTCTTGTTTTGTTCAGTAGGTTCTGCGGAAAGACAGGGATTCGAACCCCGGGAACCTCTCGGTTCAACGGTTTTCAAGACCGCCGCAATCGACCACTCTGCCATCTTTCCAATATGTTTTGCGATCAAACGTTTCGTTTAATTGCTTTGCAAAGGTAGTCATTCTTTTGGAATATACAAGAGTCTTATGCGCTTTTTTTCTTTTTGTTTATTCTTTTCTTTTAAGAATAGAATGTGTGGGAATCCCCTTTTTATTGCTATTTTTGTAGCAAATAATTTATCAATCAAGTAAAAGGTTTCTATATGAGAAAGTTGAAAAGTTTATGGCTGGGTTTGGTTGTGCTGGTATTTTTAAGATGCTCGATACATTTACCTTTCGGTTGTGCTGCTATTAGTAAGCTGCTCGATGTCCGCTAAATCAGATAAATCAAGTGAGGCTGGTACCGCCTCCAAGGGAGAGGTCGTTACTTTGAACAAGGCAGAGTTCCTGCAAAAGGTATTCAATTACGAGAAGAACGCTACGAAATGGGTATATGAAGGTGATAAGCCTTGTATCATCGATTTTTATGCGGACTGGTGTGGTCCCTGCAAGCAAGTGGCTCCTATTTTAAGGGATTTGGCTATCCTGTATAAGAATGATATCGTAGTTTATAAGGTAAATGTGGATAAGGAAAAGGAGTTGGCTGCCGCTTTCGGTATACAAAGTATTCCTACGTTCTTGTTTATCCCTAAGGAAGGACAGCCTCAGATATCGATGGGAGCTCTTCCCCGTGAGGAGTTTGTGAAACAGATCGATACTTTCTTGTTGAAGAAGAAGTAACACGACTTAGTTAATCATCATTTATAGATCGGAAAGCCGTAGAATTTTAGATTTTACGGCTTTTTTAATTGGGAGGGATGCTTTATGAAAGTAGGAATTATCAGATGTATGCAAACAGAGGATTTTTGCCCCGGTACTACTGATTTTAGGATGATCCGTGAGAAAAAGGGAGCCTTTGAGGGCGTAGAGGAAGATATTGAGATCATTGGGTTTATCAATTGCGGAGGTTGTCCCGGAAAAAAGGCCGTATTAAGGGCGAGGGAGTTGGTGAATAGAGGGGCGGATAGTATCGCTTTTGCTTCCTGTATCCAAAAAGGGACGCCGATAGGTTATGCCTGTCCTTTCGCCAAAAGGATGAAGGATGTTATCCAGAACGATTTAGGCGATGGCATCCGGCTGATCGATTATACGCATTAGGAAGATCCGGTAGCTGGTGGAAAAGGCATAAAAAAAGAGGGCATTGAAAAATGTCCTCTTTTTTATTTTGGCATCGCACGAATTATTCAGCGCTTTCAGTTGCCGGAGCTTCTTCAGCGGGAGCCGCTGCGGCTGCTTCCTCAGCTTGCTTAGCAGCTTCAGCTGCTGCCAATTCTGCTTTCTTTTTAGCTACGATTTCTGCTTTTGCCTTATTCGCTTCCTTCTCAGCCTCAAGACGTGCTTTAGCTTCTGCTCTAGCTGCTTCGCTGTCTTTTTCTTTGATAGCTTGTACGGAAGCTTGTTTGTTCTTCAACCAAGCTTGGAATTTCTCCTCAGCTGCGGCTTCGTCGAACGCACCCTTCTTAACACCTTCCAATAAATGCTTTTTCAAGCAAACGCCTTCGCGAGAAAGGATGTTACGAGTTGTGTCTGTAGGTTGAGCACCTACTTGTAACCAATACAAAGCTCTTTCGAAGTTCAAATCTACTGTAGCAGGATTAGTGTTCGGATTATAAGAACCTATCCTTTCAATAAATCTTCCATCACGTGGAGCCCTGCTGTCTGCGATCACGATTTGGTAGAAGGCGTAACCTTTACGACCGTGTCTTTGCAATCTAATTTTTGTTGCCATGTTTGAATAATTAATTTAAGCTGTTTGTATTAGCGGGTGCAAAGATAGGAGTTTCTGTTTATAAAACAAGCGTTTTGTTGGAAAATATGTGGATGCTTCTGCTTTTTTTAAAGGTAGTTTAAGGGATTAGTCCCTTATGCAATTGGTTTCCGACACCGTCGGCAATAATGCTGACGCTGTCGGAAATATTGCTGACGCCGTCGAAAATATTGCCGACGGCGTCGGTAACCAATTTCTTCCTAGTCTTGCCCCGGAAAGATCGTATGAAATCTCTTGTACATCCCTAATGAAAGGGATTTTTCTTATCTTCGCGGCTTCATTATAATAATGTATTAAGATAAACATATGATTTCAGTTGACGGACTAACAGTAGAGTTTGGTGGAAGCGCCCTTTTCTCGGATGTTTCTTTTGTGATTAACGAGAAAGATCGTATCGCCTTGATGGGTAAGAACGGTGCCGGTAAATCTACCTTGTTGAAGATATTGGCCGGCGTGCGGGAGCCAAGCCGTGGAAAAGTGTCCGCCCCTAAAGATACCGTGATCGCTTATTTGCCGCAGCATTTGATGACGGAGGATGGCCGTACCGTTTTCGAGGAGACGGCGCAGGCTTTCGCCCATCTCCACGAGATGGAGGCGGAGATCGCCGAATTGAGTAAGCAACTGGAGACTCGTACGGACTATGAGTCGGATGGTTATATGGAGCTGATCGAGCGGGTCTCTACCTTGAGCGAGAAATTCTATTCCATAGAGGAGATCAATTACGACGCCGATATAGAGAAAACCTTGTTGGGGCTTGGTTTCAAACGGGAGGATTTCGACCGGCAAACCAGTGAATTCAGCGGTGGCTGGCGTATGCGTATCGAGCTGGCGAAACTACTGTTGAAGAAACCGGATGTCCTTTTGCTGGACGAGCCGACTAATCACTTGGATATCGAGTCTATCCAGTGGTTGGAGGATTTCTTGATCGATAACGGTCAGGCCGTAGTGGTGATCAGCCACGACCGTGCGTTCGTGGATCATATCACGACTCGTACGATCGAGGTGACGATGGGCCGGATTTATGATTATAAGGTAAACTATAGCCAATACTTGCAATTACGAAAGGAACGCCGGGAGCAACAACAGAAGGCTTATGACGAGCAACAGAAGATGATCGCCGAGACGAGAGAGTTCATCGAGCGTTTCAAGGGCACGTACTCCAAGACCTTGCAGGTGCAGAGCCGTGTGAAGATGCTGGAGAAACTGGAGATCTTGGAGGTGGATGAGGAAGATACCTCGGCTTTGCGCTTGAAGTTCCCGCCTTCGCCTCGCTCAGGCTCTTATCCGGTGACGATCGAGAATGTCTCGAAAGCGTATGGCGATCATACGGTTTTCCGGAACGCTAATCTGATGATCGAGCGAGGGGATAAGATCGCTTTCGTCGGGAAGAATGGCGAGGGTAAGTCTACCTTGGTGAAGTGTATCATGAGAGAGATCGAGCATGAGGGGACGTTGACGTTGGGGCATAACGTGATGATCGGTTATTTCGCCCAGAACCAAGCCTCCCTGCTGGATGAGAACCTTACGGTTTTCCAGACGATAGACGATGTGGCGCAAGGCGATATCCGTAATAAGATCAAGGATCTGCTGGGTGCGTTCATGTTTGGCGGCGAGAACTCGGCGAAGAAGGTGAAGGTGCTTTCCGGTGGCGAGCGTACACGTCTGGCCATGATTAAGCTATTGTTGGAGCCTGTGAACTTGCTGATTCTGGATGAGCCGACAAACCATCTGGATATGAAGACGAAGGATATCTTGAAGCAGGCGTTGCTTGACTTTGACGGGACGTTGATCGTCGTATCCCACGACCGTGATTTCTTGGATGGGCTGGTCTCTAAGGTCTATGAGTTCGGAAACCAAAAAGTGACGGAGCATTTGGAAGGCATCTATGAGTTTATGCAGCGCAAGAAGATGGAGAATCTGCGTGAGCTTGAGCGGAAGAATTAAATCCTCCACCCAAGCGTCAGCATAATATCATACGTGGAGCTATCTATATCTTTATGATACTTATAATGGGTACGGCGGGAGAAATAACGATTTCGCAACGCAATATTCCATTTATGCTTGGACATATAGGCTAAGGTGGTGGAAAATACCGTTAAACGTGCGTTGCCGGCATCGCCTTGTACGTTTAACTTTGTAGGGTCCACCGCATTCCAGTCTATATCCGGCTCGTATCCTTTCCATGTGAAGATATGGTAGTTCTCCAAATCGATCAAGAACGCCCAGCGTTTATCGTAGGCCAATCCGGTAAACGCTTTCACGCTATAACCGCTTCCCAGATTATAATCTCTCTCTTCCAGCCGGAGGTAATCGGAGATGCTTGCGCCCAAGGCGACTCCTGTTCCGTATAATTCGGCGTAAACATCTACCTTATTGTCCGGCGTGCCTCTTTTGTAATAGATCAATCCACCACCGACTGCCGCCGCTTCCGATATGCGGTAGGGAGCTACCGTTTGGGA